>Ga0209536_100016243_pt1 | contig 10594 bp, 8 predicted proteins | sample DeeMarSeWOR28_12_FD_187461 | JGI IMG/M metagenome (GOLD analysis project Ga0209536, IMG submission 187461) | Marine sediment microbial communities from White Oak River estuary, North Carolina - WOR-2-8_12 (SPAdes) (version 2) | ecosystem: Environmental > Aquatic > Marine > Intertidal zone >...
GATGGCGATTGTCATCTGGGTGAACGGATCGCCCAATGTTGGAGAAATAGGCATGGGCGTTCAGTTTATAAGCCAGCTTTCTTCCCACCTGAAAGAAACCATCATGAAAAATATTAAGCGCGTTGTAATCCTCAAAGAGTTTGAAGGCTTTGCCTGATTTGCATTTGCAAACAAAAGATACCTGCCTGCTTCTGTTTTTTACGCCTTGTACCGCTGAGAATTTTCGTTCCTGATACATGCAGAATTCAGTTACAACGAGGATAGATCCGGATTCCTGTATCGGCTGCGGACTCTGCCTAGAAGTGTGTCCAGCCGAAACTTTATCCATGCAGGATGGCAGGGCGGTTGTCAGCGGCGGTTATTCCATGGAATGCGGCCACTGTGAAGCTATATGTCCGGTTGATGCCATCCGGGTGGAAGCCCTTGAACATCCTTTTAGGCTGGCAACCTCTGCCGTTGATAATCGTTGGCTGCCGCACGGGGAATTTGATACCTGCCAGCTCGTACGCCTTATGCTGTCAAGGCGTTCCTGCCGCAATTATACCGACCAAGAAATTGACCGCAGGCTGCTTGAAGATCTGGTGAAGATAGGAAGCACAGCCCCATCCGGTACTAATGCCCAACTCTGGACCTTTACCATACTGGCCAGCCGCAGGGAGGTCGTTGTTCTTGGCAGGGAGATGGCCAGATTTTTTCATGGATTAAACAGGATGGCTGCAAAACCATGGCTGAGATTTCTTACAAAAATTTTTGGCAGCGATGAACTGGGAAGATATTTCCGCCGCTATTATGATACCGTGCAGGATGGTCTTCTGCTCTGGGACAGGGCCGGTGTGGATAGCCTCTTTCATGGTGCTGTGGCAGCCATTCTGGTTGGTGGCAGAAAATCTGCCAGTACGCCCATGGAGGATGCCCTCCTGGCAAGCCAGAATATACTTTTGGCGGCGCACAGCCTCGGCCTGGGTTCCTGCATGATAGGGTTTGCCGTTGAGGCTATAAAACGAGACAGGCGGATTAGAAAGATATTGCAGATCCCGGGTGATGAATCTGTCTATGCCGTCATAGCCCTCGGTTACCCGGCCGAAAAATACCGTAAGACAGGGCTCAGAAAGAAGATTGAGCCCCGTTATCCTTTCGAGCGTTTAAAATAAAGATGCCGTCAGCCGATAAACCAAATCCGAACAGCAGACATGATAACTCCTGGCAGGCTGTAGGCCTGGTATTTCCCTTTTTCCGGCAGTACCGGTTGCGGCTGCTCGTCGGGTTTGCCTCTCTCCTTGCGGTTAACGGGCTGCAGCTGGTCATTCCCAGGATCATCAAACACGCTGTGGATGGTCTGCAACATGAAGAGGTCTCCGCTGCAGTCCTCCTCCAATACGGCTTCATGATAGTCGGCCTTGCCCTCTGCATTGCTGTATTCCGTTTCGGCTGGCGCTACATGATACTAGGTTTTTCCCGCCACCTGGAAAAGGATTTACGCAACTGGCTTTTTTCCCACCTTCTGACCCTGGACCGCATTTTTTTTCAACGCAGCACCACCGGGGAAATCATGGCACTTGCCACCAATGATCTGGCGGCTGTCCAGCTTGCCGGGGGCATGGGGCTGGTTGCCTTTGCCGATGCACTTGTCCTCTCGCTTGCAGCCCTTTCCTTTATGGCATACATCCATCCGGGCCTGACCCTGATCGCCATCGTGCCCATGCCTTTCCTTGCCCTGCTGACCCGTTTTCTTTCCGGCCGTCTGCACCGTTATTTTAAAAAGGTGCAGGAGCAGTTTTCAAACCTTACCGAGTTCGCCAGAACATCGATTAATTCCATCCGCATGATCAAGGCGTACACCCTGGAAAAAAGCCAGACACAACGTTTTGATGCAATGGGGCGTGAATATGTCCAGGATAATCTGCGGCTTGCCAAGGTCCAGGGCACACTTTTCCCGGTTTCAGGCCTTATAGCGAACACCAGTATGCTCCTGGTCCTGTTATTCGGGGGCCGCTTGACCATTCAGGGCAGTATCACCATAGGCGATTTTGTGGCTTTTTCCTCATATCTGTTTATGCTGACATGGCCGATGATGGCCTTAGGATGGGTGACAAACCTCTTCCAGCGGGGTGTCACATCCCTGCAGCGCATCCAGAATGTCCTGCAGGAGCGGCCCGTTCTTGTCCCGCCCGCCGAGCCGGCTGCCATGCCGGCAAAATTGAACAGTATTTCCCTGAGAAATCTCACTTTTGCTTACCCTTACCAAAGCAATTCTGCCCTGCGCGATATATCCCTCGAGATAGAACAGGGGATTCTGGGAATAGTGGGCAAGACCGGTTCGGGCAAGACAACGCTTACCCATCTCCTTGCCAGGCTCTATCCGGTGGAAAAGGATACCCTCTTCTGGAATGGCATTGATGTCAATATGCTTGATCTTACCGGGGTACGCAGCAGGATAGCGCTGGTTCCCCAGGATATCACGGTTTTTTCAGACACGGTCCGGGCTAATATCTGTATGGGTAAAGCGGGGGCCGCGCAGAAGGACATTGAAACGGTTGCCAGAGCTGCAGGGATCCATGCTGAGATAGCTGCACTGCCGCAAGGTTACGATACAAGGATCGGCGAGAAGGGTGTAAAGCTCTCCGGTGGACAGCGCCAGCGTATTGCCCTGGCCCGGGCGCTGCTTTCAGACAGGCCGGTTCTCATTATTGACGACGGTCTCTCAGCAGTGGATATTGAGACCGAGCATGAAATCATAGGCTCAATGCGACCCTTTATTAGGAACAGGATCTGCATAATTGTTTCACATCGTCTGGCACCTCTGGCTCAGGCAGACCAGCTTATTGTCATGGAAGGGGGAAAGATCGTGGCCCGGGGTACCCATGATCATCTGCTGCAGACAAACAGTTTTTATGCCACGATTTATGAATACCAGACAATCAGGATGGGGCAGGGATGAAAACAGGATTCAAGGGTTCGAGGGTTCGAGTATTCGAGGTGTCAAGGTTTCAATGGATTTTAAGATTGGGGAGTGAGAGTTACAAGTGACTAAAGTTCAAAAACAGGTGTATAGGCAATGGTGAAAGGTTTCTCCCTCGACCTCTTGAACCCTTGAATCCTTGAACCCAACAAAAAAACATGCAATACGGCTACGGTTATTTTGAGGAAGACAAGCTGGGAGATATTGCTGACAGCAAGCTCTGGCAGCGTATCCTGGGCTATGCCTCGCATCACTGGCAGGGTGTGGCGCTGGCCGTATTCCTTTCCTTTGCAGTGATCGGATCCAGCCTCCTGCTGCCCTACCTCATAAGGCTTGGGGTGGACAACTATATCATCAATACTGAAATCTCCCTGTCTGAACGCTTTTCAGGGTTGGCTCTCCTGGCAATGATCTTTGGTGTTGCCGTAGTTGCCGGTTTTATCGCCAACTATTTCCAGGTAACGGTTCTGGAATGGACAGGACAGAATATCATGCACAGGCTGCGCCAGCATATTTATAAGCATATGCTGGGGCTTGACCTTGCATATTTCAATGAGAATCCCAGCGGCAAGCTTGTCACCCGCCTGACCAACGATGTCCAGAACATGCACGAGATGTTCACTTCGGTCATTGTCACCCTTTTCAATGATGCCATACGGATTATTGGCATCCTGGTCCTGCTCTTCTGGCTGAACTGGCGCCTGGCCCTGCTCATGAGCCTGCTGCTGCCCGTGATCCTTGCAGCCACTCTCTGGTTCAGTAGGCTGGCCCGCAGTGTCTTTCGCGAGATCAGGACGAACCTGGCCAAGATTAATGCTTACCTGCAGGAGGCAGTGTCCGGTATCAGCCTGATCCAGCTTTTCCAGAGAGAAAAGGATACCGAGCGCAATTTTGTCAACCTCAACCGCTCCTATTTTCAGTCCACCCTGCATCAGATAAAAATATTCGGCATTTTTATGCCTCTGCTTGATATTCTTGCTTCAACGGCAACAGCCATCATCATCTGGTACGGCGGCGTCTTGATTCTGAAGGGCGAAATGACCATCGGTATACTGGTGGCCTTCATTTCCTATATGCGCCTTTTTTTCCAGCCGCTGCGGGAGCTTTCGCAGAAATATTCCATTGTCCAGTCGGCCATGGCCTCAGCCGAAAGGATTTTTCAGCTCCTTGACACCAAAAGCGGGCTTCCTGTCCTGCAGAAGCCACTTGCGCTGCGGCCGTTAACCGGCAGCCTTGAGTTCCGCAATGTGACCTTTGGCTACGATCCGCAAAAACCTGTTATTCAGAACCTGTCCATGAAAGTGGAACCGGGTGAAACCGTAGCAATTGTCGGGGCCACAGGTTCGGGTAAATCAACCCTCGTCAACCTGCTTGAGAGGCTGTATGACCCTGGCTTTGGGAGGATCCTCCTTGACGGCCACGATTTGCGGGAACTTGATCCTCAATGGCTCCGTAAAACAGTGGGGCTCGTCATGCAGGAGGTTTACCTGATGCCCGGCACCATAAAGGAAAATATCCTTCTCGACTCTGATATGCCAGAAGAGAAACTTGCGGCTGTACTGAGACTTGCCCAGCTGGAAGAACTCATAAAACATCTGCCGCAGGGGATTCATACAAAGATCGGTGAAGGTCATTTGGATCTGTCTGCAGGACAGCGGCAGCTGCTGGCCCTGGCCCGGATTATGGTACGGGACCCGGAGATCCTCGTATTGGATGAGGCCACAGCCAGTGTGGATTCGGAAACGGAAATACTGGTGGAGCGGGCCATTGACGCCACCCTGTCACAGAGGACAAGCATAGTCATTGCCCACCGGCTCTCAACCATCCGTCGGGCTGACAGGATTATTGTCATGGAGAGAGGCCGGGTTATAGAGGAGGGGACCCATGAAAAGCTCATGGCTGACAGGGGGTTCTATCACCGGCTGCAGAATCTGCAATATATTGATTGGAACCCGGCTGAAGCACCCTACCCCTGATGGTCAAGGCATTGTAAGGGGAATTCGTTCCTTTTAGGGCTGCCGGTTAACTGTCCGGATCACCGTCCTGCGCGGCAGTCTTGAGAACGTGCCGGATAAAGGCAACAATCTTTTCCTGGTGTGAACCGGGCCAGTAGATTTTTGCGCACCGGGAGCAGATGTGAAATGATTCGTAATATTTTTTGGTCAGCGGTTCCAGGCGCTCCAGGACGGCTTTTTTGCTGACCGGTACCAGCAGCCCGTTGCAGGGAATACATCTGCTCAAGGGTTTTGTCATGCCGCTTAGATCATAGAGGCGGACAACTTCAATGAGCTGCTCCGTAGGATCCTGGGCCCGGAGCAGATAGCCGTGCATAACAATCTTTCTTTTTAACAGCGAAGTATCCCGGGTCAGGAGAATACGCTTCTGGGAACGGGCTGTTTGAGCCAGAATCCCATCCCTGGTATGACTACCGTAAACGGTATCAAAGCCCAGGGTCCTGAGATGCAATGCCAGCTTGCCGACATTGATATCAACAACAAAAGCCAATTTCTCCAGGGGTTCCGGTCTCAGGATGGTGGAGACAAAAGGGTTGACGGGCGGAGTCAGAGGGATTGCTTCGACAACGTCCCCATCGCGCAGGACATAGTCAAATCCGACCTCAGTGCCGTTCACGCTCAGCTTCCCGACAACAGGGTGCGGGACACCAAGGGATTCAATGACATCTTTAATGGAGGCTTTGCGCTCGAAATGATGCAAAAAGACAGGCCCGGCACCATGTTTTTTTTTAAGCAGGTCCTGGAGGTAATCACGAAAAATGAATGTAACCGCTGTCATGGGCGCAAATAAGAAAAATTCCTGATAAACTACTTGCTATTCTCGCAAAAACTTAATAGGTACTTAGCAAATTCGAATATTCGTTTTCATTAATTTGTTCAGGCTTCAATCAACCAATTACTTGTACCAAGTGAGTTTTTCAAGTTTTAAAAAACTTTGACATTTGGTGAAAGACTATGGCAACAAGCGACAGACGAATTATCCAGCGTTTCCCGGTGGAGTTCAGGGTTGATTTCATCCATGCAGGGGACTACATGATTTCCTGCAGCAGGGATATTTCCATGGATGGCATGTTCATCAATACAAAATCTCCAGCCCCGGTTGGCACCCATGTTAACCTGATATTTCCCGCCGAGGACAGACATGAAGTGGAAATTGCAGCTCTCGTTGTTTGGAACAGGGAAAAGAGCAGCTATCATAATCCGGGTATGGGCGTCCAGTTTCTCTCTCCTCTGCCGCAGACCGTCAAAAAGAACTTTCTCAAACACATTGACAAAATGGTGTTTTTGATGGATAGAGGGGTTTCCGTTTAGGAAACAGGCCCAATATTTTTCGGTGCCACTTCTTTTTGCCGCATGCAGCAGTTTCACTGCGCCAGCAGTCCGATCAATCTCTCCATAACAGTTGAAAAATTTCCTGCCAGGGAGACTTCGGCTATGTGGTTCAGCACCGGCTCCCTGTTGATCTCGATAATTTTGCCCCCCGATTTATGCACAGCAAACGGTATGCCTGCCGCCGGCTGGACCTGGCATGAAGTCCCGGCAACCAGCAGCAGATCAACAGAGTCCAGGAGGTCTCCGGTCCTGGCCAGGACCGGGCCGGGAATGCGTTCATCATAGAAAACAATATCCGGCTTCAGTATGGCAGCACAGGATAAACAATGCGGCGGCAGAGAGTTTTTTTTCACAAAGGCAAGGTTATAGTTCTCACCGCATGCAAGGCAGGAGAATGTTTCAAGCGAGCCATGGAACTCCACCACATTTTTACTGCCGGCCTTTTGATGCAGGCTGTCAATATTCTGGGTGATTATTCCTGACAGCAGCCCCTGCCGTTCAAGCGCGGCAAGCGCTTTGTGGCCATTGTTCGGTTCGGCAGCAACTACTTCCAGCAGCACTGCAAGCATGCGCCACACTTTTTCAGGATTTGTCTTAAAGGCGCCCAGGGTTCCATATTCAATCGGGTCGTAGCGCGACCAGAGGCCGTTTTTGCCGCGGAAGTCGGGGATGCCGCTTTCAGTGCTCACCCCGGCACCGGTGAGCGCCACGGTCTTAGGTGCTTTCTGCAGAAGGGAGACGGTTTTGGCAAAAGGGTCTTGAGTCATGGCATGCTGTTCAGTTTAGTTTTTTTCTTCTCTGGGCCCTGATGCCGCTTATTTTGTTGCAGAACCGCTTGATCACCGAAAAATAGAGCTCGCCGGCACTGGCAATAATGGTGTTATGCGAGGCGCGGGGAACTACCTGGAATTCTTTTGCCCGGGCCGGGGACTGGGCCTGGAGAATGGCAGCTGAGTTTACCGGGATAATTTCGTCATACTGGCCGTGGATTATGAGGGTCGGCTTGGTAAAGGATGAAATCTTGCGAACATTGTGGAAGCCGTCCTCCTCGTTGATCCCCAGTCGTGCCACATCGACACCAAGTTTCATAAGCAGGGGCAGCGTGGTGGCAAAACCGCTTTCAATTATCAGCCCGGCAATGTCATCTGCATGGCCGGCTGCCAGTTCAAGGGCAGCTGCAGAGCCCAGGGAACGGCCCATAATTAACAGCGGTCCCGTGTGTTCAGCGGCGGTGAGCCAGTTCTGTACTGCAGCAAGTATGCAATGCGCGTCTTCCAGCATTGCGGTTACAGTGGGGCTGCCGGAGCTTCTGCCGTAGCCCCGGTAGTCTGCTGCCAGGAAATTCATGCCGAATTTTGTATAAAAAGGACCGATTGTGTCATAATCACTGACTATTTCACCGTTGCCGTGGAAGAAGAGGATATTAGGGTCTTCCCCACCGGCCAGATGAAACCGTGCATGCACCCGGACGTCTTCAGCAACGGTTATGAAATTATCCACAGTAGCAGGAGGGAGAGCACCACCGGCCGCCTCTTGGCGCGGGTGAAATATTGTCTGCAGCACTTCAGGCTGGTCAAGTTTGCCGTAATCATAAATTGTCTCTGTCATATTGCGCTCCGCAACTGGTTAAAAAAAAGATTGAATGGGCCATGAGCCGTGATAGTTTCTAATCCTCTGCAGGCATAATAAATTCAAGGTATTGGTGGCGCAATACCTGACCGCACCATTTTTTTAACCGGAATCCTGAATGTTTTTTCTTGCAAATATTTTTAAATATGGCTGACTTGTATATATACTTACTTTAAAAACTATTTGTCAGAATTGCATAATTTTTTGCTGCCTATGAAAAAGTTCCTGGACAGGCTGCTTGCCAGATTCTCCATTGGGGATATTAGTTTTTTCATACTTCGGCTGGCAACGATTCTGGGCGGTTTCGCCTGGCTCAGCCTGGCCCCCCTTTCGGCTGTTGAATCAACCAATCTCATTAAGGCCCTTGCCGCCTTTTCTGCTTACAGCATACTTCTTTATCTCTTGATTTTGAGCCGTGTGGCGCGGCTGGGCACCATTTATGTGATTTCCCTTGTGCTTGATCTTCTCTTCGTCTTTACCCTTGTCAATCTGCAGCCCGATTTTGCCAACAGTTTTTTTCTCGGCTATTATATGCTCACCGCCCTGCACTCTTTTTATTTCGGTGTCGGATTCGGCCTCTTTGTTGCGGTCATTTCCTGCGTTCTCTATTTTCTGAACATCCAATCCCTGGTTGGCCATATCCACTGGACAGACCTGGGGTTGCGCATGGTGTTTCTTTTTCCCATAGCAGTTCCCCTGGGGCTGCTTTCTCAAAACCTGCGCAAAAAGACCAATGAGATCGAACGGCTCAACCAGGAGCTTGAGCACTCTCTTGAAAGCCTGACCAGCATGCAGGGAAAACTGGTCGAGCAGGAAAAACTCTCAGCGCTTGGCCGTTTTACTGCTGATGTGGCCCATGAGATCAGAAATCCCTTGACAGCCCTGGGGGGCATTGCCCGGCGTCTTGATAAACGACTGCCTGACGGCACCAAGGAAAAGAGTTACAGTGAATTAATCATTTCAGAAGCAACCAGGCTGGAGAGCATACTCAGGGATGTCCTGGCCTACTCTGAAAAAGCAGAGAATCATTTTGCCAGGAGCGATCTGAACAAACCGGTCGCTGAAGCTGCCCCTTTCTTTTGTGATACCTGCCAGGAAAAGAAGATCAGACTTGTTGAGGACTATGCGGAAAATTTGCCGCAGACATACCTGCATCCCGAGCATATAAAACAGGGAGTGGGCAACATCATAATGAATGCCATTGAAGCCATGCCGGAAGGCGGCACCCTGAAAATCAGAACTGCTCTCGAAGAGGAGAACGGCATTAAGTGGCTGACCGTAGAAATCAGTGATACCGGTGCAGGAATACCCGGGGATGCTTTGGCGTATATTTTTGAGCCCTTTCATTCGAGCAAGAAAACAGGTATCGGCACAGGGCTGGGATTACCCATTTCACAGAAGATCATGGAGGAACACCGGGGCTTTATCAGGGTTGAATCCGGAGTGGGCCGGGGCAGCATTTTTAAGCTCTACTTTCCGTATCAACGGGAAGGAGAGGATGGGGAAACACCATGCTGGGAATTTATGGGCTGCGGCATAGAGAAGGATACAACCAGAAATTGTCCGGCCTATCCGTATTTTGGCAGAATATGCTACGGGGTTGCCGGCACACAGTGTGAGCATGGCATTTCCGGAATCTATGCCGGTAAAGTGGAAGAGTGTGCCAAGTGCCCTTTTTATCAGGAGTTAAAGAAAAGTGCCTGAGGTTAAAAGACCTGTTTCTGGTTTCTGGGTTCTAGGCTCTGGGTTTTATTGTTAAACCAGTACCCGGACTCCAGTACCAAGAATCATTTATTTCATACCCCTTGCCCCTTTGAATCCTTGAATTCTTTATAAACTATGCCCGCATATCTCTGGACAGGACAGAGTTTCTGTTACGACATCAACGGCAACGTGATAGCGTGCCCCGGCACCGGCCAGGACGCTGAGTTTAAAACAGGCATGCAGTGGCCCCGGGAACGCTTTGCTGTTGAGGGAGGACTGGTCCTCGATCACCTCACCGGTTTGCATTGGCTCAAGAATGCCAATCCAGCCGAGTTTCCCGTTTCATGGCAGGAAGCGCTTGATTTTACCGCCCGGATGAATCTGGAAAAAACTGAAGACCGGACAGACTGGCGTCTGCCGAACCGCCGGGAGCTCAGAAGTCTCATGGCGTTTGAGACGAAAAAGCCCGCCCTGCCTGCGGATCACCCTTTTGAAAACGTTTTCCTGGGCTGGTACTGGACTTCAACAACGGCTGCAATCAACCCTCAATATGCCTGGTATATTCACATGGAAGGAGCCCGCATGTTCTTTGGCCGCAAGGATCAGTATTGTCTTTCCTGGCCGGTATGCGGCCAGGGCAATCGGGTTTTGCCCGCAACAGGCCAGAACATATGCTATGGCGCAGGAGGCATGGAGACACCATGCGAGGGAACTGGGCAGGACGGTGAACTGCGAGAGGGTGCGGCCTGGCCTGAACCAAGATTTGTAATTCGGGGGGAAGCTGTGCAGGACAAGGTCACAGGCCTGTATTGGCTGCAGGATGGGGATGTTGCTTCCGGAACAGTGGACTGGTATGAGGCCCTGCGTATTGTGAACAATCTTCGACTGCACCGGCCTGAAACGTCCATGAGGTGGCGGCTGCCCACCATCAATGAATTGGAGTCGCTGGTGGACT
>Ga0209536_100016244_pt1 | contig 10593 bp, 8 predicted proteins | sample DeeMarSeWOR28_12_FD_187461 | JGI IMG/M metagenome (GOLD analysis project Ga0209536, IMG submission 187461) | Marine sediment microbial communities from White Oak River estuary, North Carolina - WOR-2-8_12 (SPAdes) (version 2) | ecosystem: Environmental > Aquatic > Marine > Intertidal zone >...
ATTCCGATCAATCGTAGCGCCTCGCGCCGTGTGCTTGCTCGCCTGGTGCGGGAGAGCGACCGTCCGCCGGCCATGGAGGAGTCGCAGGTCGACGCGCACCGACTCGATGCAGAGCTCGACGAGCTGCTGAAGGATCCAGTCGTCGGAACGCTCGGACCGACACCGGACCGAGCGTCCCTGAAGGAGCCCGAGGAAGACGAGCCCATCACGGAGCAGATCCGGGTTCCGCGAGCCATGCGGGAGCAAGGGCTCTCTTTGGCAGAGGGCGTCCCCGATGCGGGCGCCGCGGCGGATACTCGTACCGACGTCGCGCACAGGTCGTTTCCCCCGCCCGGGCAGCAGCATCATCAGCCCGAAACCCTGCCGCTGCCACCGGGAAAGCCGGCGGCGCGAGGGGGATCCGTCCCCGTTGCCGATCTCGCTTCGCCGGCAGCCGCAGCGGTCGCGAGGCAAGCCTCCGAGCCGGTCACGGCGACCATTCGCAAGTGGTCCCGTGAAGAGGAAGATCCTGCATCCGAGTCGGCACCAGCGCCGTCGCCGGTCCCGGTGGCTGCTACGGTTTCAGTGTCGGCACCCGAGCTCGAGACTCCGACCGAGTCGGTATTTGGCGCCGGCTCCGTTTCCGCGTCCGAGTCGATTCCGGCCCAAGAGCCGGCTCCGTCGCCGCAATCGAGTCCGGCAGCCCCGCCGCACCATGCGCACGAGCGACCCTCCCTTCCTCAGCAACCGCCGAAGCGCCGAGGCAGTTGGGGCACCTGGGTCCTTGCTGCAGGGCTCGGCCTCGCTGCCTACGGATTGCATGCCAGCGGGACGCTAGACCCTTGGTTACAGCCGGCTGCGACCGCGCCCGCCCAGGTGGTGGCTGGCACGATCGATGTCGCAGTCACTCCGCCCGACGCGCAGGTCTTCGTCTTCATCGGTCGCGGCCCCGCGGTCGCTGAGGATCTCGCGGTCGGCGCCGTGCACGAGTTCATCGTGTTCGACCAGGGCCTAAAGCCCTCGCGTGCCGTCGTGCAAAAGGGCGCGCCTTGGGCGGCGACCGATGCCGGGCCCCTTTACGAGCTGGCGGTGCAAGCTCAGCCCGGCGAATCTTTCGCAGGTGCGACCGTTTTGGGATCCCCCCACGCGGAGCCGGGTGCGCCAGCCCCAGGCCCCAGGGGCACCATTCGAGTCATCACCAATCCGCCCGCAGCCAAGGTCTACCGATTCGTGGGCACCGGACCCTCCGTGCGTATTCCCGTAGCGTCCATCCATGAAGGGCAGGAGGTTCTGGTGTACGAATCCGGTCACGAAACGCGCCGGGCGGTCATCGGGCCGAGCGATTGGCAACAGGTCGCCGGCGCAGAGTCGTACGCGGCGACCCTCCAGGTGGACCTTCCGGCCCTCCCGCCCTCAAGCGTTGCGGAAACGCCGGAGGACTGACTCGACCTCGCTTCGAATCGATGTCAGGCGCTCCTCGGAATCCGCCTCGAATCGCAACACCAGCACGGGCTGTGTATTGGACGCACGGACCAGCGCCCATCCCCCATCGAATTGAATGCGCGCTCCGTCGATGTCCACCAACGAGCCCGTCGGCCGGTAGTGTTCGACCACGCGTTGAACCACGTCGAACTTGAGCGCGTCGTCGCACTCGATACGGATCTCTGGAGTTGCGAACGTTTTCGGGACGTCACTCAGCATCTCGTGGAGCGGAACCCCGCTGTGCGACACGATCTCCAAGATGCGAAGGGTGGCATAAATCGCATCGTCGAAGCCGTAGTACCGATCGGCAAAGAAGATGTGCCCGCTCATCTCACCTGCGAGCAGCGCCCCTTCTTCCTTCATTTTGGTCTTGATCAGCGAGTGTCCGGTTTTCCAGAGCACACCGCGGCCACCGTGCGCTGCGATGTCGTCATACATGGTCTGAGAGCACTTCACCTCGCCGATGATCGTCGCGCCAGGATGGGTCTCGAGGAGCGCGCGCGAGAGAATGATCATCAACTTGTCGCCCCAGATCACCTCGCCGCGTGCATCGATGACGCCGACGCGATCGGCGTCCCCGTCGTAGGCGAAGCCGAGCTCCAGCCTGTCCTCGAGAACGCGCCGTCGGAGCATCTCGAGGGTCGTTGGATCGGTCGGGTCTGCATGATGCACGGGAAACGTGCCGTCCATCTCGCAGAGGAGGGGGACTGGCTCGAGGCCGAGAGCATCGAGGGTTTGGAGCGCGAGAGGGCCCCCAGCTCCATTGCCGGCATCTACGGCGAATCGGATGTCGCGCCTGGCGAGCCGGATGTCGTTCTTGGCTCTCTCGACGTATGCGGGCGCGGCGTCCCGCACCTCGACCGTGCCGCCGCTTTCTTCGCGGAAGCTGCCGCTTTCCACCGTGTCGCGCAGCTCCGTGATGTCGGGGCCGTAAAGCGAGCCCTTGCCAACCATCATCTTGAAGCCGTTTTCGTCCGGTGGGTTGTGGCTCCCGGTAATCTGGACGCCGCCGTCGAGGTCGAAGTGATGGACGGCGAAGTAGAGAAGCGGAGTCGGTCCAACGCCGATGTCGACGATGCCAACGCCCGCGCGTTGGAGCCCTTCACAGAGCGCCGCGTGAAGGCGCGGCGAGCTGAGCCTGCAGTCCCGGCCGACGGCGATGCGCTGTAAACCGCGGTTCCGGTAGAACGTCCCGAGGCTGCGTCCGAGCGCGCATGTGAAGTCGTCGCCGAAGTCTCGTTCGGCGTGACCACGGATGTCGTACTGGCGAAATACGTGAGGGTTCACGATGTCACTTTCTATCGTCACCGCGCTCGCGGAGCGCAGCGACGATGTCGCGAACGTCTTGTGCCCGATTGCGTGGGACGACCAGCAACGCGTCTCCCGAGTCGACCACTACGAGGTCTCGCACGCCGACGAGCGCCACCAGCTTACCCTCGGGTGCCCAGGCGTAATTCCCGCTCGCGTCGATTCCGAGACCACCTTGTGGCAGCACGTTGCCGTGCTCGTCGTGCGCCGAGAGCTCCCAAGCGGAAGTCCAGCTTCCGAGGTCGGACCAATCGAACGAGCCGGGTACGACGCTCACCGAGTCGACCTTCTCCATGATGCCGTGATCGATGCTCACGGCCGGAAGGCTTGCGTACGTTTCGGATACGAGCGCGGCTTCGCGGCCCTCTTTGGCCGCCGCCTCGTATTGCTGGAGCTGCGCCCCGAGACCGGGAAGGTGCAATTCGATGGCTTCGAGGATTCGAGAGGCGAGAAAGAAGAACATGCCGCTGTTCCAAAGAAAGCATCCACTCGCCACGAACTGCTCGGCCCGCTGCCGGTTCGGCTTCTCTACGAAGCGACGTGCCCGGAATACGCCGGGGTCGAGCTCGGCGCCGACTTCGATGTAGCCATAGCCGGTTTCCGCACGCGTTGGCCGGATTCCAATCGTGACGTAGTCCCCGTGGGTTGCGGCTTCGAGGCCGCGTCGGAGCGTTTCGACGTAAGCGTCCGTATCACCGATGTAATGATCGGCGGGGAGGACGGTCATCACGGCCTCCGGATCGAGCCGCCTGACGTGGGTCGCAGCCCACCCGATGCATGGAGCCGTATTGCGACCCAAGGGCTCGGCGAGTATCCGCGTCGCGTCGAGCTCCGGCAGCTCGTGCTGGACCTGTTCGCGGAGGAGCTCCGAGGTGACGACGAACGTGCGTTCCGGCGGAATCAACGCCCACACGCGCTCAGCAGTCGCACGCAGCAACGATCGCGCGTCGGGGCCGAGGGCCAGAAACTGCTTGGGCCGATCCTTTCGCGACAACGGCCAGAACCGAGTGCCAGAGCCGCCGGCCATGATGATCGCGTATGCGTTGCTGTTGTCGGTCATGAAGCGGACGCAGGCCTAGTGAGTCACGAAGTAGAGCCCCAGAGGTACCAGATAGAGTGCGAAGGTCCACATACGGCCCACGAGAATGATCTCCCGCAGAATAACAAGCGCGATGTAACCCGTCACCATCGCGGTGGCACCTCCGATCCAGGCGCTTGGTCCGAGAGCGCCGAGCCCGTCGGCCCCGCTGATCTCGTAAAGCGCCGCACCCACGATCGCCGGTAGTGACACGAGGAAAGAGAAACGAAAAGACTCGTTCGGTCGAACGCCGAGTAGCATCGCAGTCGCAATGGTGACCCCGCTCCGGCTGACGCCGGGCAGAACCGCCAGGCCTTGCGCCAGGCCCACGCCCAGCGCTCGTGTCCAGGAGACCTCGTCTTCGGTTCCTCGAGCAACGCCGCTGGCGAGTAGCGCGGCTGCGGAGACGAGGAAGCCGTATCCTACGAGCTGAAGGTCTTCCGCGAAGGCCTCTGCCACGTGTCGGAGCGTGTATCCGATCACTGCCGTGACCACGGTTGCAAGCGCGATCCCGACGAGGGTGCGCCCTTCCGCCGTGGAGCGAAGTCGGCTCGGCTGCCGGATCGCGGCGACGGCTTCGAGTAGGAGGTCGCGGATGTCGCGGCGGAACAGAAGAATCGTCGCGAGCAGGGTGCCCAGGTGCAGCAGAATCACGAGCGCCAGCGAATTCTCGCGGATCTCGAAAAAGTGCGCTCCGACCGCAACGTGCCCGCTGCTCGAAACGGGAAGAAACTCGGTCAGCCCTTGCAACGCTCCCAGAATGGCTGCCGTCAGCCCATCGATTCCGTTCGACAAGTTGCAAGGCCTTAGCCGTTGTTTCGTGCGACGGCAAGGGCCCGCAGGTACCGCGCGAGAGCCAGGTGATGATGGCTGTTTCGCGTTGGTTCGACTAGGCTCTGCCCCGCTGTATGAGGGAGACTTGGAACGCGGCCCGGGTCGGCCTGATGGTGGTCCTGGGGCTGGCCGTCACCTTTGCGGTCTATCGCTATGTCGACGAGCGATCGGCCACGGAATCCGGTTACGGCGTCTACGCATACTTCGAGGACGTTCAGGGGCTCATTGCGAAGTCGCGCGTGTTGGTCGCCGGTATCCCCGTCGGCTACATCTCGTCCATCCGACTGGACGGAGACAAGGCGCGCGTCGACCTGAGAATCGAGGGGGATATCAAGCTCTACGAGGACGCGCGGGTCACGATGCGAAGCCTGTCGCTCCTCGGTGAGCGGGTCCTGGTCATTCAGCCCGGCACGCCGGGTCTCCCCGAAATTCCGGACGGCGGCCAGATCTTGACGGCGGACAAGGGCGTCGCGACCGACGACATCATGGTGACGGTCAACGACATCGCGCAGAGCGTGAAGAAGATCACGGCTCAGATGGAACGGGCATTCGGCACCGAGGAGGCAGGCGACCGCATGCAGAGCGCATTGTGGAATCTGAGCGACGCCCTTGAGAACATCAAAGAAGTCACGGACGAGGCAGGCCCCCGGTTGGTGCGCATCATGGAGAACGTGGAGCTTGCTACCAACGACCTCAGCGAGATCATCCACAAACGGCGCGGCGACATCGACCGCGGCATTGGCGAGGTCGATGACACCATCGCATCGATTCACCGCGCAGCGGACCAACTCAATGCCGTCCTTGCGGATGTGAAGGAAGTGACTGGCCGTACGGCGAGGGGGGAGGGCACGATCGGCCGTCTCACCCAGGATGAGGCGCTCATCGACGAGGTAGAGGGGGTAGCGGAAGGGCTCAACAATTTCGTCGGCGGTTTGAACCGCTTGCGAACCATCGTGGAGCTTCGAAGCGAGTACTACGCGCTCTCGAACGCATTCAAGACCTATTTTTCGATCTATCTCAAGCCGCGGGAGGGACGCTACTTCCTCGTTCAATTCGTCGACGACCCGCGAGGCTCCGTGACCGTGTCGGAAAGCATCATTCGGCAGAGCCCGCCCCCGCTCTTCTATCCGAACGAGTATCGGCGCACCGAGATTACGCGCAGCACTCGCCTGAAGTTCTCCGCGGAGTTCGGAAAGACGATCGCATTTGCAACCTTTCGTTTCGGGATCATCGAGTCGACGGGTGGGCTCGGCCTCGACATCAAGGTCTTGAAGGACCGCCTTGAAATCAACACCGACATCTTCAATTTCGGCCGCCAGATTTGGCCACGGATACGCGTTCGTGCCGGCTTCGAGCTGGTCAAACGGTTCTGGCTGCTGGCTGGCATCGACAACGCGGCAAACATCGGCCGGGACTACTTCGTGGGGCTCCAATTGCGTTTCGACGACGAAGACTTGAAGCCGCTCATCCCGCTCGGCGCGGTTGCCTTGCCACGGTAGGAGCCCGGGTTTGGTCAGAGGCATCATGCATGGCGCAGGGGCAGTCGCGAAGTCGCCGATTGGATTTGTACGCGGCCTCTCCTATGCACTTCGGGGCGCTCGCTTCGTCTACCTGCAGAACCCGAGTCTTGCGCGCTATTGGCTCGTTCCGATCTTGATCACGGGTGCGGCTCTAGTTTCCGTGTTCTACGGCGCTGGCACGTTCTCCGACAATCTCGGGAGCGCCGTGTGGTCGCTATTGCCCGCGAGCTGGGCCGAGGCCACGGGATTCGTTGGTTGGTTGGTGACGGCGCTCCGCTGGCTGGTCGAGCTCGTTTCAGGGGTCCTCATCGTCGTGGCCGGTCTCATAATGGTCGTCGTCCTCTCGAGCGTGGTCGCCGCCCCGTTCAACGACGCTCTGAGCGAGGCGGTCGAGCGCATCCTGACGGGTGGCATGCCGCCGCCGTTTTCGATCGAGCGGATGTTAGGCGACATCGCCCGCACGATTCGCCTCGAAGTCGGAAAGGCGTTGCTCTACGCCGCGGTCGTCGGGCCCATGTTCGTCGCCTCCTTCTTCATCCCGGGCATCGGACAGGTGATCTCGCTCGTCGGCTTCGCGCTGACGGCGATCTACCTCGGGGTCGACTACGTCGACTGGCCCGCAGCGAGGCGAGATTGGTCGGTGCGTGAACGCGTGTCGTTCACGAGGCGCCAGCTCCCCGCCGTCGCGGGGTTCGGAACGGGGGTGTGGGTTCTGCTGTTCATTCCGCTCGTGAACCTCTTCTTCATGCCCGCCGCGGTGGCCGGCGGCACGATGCTGTTCCTCGCCCTCAACGCCGACGCCCCATCATACCCCAAACGGTGACGGGGTGGCTTTTTGTAGCTCCGGTCCGCTGGGTGCTACCTTGTTCACTGGGGGATTTGCCATGCCACGTTCAGCCTATCTGGCGTTTTTCGCGGCCTTCGCGCTTCTGCTAGGCGCGGGTCTCTGCGCGGACACGGGGAAAGCCAGCACCCGCTCGCCGAGCGCCCTCGAGCAATCGATGGGGGAGATCCAGTGGGGGTGGACTCCCAAGCAGGTGTATCGCCAGCTGAAGAAGGAGATCGAGGCTCGGTACCAGGAGCCGATTTCGAAGACGACCGACGCAATCGAAGAGGACCGGCTTCGGTACAAGATGGCCGATGAGACCCGCCAGATTCGCGATTCGTTCTTCGAGTTCGATGGCACGGCTTCCGCCTACGACTCCGGTTACTTGAGAGGCGAGTTCACGCACGACAATGGCGAGGCCTTGCTGCGTGTCCGCACCACGAGCACCCAGGACTACTTCTTCTTCATCAACGACAAGCTCTGGAAGCGCTATCGCGCCTTCGACGCCTCAGTATTCGAAGGCGCCAGCTTCGACGAATTCGGCAAGGCACTCCAGCAGCGCTACGGCAAGGCGAAGAAGAGGAGCGGCCCGCTTCACGCCGGCGGCGAGCCGAAGCAGTGGTACGAGTGGCGAGAGGCTCGGGTGCTCGCGAAAGCCGTGGATAACAACGAGTTCTACGGGTTCTACTGTCTCATTCTGGAAGATCCCAAGACCGTCGCCCAGCTCGCCAAATTGAGAAAGAGCGAGCCGGCCAAGGTCGAAACCGCTGACAACCTGGTCGACATGGTCGGGGACGATGCTGACGTGGACCAGAACGCCGACATTGCCGACAGGATCACCGGCGAGATTCGCCGTCATGAGTCCGTGGACGTCGACGAGTCGAAGTAGTTGCAGGCGGAAGCCGAGCTCTACGGGCGTGCGAATCAGCCGCTTTCGGCCTCGCTAGTAGGCGGTCACGACCTGTTCGAGGCCCTCGATGCGTCGCAACAGGAAGCGCTCCGACGCCCCGTAGTCGCCAGCGCGGTTTTGTACGACGCGTAAGTAAGCCCGTAGGAAGTCCGGCCTCGAGTAATTGTTGTTTCGGACCAGATTATGCAGAGTCTCGATGGTTTCGGCTTCCATCAAGCGACCCGTCGCAGTGTGGATCCGGAACACCCAGTCGATCCACTTGGTAGCTTTCAGTCCCTGTGCGAGGTGAAGCGCATAGCTCGTAGCGCCTGCGAACAACACGTCGTCGTCGTCCCTCTCGGAATCACTCAACGGCCGATGTGCGAGAGCACGCTCGAGGATGTTGTCGAGGTGGGGGAGGAGAATCCGCTCGGCCTCCTCGAACCGACCCATGGCGATGGCTTTGCTCGCGATGCCCGCGATGACGTCGAGGGCGCGCGCGGTGCGCGTGTCTTCCGCACCCCATGCATGCGATGAAGAGTCGACACCGTTGTTGTTCGAGCTGATCAGCGTTTCGCCCGCCGCGGAGGTCAATCTCCGGCCGCACTCGCCGCATCGGCGTTTCGCAGACCCGTTGATCGCGCCGCAGCTTTCACACACGACGTAGTCGGCGGTGGCGCCGCCCCTGTCACGAAGCTTCGCCGCGTCGATCATCACGAGCTCTTGCGAGCCGATGTAAACGCGGTCCATGTGCGCCAAACGCCGCGGCGACTTGATGCGGACTCCGTTGACCGCCACCCCGTTGCGGCTTCCCAGATCTTCGACCACGACCGAATCGGGCCCCACATGAAGCACGGCGTGCTTTCGGGATACCAATCCATCCGCCAATGCGAGATTGCATGACGAGCTTCGACCAATGGCGAACTCCCCGAGCGGCATCTCGAGGTTGGTCGACTGATATCGCAGCCTGAACCTAGGCATCCCCCATCATCAATGTAGCAGTTGGCGGCCTCGGCGGTCGAATGAAGTGCAAGACTACGGCGCGGCTCTCACGGTGGAGGCGGCGTCAGAAGCTGGCGATCTCTTCGAGCCCAGCGACGGAGCCCAGCCCCTTCTCGACGCTGCCCTGCGTCTCGAGGGTTGCGTCCATCGACCGGCTCAGCTCGGCCAAGTCCTTCCGGTAGGCGCTGAACGCATTCTGCCTGCGACCGAGCACGCCCTCCGACTGCTCTGGATTGGTCAGAATCACGTAGTTGCTGGCGCTCTGCCTGAGGTCCTGCCCCTGATAGAGCTCCTTCTCGAAGGGTTTGCTGCCTCGCGTCGCGCGGACCTTGAGCTTCGTCTTACCCGGGTCCCCGTCGGGCATGTCGACGTAGACCAAGCCGCAGCGAAAGCCACCCTCGCCGAGTGTGGGCACACAGCCGGTCGGGCTCGTCGTGAGCGCGGTTTCGTCTTGCGCGGCCTCGTCGAGCTCCGTGCGGCGAGCGTCCGGCAGGACCCGACTCGCCACGACGTCAAACTCGTCCCAAAGCTCGCCGACCTGCCGTGCGTAGAGGAACAAGGAGTTGACCGTCTCGGGATTGAACTTCGTGTAGTTGAGCCCGGCAAAGTCTGCCGCCGTGAAGGGTGTGGGCAGCGCGCGCAGTTGCTCGATCGCCTCGTAGTCCACGGCTGGGCCTTCGCCCGGGCGCGCCTTGGCGGCGCTCACGGCGCGATCGAGAAGTCGCTTTGCTTCCGCGACTTGGTCACCTGCATTGCGAACGGCGTGGTAGACCGCCTTGCCGTCCCGCACCGCGAGGTTGTATTGGCTTCGACGGCTCATCACGGTCGTCGATAGAACCCCCAAGAACAGTCCGACCAGCGCGGCGCCTACACCGCTCATGATCATCAGCTTGCGGACGCGGCGACTCTTGCCTTCGTGCGCAGTTGCCACGGCTTGTTCGTCGACGACGATCCGCACCTCTTGCTGCGGAGTGGCCTTGGATGTCGTGCCGCCGAAGGGGCCGGAACGCTTCGCCGCTTGACCACCGACGAACCCCGGTGGGGGTGCGATGCCTCCGAGAGCCGGTGGCGGCGGTGCGACCCCCCCCTCATCGACGCTCTGCGTGGAGGGAGGAACCGTCTTGCGGCCGAGTCGTTCGCGGATATCGCGGACTTTCTTGGATTTTTGGAGTTCGTCTGACATTTCAGCTTCCTCAAATTTATCCGTGGAAGGCCGATCGTGTCAAGGCGGGCGCGCATGAGCCCCCGCTGATAGGCTTCCCCCTCTCCATGATGCCACCCCCGGTCGAAGAACGCCGCTTTGTGTCATTTGATGGGACTGAAATCGCCTATCAATCCGTAGGCCGAGGCCGGCCGATCTTGCTCTGCAATGGGCTCGGAGGAAGTTGGGAGGCCTGGTCGCACCAGATCCAGTACTTTCGCGACCGCTATCGGCTCCTCTGCTGGGATTACAGGGGCCTTTACGGCTCCGACGCGCCACGCGATCCCGATGCGCTCGCCGTCGCGGATCACGCGCAGGACGCCCTGCAGCTGCTTCGGGAGGAAGGCGCGGAGCGAGCGGCGGTGGTCGGGTGGTCGATGGGGGCCCAGGTGGCCCTCGAGATCTTCAGAGCGGCTCCTCACAAAGTTGCGTCGCTGGCCTTGGTGAACGGCGTTGCAGGTAGGCCTTGGGACT
>Ga0209536_100016245_pt1 | contig 10593 bp, 14 predicted proteins | sample DeeMarSeWOR28_12_FD_187461 | JGI IMG/M metagenome (GOLD analysis project Ga0209536, IMG submission 187461) | Marine sediment microbial communities from White Oak River estuary, North Carolina - WOR-2-8_12 (SPAdes) (version 2) | ecosystem: Environmental > Aquatic > Marine > Intertidal zone >...
CGAGGAGGGCGAATACCGGGAGTATTTAACCGACGAGCAACGCTGCTGGGCGGAATGCATTGGCGGCCGAATGCCAGCGCATTTATGAATTGGACCACTTAGTTCCGCTCAGGCGAGCGAGTCTCCAGTTTCTCTTCGCTGTCACTTCACTCCGCGTCACTTGGCTTCGCCGTCATTGGGTCATTCAGCTTTCGCTGTCACCAGGTCGACACAATAAATTAGCACCGGTGACGGTGAAGCTATCATTCTGTGCTGCAGCCAGCTAACGACATAGTGACTATGAATGACAGCGCAGCATAATGACAGCGAAGCCAAATGACCCATTGCCGTGGTGATTGACATGGTGACGCTTCCTACTTACCTCTGACTTCTCCATTGTCACACAAGATTTTGTGCGGTTCTTCATTTACCGCCAGACTGAGTGCCTGCCTGCCTTCTTGAAACATGAGTCGTTTGGCCACCATGTCAGAGGTGAACTGCTGCAGCTGCTCCAAGGAGAAGCGCGGAAACCGGCTGCGGATCTCTCCGAGGGTTCGTCGGGTCTCACAGAAGCGGTAAATGGCGCGGGAAGATCCCCGCAGTCTGAAGGTCTCCATCTCTGTTCGAGAGTTCCGCCGACGGATTAGTAGAAAATCTCCTCCGTCTCGGTAGCTGAGCAAGGGTGCAGGAGAATGCTGCCGCCGTCGCGAGTGATACTGCTTTTGCCAAAGATCAATTTCGCGAGCTACCGGGCGCCAGAGACGCTTTTGCTTGGTGCGATCACCCGTATAGGTCTTTATCATTAAGCAAAGAGTTGACCCGAGGGAATCAGGGAGCAACCATTGATAGTAAGGGTGATTGGCGATTCGACGAATCCCGTGCTGCTCGGGGTGGAGGGCAACCGGGCTGCTCTGACCCAACCAGAAGCGCACCTTCCGTAATGGTTGATAGGGTGCGACGAACTTCAGGTTGTCAAGGGTTTCCGCCACATCCTCAGTATCACTGCCAGGAAACCCGAACATCATATTGGAGAGATGCTGGATTCCCAATTCTTCACAGTGTTTCATCACTTCAATGTTCTGAATCGCAGTGGTTCCCTTGTTGATCTTGCGAAGAAGTCTTGTACTCAGGGCTTCCACTCCGATTTGCACCTGAGTGACTCCTGCCTGTCGCATTCCAATGAGCTGCCGACGAGTCACCGACGCCCTGATTTCTGTGAAAATCTCGAAGCTGCGACCTAAAGCGCGAATGCAGCTGAACAGGTCTTCCACCTTGGCGGAATCCAGAATGTTGTCAACGAGAAAGAACTTTAGGCTGGCGTACTTTGCGGCCAAATCCTCCAACTCACGCGCAACCTGCAATGGCTCCTTGCTGCGGTACCCGCGCCATTGCAGATTTAGATTGCAGAACTTGCAGGCGCGATCAACTGAGCCTGATCTCACCCTGTGCCACCAGCAACCCCGGGAAGTCTCCAATGGCAAGTTGGGCACCAAGCCGCTCAGACGGGGTTGTCGACTCAACTCCTGGAAATAATTCTGGTAGTCGGGCACAGGGATTTCGTCAAGGTCAGGTAATTGGTGGAGATCACCCCCCCTGATTCGACCCTGTCCATCACGCCACAGCAAGCCGGGAGAATTGCACCTTTCCAGGTCCCCTTTTTCGAGGCGGTCGATAAGTTCAACGAGAGGCAGTTCGCCTTCACCGTTCACCACAAAATCGATCTGAGGTATGTGAGTTAGCAAAGAGTGGCCCAACTCACCAGCGCAACTGGCTCCACCGACTACGATTTTGCAGCTGGGATGACGGTGGCGAATCTGCCGGATCATAAAGAGTGATGAGGTTAACTGAGAAAGAGACATGGAAAAACCGATCAGATCGAACGATGACCAATCCAGGTCAACGTGTCTCCGTTGGTGGAGGCGGGAAATCTGGGAGGAAATGGTCTCGAGATCCAGGTCAGGTTCTTTCGCTTTGCGTTCTCTGGCAACCAGAGCCAGGATCTCGGACCGATTTGCGGGGTTGAGCAGATAGCCGTAGATGGACTCCGCTACCCAAATGCGCTCGGCAATTACGTTGTATGCTCGAAGTCCCAGAAGATCGGCCACCTCTAGGTAGGGATGGTAGCAGTCGACGTGCACATGGGGCGCCTTAACTTTCAGGAAGCTCTTGAGTCCACCCAGCTGTATGGAGGGGCGGTTGGCCAGAGGCCAGGGCATGGAGATGAGGGCGAGACGGAAGGTCTCCACAAGCTCGCTCCACTTCGTTACGCATTGGAGTGCTGGAATGTTCGAATGCTGCAGTAATGGGCAAAATTGTCAAAAAAGACGAGCAGTATAATAAGATGAGCTGACAACAACTCGATGGGTTTTTATCCCCATTTTTCCACTATTCCATTATTCCATTATTCAAAGGGAGGTCACAGGGGTTAGCTTCACAAATCTCTTCTGACTTCAACAGGTTTTAGAACATGCTAGTCCCCGAATGGTCTCTTCATCCAGACTAGAGCAAGCTCCGCGGACGGGTCGTATTTGCAGAAACGCATTTCGGACATATCATCCACAGATTGTTTCAATGAAATCAACTGATCGAACTCGCGGTTGACAACAACCTCGCAAAATCCCATTTCCTCCTCTTCAGGAAGAGGTAAAAAGTCGTCTTCCCAGGCGTCCTTGCCGATCATCGTCATTCCGCCACTTAGAAGATTGGTGTTACAGATTCTGTAGCAAGCCCCACAGTCGCAGTTGTACACATCGTCAAAATCAATAGGAAGGGGGTGTTTTCTCTCACAAAATGGACAGACAAGGTTGAGGATCATCAAGGGCCTCCATTCACGTCTCATTAGAAGACGAATTGAAATTACAAGTCTGAAGCACAGATTCCAAATTCTAAATTCGAAGCACGAAATCCTAAACCAATTCAAATGAGCAAAGCACAAAATTCAAAACAAAGAAAAAGGTCTTTGGACTTCGAACCATCTCAGATCACTAAATACTCAGCTACTTCAAGGTGGAATCGTCAAAGTTTTGAATATTTGAGATTTGAAACCGGGAACCCGCCCCGAAGGGGTGGGACCGAGTCCCGGAACGGGACGAAGCAAATTCCTCATTTATGAATTGGAAACCTAAGCTCGTGTCTTCCTGATTTTCCGGATGGACACGAGTTAGGCCTCATCCGCCGATAAGATGCGGATATTGTCTCCCGGTTTCACGTTGCCACCACGGAGAACTCGAGTGAAAATTCCCTCCCTGGGCATCACGCAGTCGCCTATCTGGTGGTAGATTGCACAGCGGTCGTGACACTCCTTACCGATCTGCGTAATCTCCAGTAATGCTTCACCGCCCACGGCCAGTCGAGTGCCGAGCGGAAGCTCCCAGAGTTTGAGCCCCGAGGTGGTGATATTTTCGGCAAAGTCTCCTGGACTAACTTCAAGTCCCATGTCTCGAATCCTGGCGAGACTCTCTATGGCCAAAAGGCTCACCTGTCTGTGCCAGTCGCCGGCATGGGCATCACCCTCAAATCCATCATTCTCCACGAGCTCACAGGCGGGAAGGTTTGTTTTCTTCTGTCCCTTGCGGTGGCTGATGGAGACTGCCACGATTTTGCCTTTCATAGGAGTAAAGTTTTCTTTCATGGCTATAAGGTGAATAGAGCGCGCCTATCATGGCATCGGTGATGCTAACTGAAGAGGTGTCTTGGGTCAAGCAATAAAGAGTAATGTTTAACGAGACGTCTCGGAATTTCTACAACTCATTGAGAATAAATGTATTTTTTCGAGGCCTACGTTACTGCCTCGCACCTGGAATAATGGAATAATGATTTTAATAAGGAAGTTTCTCACCCATGAGTATTTCTCACTGTCATGCCAAGGTAATTTTGCCAACGGGCCACAATCCCATCTCCTCAGGACCCAGTATTCGATAATTCCAGTATTCCCACATTCTCCGCCTCCGGCGGATGAGCGAAACGAACTAGCTTGGGTGGGTGGGTATAAGAAGCCATTTGTGTTACTCTTAGCCAAAATCGAACGTCCGTCGTGCAGACTGGGCAGGGGTGAGGAGGGCAGAGGACAGAATTTGCTATGGTGGGTTGGGTATTTCGCAGATTGAGTTTTGAAACTGAAATCATTCAGCCTACTCCCTGACCCCGACCCCTTAATCCCTTGCCTTGTGCCTTAGGTTCTGCGACTTGCGTCATATTGTTAGTTGAGATGAGATGCTATGAGGGACATATCCGCAATTCTCGGCATTTTGGCAAAGACTTATCCCAAGGCAGAATGCACTCTGGATTTCAACAATCCATTAGAACTTCTAGTGGCCACTGTGCTCTCGGCCCAATGCACCGATGATCGGGTGAATCAAGTGACCAAAAGGTTGTTCGAGAAATATCGGACGGCGGCAGATTATGCCAACGTCCCCCCTGAGGAGTTGGAAGAGGATATACGACCCACGGGGTTTTTCAGGAACAAAGCCAAAAGCTTGAAAAGCTGCGGCATGGCATTGGTGGAGGAATATGAGGGTGAGGTGCCGGACAGTCTAGATGACCTGGTCAAGCTTCCTGGCATTGGCAGGAAGACTGCCAACGTTGTTCTGGGCACAGCCTTCAATACTCCAGGAATTGTCGTAGATACCCATGTAAGCCGAATCACTCAAAGGATAGGCCTCACCCAGAAGCGCGATCCGGTAAAGATTGAGTTTGACTTGATGGAACAGATCCCTCGTGAAAAGTGGACCGTCTTTTCACACCAGCTTATTAAACACGGCCGAAAGACATGCACGGCGAGAAAACCCAAATGCCCAGAGTGCCCTCTATTGGAACACTGCGACCACGGCCAGCGGGCAGCGGGCAGCTAGCGGCAGGCAGTCATTTGGCTTCGCCGTCACTGGTGCTAATTTATCTAGCTATAGAAAACCTGGCCCTGGGGACCAGGTTTTCTATGGCTAAATAAATAAATGACCTAATGATGCCCTATGCCTGGTCGAACTGAGAATGGTGTTAAGAATCAGTTGCTAGACCTTTTGAAGACATGATTATGGACAAACCCACCAGCGTACGTGCCTTATGCCTCATATCCGGAGGTCTCGACAGCATGCTGGCAGCCAGGGTGCTTGCGGATCAAGAGATCGAGGTGACGGGTGTGACATTCCAGACTCCCTTTTTCGGGCCGACGCGCGCCCGGAGTGCGACCAATCAGCTCGCGGTCCCTCTGCGGGTGGTGGATATCGGAGGGGCTCACCTCGAGATGCTCAAGAACCCTCGCTATGGTTACGGCAAACAGATGAACCCATGTATCGACTGTCATGCGCTCATGCTGCGAACCGCGGGGGGTATTATGGAAGCCGAAGGCTATGATCTACTTTGCACGGGTGAGGTGTTGGGCCAGCGCCCCATGTCGCAAAGAAGAGATGCACTCATGGCGGTTGGCAAGCTCTCTGGGTACGGGGGCTACATTCTCAGACCACTGAGCGCCAAACTGCTGCCTGAGACAATCCCAGAGAGGGAGGGGAAAGTCGATCGCGACAGACTCCTGGACATCCGCGGGCGGTCCCGAAAACGGCAAATGATTCTTGCTGAGCAGTATGGCATTAAGGACTACCCTAGTCCCGGCGGCGGATGCATCCTGACTGATGCTGGCTTCTCCGAGCGGTTGAGGAACCTTTTTGCCACGCAGGAACACGTGGGACTTCATGATGTGGAATTGCTCAAGTGGGGCCGCCACCTGCGGTTACCAAGCGGGAGACGTCTCGTGGTGGGACGGGTCCATGCAGATAATCTGAAGCTGCAGGAATTGGCCCGGGGTAGTGATCTTCTCTTGCGAGTCAAGGGAATCCCTGGTCCCACCGGCCTGTTGGCGGCTGAGACATCTCAGTCGGAGGTGGAGTTGGCCGCCAACATTGTGGCCGCCTACAGCGACGCGGAAACTGACACAGACGCGGTGGTCATAGTATCGGGGCAGGAGAACCGGGAGGTTGGGGTCAAAACACCACCGAAAGGAGACTTCCGTGACTGGCTCATTTGAACGCGAAAGTCGAAACGCCGAACGCGGAATCTCAAAGTCGGAACGAGGAATGCGGAACGAGGAATGATTATGAGCAGGTAGCCCGAAGAGGCTTCTATACTTCCGGGTTCCACGTTCCGCGTTCCACATTCTCGATGAGTTCATTCATCCTACCGGTACGATAGCCTTCCAAATCCAGGGTGACAGCCACATAACCCAAAGACTTGAAATGGGCCACCAAACGCCGGCGCAGGCTCGCGTCGCTGAGCCTCTCAATCTCGTCGGAACCCAGTTCAATACGAGCGTTTTGATTGTGCTCCCGGACTCTGACTAGAAAAAACCCCTCCATCAGAAGAAACTCTTCGGCAGATTCCACTCTCGCCAGGGATTCCGCCTGCAGAGCCGTGCCATAAGGAATTCTTGAGGCCAGACAGGCCATGGGGGGAAGATTCCAAGAAGACAAACCGAATTCCCGGCTGAACCTTCGGACCTGCTCTTTGTCCAAGCCGGCTTCGGCCAGAGGGCTTCTGATTCCCAGCTCCTCGAGGGCCCGATGGCCTGGCCGATGATCGCTGGCATCACTCGATTGGGTCCCGTCAACGAGGTGAGGAATGCCCATTTTCCGTGCTTCAGCTAGTGCTCGAGAAAAGAGGTGTCTTTTGCAGTGGTAGCATCGGTCCGGCGGGTTCGACCGTATTTGCTCGACCTCGAGGGGATTTGCCTCAATGATGATATGCTTTATCGCTTTCTCTTCACAGAAGCGTTTGGCACGTTCTTTTTCAGCGCGTGAAAGCAGTGGCGATACAAACGTGATGGCCACTGCCCGATCTACCAAGACCTCTTGGGCCAGGTGAAGAAGAAAGCTACTGTCCACCCCACCTGAGAAGGCCACTAGCACGCTGTCGAGGGAGGCTAGTATTTCTTTCAGCTCGTGGAGAGGCTCTTTCATGGATGTTCTCCTTGCAGCCTCCTGACCAGCCGACGCGGGGACACGGGGACCCGGCGACACGGTGAAACGGAGACACGTTTAGTTAGCGGTAACTAGTATAACTCGGAACGGGGAATGGGGAACGCGGAATGATAACAAAAAAACATGTCACTTGGGTTGCTTGCTTAACACATACCGAGTTAAGCGTTCCGAATTCCGCGTTCTCAACTTTACGGCCTGCTTCGAAACTCGCGTCATCGCGTCTCAGTGTCCCCGTGTCGCCGCATCTCCGCGTCTCCATTCATGCAGTGGGCAAGAAGCACTGTGGCTCCCCTAACAGAAATCTTCCCTCACCGATCCACCTCTTGAGGATCTCAGCAATCTCCCTGGCCCTGGGCAAACTGGAAAGCGGTACGGTTTGCACCTCTCTGCCATTGAAGCGGAACGAGCCGCTGTGCAGCTCGGCATAGCTGACCTGACCTATTATTTTGCCGGTGCCTTTGGGATAGTCCTCGCTGTAGTCTACAATCGGGGCAAAGAGTTCTTCGTCGGACACCGCGGTGTAGCGCGCCATCTCCTCATCAAGTATGGGGATCGGCACTCCCAGGCCAACCGCCAGGGAGCAGCCGTATCCGAGCATGCTCACCCCAATCAACCAGCGCGGCTGCATCTGTTTGAGGTCACCGATGACCATGAGGGTACCAGCCGGTTGCAAGGGAGTGTCATTGGGGGCCCGGTTCACCTGAGGCCGGTGTTGCGTGCCCGGCCAGGTGACGTAACCCTGGGCGCCACCCAGGAATATGCGTGTCCCCAGACCCAGAGTTCGATACAGGGGGTCGTTGAACAGGGGACTCAACTGGCCGGAAGTGGAATAGTTGGCATTGGCCGCACGTGGCTTGAGGACCCCCATATAGGTGTAGATCGTTTTCCTGGAAAGGTTGAGAGCGCAGTTATAGTTCTGATAACCGTTTCTGGGGTTGCACAACAGGGCATCATTCAGATTCTTGAGCCTAACTTTTTTTTCATACTGACGCCGAGGATAGCAGTCAGTGCCGTAGGCCTCCGCCCTCAATTTAACGGACTTACCGCCAACCAGGTCGCTTATCACGTGGCCGCCCCCGTATTCAAATGCGCCGGGGTGTATTCTATTCAAAGGGTCGTCTTCAGTGGGCTCGGTGGCCCCGATATATATGTCCAACGCAGCGAGGCCGGCATAGGCAACCACATCGTTGAGCCAGACCCTGGTGGCTTTGATCGGCGGACTCACCGGACCAAAATTGATAAAAGCACCTGATGAACACATGGGTGAGAAAGTCCCTGTGGTGACCACATCCACCTGACGGGCCGCTCTTACCTCGCCCTTTTCTCTGACAATCTCTACCATCTCGTCTCCGGTGACCACCAACGCCTTTCCCTTTTTGATCTTTTCATTGATTTCCTGTATTGTTTTATTCACTTGGTATCTTGCCATGTTTGCTCCTCAAGTTTGCTCTTGTTCATGCTCATTGTCATTAGGTGGTTATTGGGTCACTTCGCTCCGGTGTCCCGATGTTCGCGTCATTTAGCTTCGCCGTCACTATGCTGCGCTGCTATTAGGTCACTGGGCCGACGCAGTGAAATGATTAACGGTCATAGCGAAGTTATGATCTGCTGATCCAACTATGCAACTGTATAATGACCCAAACACAATGAATGTCAGCGGAGTGTAATGCACAACTGAACAGCGAGACGAGGAATAGTTTCTTTCGAAGATATCCTCGTCTCGGCCGACCTCCCGTCTCGCTCTTCTCGCCCGGCAAATGCTATGCGCTATGCATCTTGCGCTATGCATCTTGCGCTATGCGTATTCTCTCCGCCAAAACCTCAGGCAAAGGCCTCGCCTTCCAGGTATGGTCTATGGCGACGCAGGTGGCGGTGCCCTCTGCAAGCAACTGGGTCTCCGGCGGCCGGTAAAAGCGAAATTGGAAGACAACAGCCTTCTCTTTGACCTCCCTCACCGAAGTCTCCACCTCAAGCAACTCTCCGTAACGAGCCGGAACCAGGAAACGACAGTCAGCGGCCACAATAGGCAAACCAAACTTCTCTTCCCGGTTGCGAAATATGCTTTCGGGAGGCAGGCCGAGATAGCGGAGGAACTCTTCTATGCCTCTATGACAGTAGCGAAAATAGCTGACAAAGTACACAATGCCATACGGGTCGGTATCACCAAAGCGAACACGTACCTGGGTCTTGTGACTGCGCATTCTGTACCTCCTCTCAAACTCGAAACGTGAACGTGGAGCCCATTAAAGGGATTCAAGAAAATACAGATTGAGCGATTCTGACACCGGAGCGACGTCAAAGGTCGATTCTCCGCGGGCGGAGATAACCCCCCATAAGCGCTCAAATAAGGGTTCTTGCGGAACTTGCTTGGATGAACTTCTATGACCATCGATTCTCTGCCTTGACTTTGCCAAGCCAGGGGGAGCTGCGAAACAAAGAGCCTAAAGTCGCTCTGCGCTATGCGCTTTCCGCCAAATGTGAAGTAAGTAGCGAATATGCTCCTTTGTGGAGCAGCTTGCCCTGGCCTGAGCCGGAGGAAGGCCCGAGGACGGTTGGAAGGAGGGTCATATCCACGATCGCAGCAGCCGATTCGTGAATTGTCCGGGCTGGCAGTCAGTCAGCATCAGGCAGCCCCGACTGCGGAAAAAACCGGTCGATGCTCTCTCCAATAGCCTTCAGTTCAAAAGGCTTTTGCACCACCGCGTCAAACCCCCCCAGTTCCAGTTCCGAGTCCGCCACCCCCACTGAACCTGTGATTAATACCACCGGCAGGTTTGGATGTTTTGCTTTTATTCTCTTGGCCATCTCGACGCCGTCCATGATGGGCATCTTGTAATCAGTAAACACCATATCTATGTCGGTTTCCGCGCCTATTACTGAGAGCCCTTGTCTTCCGTCTTCGGCACAGAGAACATCGTGGCCAAGAAACTCACACAGCTGAGAGAGGATATCAGTCACTGCTGGGCTGTCATCCACAATCAGGATCTTTAGTCTCCTTTGACTTTGACTCATCGTGATCACCCATTAGTATCACGCTTCGACTTCGTTTGTCCGCTGTGAAGCAAGCGCAGCGCAAAAGGCAAAGTGAATGACCGAACAGTGTATAAGGGGGTCAATCAGGGCGGCGATCTTCCCCCGTGGCCATGGCCATTTTCCTATCGCATCCAGACCTTTTTCATCAATGGTGGCAAGCGTCGCAAAAGGACCTAAGGGTTCCTCGCCGCGACTGAGAAAGCGGACATCCAGAGACTTCAACTCCATTCCAGTCAAAAAAAGGGTTGCCCACCAGGTAGAAGAAAACCTGTAGCCCGGTTATGACGAGGCTTAGCGAGAGTACATGTATCCAGTAATATCTTTTCATCGCCTTGCCAGGCTAGTGTAGTGTACCTAAAAAAACTTTCGGAATAAATTAAGAGGAAAATCATCCAACTGGCCTCTGGGAAATTCGAAATTCGAATATCGAAATACCAAACAAATCCCAATGTTCCAATGACCAAAATACAAAACCTGTTTAAACCATTTGAACATTTGAATTTTGAAATTGTTTAGGATTTCGGATTTCGTGCTTCGGATTTGAAGCAATGGGTACATAAATAATCATTTACCTTCGGTGATCTTTGTCTAAGTTACTTCCGTGACACTACACTAG
>Ga0209536_100016246_pt1 | contig 10593 bp, 9 predicted proteins | sample DeeMarSeWOR28_12_FD_187461 | JGI IMG/M metagenome (GOLD analysis project Ga0209536, IMG submission 187461) | Marine sediment microbial communities from White Oak River estuary, North Carolina - WOR-2-8_12 (SPAdes) (version 2) | ecosystem: Environmental > Aquatic > Marine > Intertidal zone >...
CTATGCTGTTGTGAGAGGATAAATAATGGTCCTCAAAAAAAGCAAAAAATCAAAAGAACAAGTCGGCAAAAAAGCAGAGACTTGTCCTAACTGCGGGGCGCCGATAAAAGGCGGCACGGCACCGAAATCCAAGAAATGGCACGAGAGAACATCAGTAACCTTATGCATAGCGGCTGGGCTGATTATCGTGGGTTTTGGATTTGTCCATATAATCACAGGTGTAGTATCACCTTATGAACTGCCGTTTGATATCGTTCTCAAAGAATCTTTTGGCTATCGTGAAACATTCATAAACGCTGAGAAAATAAAAGCCCTGCCGTACACAGCGGCAAAAATCAAGTATCCCATCAGTTGTAAAGCTCTCCAGAGTAGGGGCTATATCGAATCCGGCAATGTTTTTGAGGCAAGAGTGACCCGTCAGTTACGGGAAAATATGAAAACGTGGCAGGCCCAGTTCGAAAGATCGTTGAATACGCCCGAATTGCAGTGGCAGGAAAAGCTGCTGGGGCAAACTCCGAATGTTGGGTTGGATCCCGAAGATCCCAATGCCTGTAATAATCGGGGAATTGTTTATGCCAAAGAAGGCCAATACGAAACGGCAATTGCCCAGTTCACGAAAGCTTTCCAAAGAAACCCTGTTTTTGCCGAAGCATATTATAATCGGGGGCTTGTAGATCTTCAGATAGGACAGTTGGGTCAGGCGATTTCAGACTTTACAAAAGCCGTGGAGATAAAACCGGGATTCATCGAAGGTTATTCCAGCCGGGCGCCAATTTATGTCGCGTTGGGTCGATACGAACAGTCAATCTCGGACTTTACGAAGGTGATTGAACTCGATCCTGATTCTGTCGAGACCTATTTCAGGCGAAGTTTGGCCTGCTATGCGAACGGTCAATACGATAGAGCGTGGGAGGACATACATAAGGTACAGAGTCTTGGTTTGCCTGTACCTTCCGGATTTCTTACACTTCTCAGTGTAGCTTCCGGAAAGTCACATTAGATTGAATTGGAAGCACAGCGACAATTATCTTATTAGTGACCCGATGTAGTCAATTCCTTTCTACCGGAGAAAAAATCAGGATGAAAAAGCTAGTTTTTCGGATATAATAGCATTTTAATGTCAAATAGGAATGAATAATCTTTAAAAGAGAGAACATTTTAAGCTTGAATAGTATCTTTAAATGTGCTATAAAATAATATAGAATATTGAAGGCTGGGTATTTGGTTTTGGGTGCGTTGTCCAAATCATTTCGAATTGCCCACATAGTGTTCTTGGAGAATCAAGTACATCTATCAACAATAAATTCAATTTGTAACAAGGGGTCACTAATGTCGTATAGAAAAAAAGGATTTACGTTGATTGAGCTTCTCGTAGTCATCGCGATTATAGCTATATTGATGGGAATATTAATGCCGGCCTTGAGGAGGGTAAAGGAGCAGGCACGGAATAAAATCTGCATTTCTCATCTTAAAAGTATAGGTCTTGGCATCATTATGTACCTCGATGACAGCGAGTACAAGATGCCGGACTTTCATACTCATCAGGGTGCTTGTAATGGTCATCTCTGGTATACCGCTGGTGGAAATCTGCTGAGAGCAAGCGATAATCATTCATATTGGGGCGTTATCTACAAAGACTACGTTAAGGAGGATGAGCTTTTCGGCTGCCCGACTTTCAACAACTTCTCTCAGATAGTAGCGCAAGATATGCTTTATGACGAAGGTGAAGCGAAAAATGCGGCATATTCCATGAATGGCTGGCTGACCGAGGAGAATACTAATGCTATCCCGCGTCATTCTGAAATCATCGTCTCGCATGACCATATGGAGCCGAGAATCGAGAATGGAAACGATATGCTCTGTCCCGATTCGAGCGGTGTCAATCTCACACATTACAGGCAGGGCGGCGGCCGGGCGGACTATTATCGGGGTATATTCAGACATTCTGTAAAAAATACCGGTGACGATTTTAGAACAGATGGGGAACTAAACTGTCTATGGCTGGATGGTCATGTTACTACCATTAAGGAAACAACTGGAGAAGATATACCCAAGCGCTATTACGATCCGCTCAATAAGAATTGATTTGCGAAGCGGATAATGATTTTATCGAACAGCTTGACTGTAGAAAATCCATTCAATCTGTGAATAGAAAATCGAGCATGATGAAGTATACAATCATCATGCTCGCTGTCTTTATGACGTAAGTCATGCCGTATTTCTAAGCCTTAATCGAACACAAACGATATCGGATGTTTGGGCTCTTACCTATCCTTAGCGAGGGCGCTTATCCTGCTTGGCCGTTTGCCGAAGTCGTTAATAATTCGAGGCTGGCTTGTTTCTGTCTCGGGCTTGAGTTCGGGCCTGGGCTTTGACTCTTGAATGATCTGCTCACTCCCGACGATTTCCTGCCTGAGTTGTTCGTTGGCCTCTTTTAGCCTGGCGAATTGTTGTTCGAGTAATTCCTGTGCCTGTAAATATTTGGCTGTTTCCTCCTGAAGCTGTTCGGTGAGCGCCTGAAGGACCTTCCATTTTTTTGTGGTTTGCTTCCATCCCTTCTGGTTTCCATAGCCTTTAGGAATCGAAAAGAAACTACTGATACCGGAACCACTTTTGATTTGCTGGCGTGCTTTCTTGCCTGCATCGAAATTGGTTCCTATGGTCAAAGGTTTTTTAGCGACTTGTTTTGCTGCTGTTCTTCTGGCTTTTGCCCTTCTTCTTGTTACGAGAATAAACAGCAGCAGAACCATGGCCGTTAAAGCCACCGTCAGAAGTTCCCATCTTGCCCACTCTCGTTGGAAGTACAGCCATGTGACGTATTGTGTGAATGTGTTCGTAAGACTTTCTACAGTCATCTTATTACCTCCTTAAAATATTCCTAATTGCTAATCCGTTTGCATCCATTTTCACCGTGAGACCTTATTTTAAGTTGTGCAGAAATTGCCGGAATTGTCGTGAGCAGGGTAAATTTGAATTTTTACTCATTTGGCGTTCCTTCGCAATAAAATTCGGCCTCCGGTTCGAACCATTAACTGGTCACAATATTACTGCCTTTTTGTTATTTGAGCAAATATTTTCTGTGGAAGAGAGCCGGATGAGAATCGAAAAGGGGCCTTCTCACCACTTCTCCTTATATTCAAATAGAATTCTGCCGGAATCAGCAGGGTGTGTCAACAAAAAAGTCCTATAAAAAACATTTTTTTCCGATTTTGCGTAATTTATTTGCTCCAATATAATTATGGCGTATTGTCAATGTAACAAAGCATTTCTATCCTGATTTATACAGTACTAATCCTATTCAAAGTTGGGATTAGCCCCTATATTCGACAAGAACGATTTCGAACACGCCCAGTTTGGACAGAATGATTTGCATCTGTCCGGAAGATGTGTCGGTCCGGGTAAGTTCTTTATGGTTTGTCAGTGATATAACTCGTTTGATTGGGCGGGAGGTCTTCAGGCTGATCCTAATGTTGTCTATTGGAATCGGGGCATGAAAAGAATTTTCAAGCCGTCCCGAATGGTTGTACAGCGCAATCCATTCGAATTGTCCGTTAGGATCCTGCCGATGAGTTGCTTCAACGAGCGGCGAAGATTCGATTTTCAGCCGACGTCCGGTTTTCAGCAAATTGTCGAGCGTGCCTACTGCCAGCATCGGATGGCCAAGGTTACCCCATTCGCGATACATTGCTCCGATCCGGAATGGAAACGAGGCTGTCATTCCGTCGCCGTGCTTTCGCACAAGCAACGCCGGGATTTCGGAAACTGATTTGTAGTAGCATTTTTCAGGCGGGCCATATATCACATCATGAATCAATCGCAATATTTGATTGGTACCGGGAACAGGATCGTATTCGTGAAAATCACCGCGAAGATGAACCAGGTCGAAATCTTTCAGGCCGTCCACGTCGAGTTCGGCTTTATCTTCCGGGCGGATGCGAACATACATCGAGTGACGTTTTGGCCATGTTTTCTTCAGTGCCGGCTTTCCCAGGCATATAAGCTCGTCAGGGATACAGCCGCTCAGCAGCAGTTTGCCACCGTCCTTGACATAGGTGTCCAGAGCAAGTGCATCACCGGCCTTGACGTCGCCGCTGTTTGGAACGATGAGTGCTCTATAACGTTTCAAATCAGAATGTTCGAAGGATACAAGGTCAAAGGAGACATGGTTTTCAGAAAGCATCTGGATCCAGCCCCAGTAATCATCGCCGTCGTGACGGACAAGCCCCACCTCGGCGGCCGACTCTGTATCCAGCAGCCAATTTTCATTGGTGGCATGGAATCGATAGATATCACTGATCGGCCCGAGGCCGGCGCGGTCTTCCAGACGCTGCAGCGGCCCGATGCAATAGAAGTCGAGCCATGCGCCGTTGACCATCTGCTGCCATACCCGGCGTGAATGCAGATATGGAGCCGCAGCCGAATGGCGGAAGATCATCTGATAGAAATGAACCGTTGTGTTGGCCAATTGCTTTTTTTCGGTTGTCAGCAGCGTCCACTGGGCACGTTGCAGGTCGTCCCATGTCTCCCGACCGAGCGGTTCACCCGATTCGGCCCGAATCAAATCGATGTGTTCAGTCGTATAGGTGCAGATGACAATGTCTGAACGAATAGATTTGATCAGGTCGCGCACGCGGCCGAATTGCCTGTCAACCTGGATGCTTTTCCACTGCTGGTGTTTGCTAAGCACCTGTGGATCGCCATCGTGTTTGGGAATATCAAGACCACACAAATCCCTGAACGACTTTTTGCAGTTTTCACATTGGCAGATGCCGTGAAAGTTCCGGCTGTAATCCACCTGCGGGAAACCTATCATGTTGAAGAACACACCGTCCAGCGGATACCTGGTCAGTGCTTCTTTCAATATCTTCAGCAGGTAATCCTGCTGGTAGCCACCCATAACGCAGGTGTGCACCTGGCCGTTGTAGTTTATGTGCTGGCCTTTTTCGCTGACATAGAGCCATTCGGGATGAGCAGCGGCGTATTTTTCGTTGATTTTGCTGAAATCGAAACGACCGATCATTTTGATGCCGGCGTTGTGCACCTTCTTGAGGACCTCACCTACGAGGTCACCTTTCATAAAGGTATTGCGCCAGTGATACTCAAGCTCGGTTGGGTAATTGGCAACGATTCCGCCGACATTGAACAGCACGATATTGGCGCCAAATTCTTTTGCTTCGCGCACGTATTGATCGGTGTCCATTGTGGCATCGATCTCGCGAAGATTTGTCTGGAGTAACCGATGCGGCGTTAGCCACCAGCTATTGTCTTCGGCTGATTCGGCCTGCAGGTTTGATACTACAATGCCCGTCAAAGTAAGGGCAAAGATTAAGACAATTTTCGATAAAACATTCCGGTTCATCTTACTGGCTCCTTTGTCGTTTTCATCGATTTTGTTGTTGGTGTGAGCTTTCGAATATCGGCAGATTTAATTCCGGCCCGATTACTATTGTTATCAGTCGAGACTGAACGGAGCAGGAGGGATTCGAACCCCCGGTACCTTTCGGTACAACGGTTTTCAAGACCGTCGCGATCAACCACTCTGCCACTGCTCCTTGTTTTGAGTACTTTACAATCAACAGGCAGCTTTTGCAAGAAAATTAGGGGCGATGTATCATTGCAGCAATCAGATAAGTATGCTATTTTAACTGCCTTAAGATTTTTTTGGCATTATGAAAGGAAAGATCTAATGAGCAAGTTAGCCATCAAAGGCGGTAAGCTGGTGAGAGATACCAAAGCAAATCCATGGCCGAAATGGCCGGTCTGGGATAAAAAGGAAGAGAAAGGTCTGCTTGAGGTCTTAAAAAGCGGAGTATGGTCGTATAACGGACCGAAGGAGAAAGAATTCAACAAGGCCTTCGCTAAATTCGTCGGATCAAAATATGCCTTATCAATAGTAAATGGAACCGTCACTTTACAGCTTGCACTAGAGGCATGCGGTGTAGGATTGGGCGATGAGGTAATTGTTCCCGGGCTGACATGGCAGGCGACGGCGGCCGCGGTTCTGGATGTCAATGCTGTTCCCATTCTTGTAGATGTCAGCCGGGATAATTGGTGCATAGATCCTGCCGGGATCGAAAGAGCGATCACGCCGCGAACCAAAGCGATTATCCCCGTGCACCTTTACGGATGCTTTGCCGACATGGATGCTCTTAATAAGATCGCACGAAAACACAATCTCCGGGTAATCGAAGATTGTGCCCATAAGCACGGGGGTGAGTTGAAGGGAAAGAAAGCCGGCAGTATCGGAGATATAGGCAGTTTTAGCTTTCAGCTTTCGAAACTCATGACGGCTGGAGAAGGCGGGGCGCTTACTACCAGCGATCCCGAACTATACGAGAAGCTCGATGCTCTTCGAAATTGCGGCAGAAGACCGGAGAAAGAAGAAAGTGCCGACAAAGGAGCGGGACTCTATGGCAGCGAAGGCGACTTTATACAGTCGGGCAATTATCGCATCACGGATTTCCAGGCGGCCCTGCTGATTGAATCTCTGAAAAGGCTGCCGGAACAAAACCGGATTCGAGGAGAAAATGCAAAATATTTAAACTCATTGCTCGTGGAGCTTCCCGGTGTTCAGTCGATGAAAAACGATGAGACTGAAGCATTGGGAGCGTGTTATAATTTCTCGTTCAGATATAGTAAAGATGAGTTCAAAGGCCTTGATGTAGTGAAATTCAGAGAGGCACTTGCCAAAGAGCTGGATTGTTCTGTTGAGGCCAGCTACGAGCCTCTCAATGCTTGCTCGCTATATACTCCTCATACAAAACCACAGCGATATAAGCTAAGCGAAGATCACTGGCGGCAAATCGATCCAGCCAGGTTCGAGTTACCGGTTTGTGATAGGATCTATAAGGAAGAATCAGTGTGTTTTCATCATACTGTGCTGATGGGGCCCAAAGCAGATATGGACTTGATTGCCAAAGCGATTGAAAAGGTCTATGACAACGCCGAGGAACTGCTTTAGACTGCTCGACGAGGCAGAATTCTGAGGTCTTAGAAAATATAGTACGTGATAAAAATAAAGGCAAGATCGCCTAGCGCCCAGAGTTTCAGGTTAAGCCACCATTTACGTTTTTCTACACCTTTGAAGATGTAGTCGTTCGGAATCAAAAGAACCAGAATCCCTATAAAAACGAACAGGACAAGAAAAACGTTTTTTGCGGCGCCAATTGACAGGCCGCTTAACCATTCGAAATTGAGAACATACTTTAGAGCTTTTAGCATTTTAATCATATCCTAATTAATGTCAAAGTCGGCTTTCGCTCCATCAAGCTGTGACAGGTTGACATTCATCTAATTATATTTAGATATCTGCCCAGCCAATAGGGCAGTAGATATATGTCGCCGCTGTATTCACGATTTCCGCCGCTGCCGCCGTCCAGTCGAAAAGCATTGCCGTTATACTTGCTCATCGGCCGTTCATCGGGCGGTAGAACTTCGCGGGTGGTTTGATTGCGAAAATTGGATTCCAGCAACTCGATGTCTTTGCGATGACTGTTTTGAACTGACCAGCTTATCATATCCAGAGGAAATTCCTTCAGGCTCCAAATTGTTTCTTCCAAATCAAATTCTGCCGCTCCGGTCATAGCGTAAATAAAATTCCACAGCGGATTCATTTCCGGCCGCTCGATGTCCCAGTGGTCCTTGATTGTCTGGGAATATTTTTCACGCAGTTCTTCTGTGAAGGCATATTTGTATAAGTTCCAGTAAGAAAGAAATGCCAGCTCATCATCGGAATGGTTCCATTCGGTGGTCAGGTCAATGTCGGGAACTCGACCTATCGTAGAGATGGGTATCATAATATTATCGAGGTAGCCATGCTCTTCGAACAGCTCGTAGGCTTTGTCTTTGTAAATTTTCTTGCCGGTAAAGTGATACGCCGTCTGTAGAAAACCGATGATTTCTATCGAGTTGAGCCTGCGGTCGCCCACTTGTTTTGGAAACTGGTTTATGTAATCCGGGTTCCACTTGCCCCAGAGCGTCGGCTTGCCGTCGTAGTCGATGAGGTACCAGTCATTTCGCACGATGTGGGCCATGATATCGTCAATCAGGGTAATCGCCCGGTCGCGCCATTCTTTGTCCGTAACGATCTCGGCAAAGATGCTATAGACGAAGAAGTGCCCTACGATTTCATCGCTGCTGGTTGTCGCTTTCCATGTCCAGTTCGGGTCCTCGGCCGGTTGCCAGCGTGATTTGTCCGACAAATGGTAGCCCGCGCGTTCAAATGAGCGGGAAGGAAAACCTTCCATATGATTGATATGCGACAGGCGTTCCATCGCTTCGAACGACTCATAGCAGTTTTGTAAGACTTCATCCGACTTGGTAGCGGCGTATCGGAAAAGCTCACCGGCCAGGTACATGCTGGTCCACAGACCGTCGTTGTCACTATCAACGATCGTTCCCGTAGAGAAGTCGCCCGGCTTGCTCATGGAAAGTGCGCAGTTCAAACCATGCCGCATATGGCGTTGACGCGTGAGCTTGTCGAAATGATCCGCTTTTTGCTCAAGGGTCATCGGCTCGAAATGGATGATGCTGAGCCCGTTCTGGCTGAGGAGCAGCACGGAATTATCCGGCCCTTTTGATATGTCGATGACGTTGTCGTCCACGAGCCAGCGCTTTGAAGCATAATAATTCGTACGGCCGTCACCGTCTAAGGCAAAAGCTCCCCGGGGCGTCCCGAACCAGACCGATTCACCGATTTGTTTGATGCAGCGTATGTCGGTACAGGGCAATTTCTTTTTCAAGTCCGATCGTTGCTTCAATGAGTCAGCGTCAAGTTCTATGTACCCCTCCTGAGTGCCAATGACGAGGACTGTATTGTTTTTTATTAATTCCATGCAATTTAAATTGTCGCTCTGGAAGACTGTAGTTGCCTTCTTACCGGGGCTGAAGGATTCGAGTTTGTCGTCGAATAATAGTAGAAAGCGGCTGCGTGTTGGATCGAACAAAATTTGTCTGGCGCCTGACCGAGCTGTTTGCCACTTGTCGATGCTTTTGTCCGGATTGAGATAGGCAATAGCATTTGTATCAGCCAGCAGGAAATCGAAATTGCCGCCCGGCACAAACAATCCGGCATCGGGCATTTTGTGGGGCATAAGCAGCCTGCCCGCCCAAGCATTGCTCAGAATAGCCTTTTCAGTCAAATAGACAAATTGGCCTTGATATACCTCCATGCTTTTTATCTGCATATCCGTCAGCGGCCTGTAATTCCGGTCAGGCACGAGCTGTCCATGATAAACCTGCAAGAGCCCTTTATTCGATAAGACCAGGATGCGGCCGTTTCTATCAGAGCGCACAACCGACAATTTTGTGCCGGTCAGTTCTTCGGAAAGCGGTATTATTTGCGAGAAATCCTGAATAAATGGACGGTCTTCATGGAAGGGCTGGATATTTTTTGGATAAGAAACCGGAGCGGCAATTAATAAACTGCAGATTGTTGTAAAGAAAATCAGTCTTTTCATATTATCCTGACTATTGAATTAAGTTGTTATATTCATCCTGTGAACGTAGATAAGTATGCTATTCAAGCAAGACATTGGGAACATTGTAATAATCGCAAGCGGACATTCAAGAAAATTCAAACCTTGTTAATACTATATGAGCGGAAAATTTTTGTGGCTTTGATATAAAGCCTGAAATAAAATAGCTCGCCTTTTTGCTGGATATTGCTAATGACACAATTATATTTGTGATGTCATGTAAATGAGAATCAGGAAGAATTTCAAGGAGATTATAATGAGGAGCATTATTGTCCTGGCACTCACTTTTGGAATTTTATTCGCTGGCTGTGCAGAGAAAGAACCTGATCCTGTTATTGTTTCTTCGACGAATCAGGAGAATCCCTATTCCCCTGTCCCTGAGGCGACGGCCGATTCGGTTACAGCGGAAGAGATAATTTCGGATGAAGTGATAAAAGATTGGATAGCTGCGGAGGAAGTAACAGAGAAAACCGATGAATACCGCGAGCCTGATGTCATTTTTGTTCCCACGCCGCAGAACGTAGTGGACAGGATGCTGGAATTGGCGCAAGTTACAAAGGATGATTTGCTATATGACCTGGGCTGCGGTGACGGCCGGATTGTTGTTACGGCGGCAAAAAGGTACGGCTGCAGGGCTGTCGGTTACGATATAGATCCCGAACGAGTAAAAGAATCGCTTGAGAACGTACAAAACAATAGCGTCGGGCATTTGGTGACTATTGAGCAGAAGGATATTTTCACGCTCGATCTTAGCGAGGCCAACGTAATAACCCTGTATCTGCTGCCGCGTCTGAATGTTAAGTTGTTTCCTCAATTGGAAAAACTCAAGCCGGGCTCACGGATTGTCTCACATGACTTTAGAATGAGAGGAGTCAAGCCGGACAAAATCATCGAGCTTCATTCAGATTATGACCAGCAAGAGCATAAGATTTTTATGTGGACTACACCCCTGACGATAAGTGTGAAAAAGAATCCGAATTCTGCAGAGGGATAATTCCAATTAATAACTGCTTCTTCCTAATCAGGAAAAGGCCTATGCCGAATTTATCAGCATAGGCCTTTGGTTCGTATGCATTCTTTTGTCATTCCATCGAATGCCGTAATTATTCATCGGGAG
>Ga0209536_100016247_pt1 | contig 10592 bp, 9 predicted proteins | sample DeeMarSeWOR28_12_FD_187461 | JGI IMG/M metagenome (GOLD analysis project Ga0209536, IMG submission 187461) | Marine sediment microbial communities from White Oak River estuary, North Carolina - WOR-2-8_12 (SPAdes) (version 2) | ecosystem: Environmental > Aquatic > Marine > Intertidal zone >...
CAAGGCGATTGGCCGTGTGGCTCCAACCGATGCTACCGTGCTTATCCGTGGTGAATCAGGCACCGGCAAGGAATTGGTAGCTCGCGCCATTTACCAGCACAGCCTTCGTGGAGATAAACCTTTTGTGGTGATCAACTGCGTCGCCATCCCTCACACCCTCCTAGAAAGCGAATTGTTCGGATACGAGAAGGGAGCTTTCACCGGCGCAGTGAGTCGTCGGGTGGGAAAGATCCAACAAGCCAACGGTGGCAGCGTCTTTCTGGATGAGATTGGTGATATGCCTCTTAGCATTCAGGCCAAGATCCTGCGCTTGCTCCAAGAAAAAAGCATCGAGCGCCTCGGTGGTAGCAAGCCCATTCCTGTGGACGTGCGCATTATAGCGGCCACCAATAGGGATCTCGAGGCAGCCCTCGCTGAGGGTCGCTTCCGGGAAGATCTTTACTATCGCCTCAAAGTGGTAACAATCTCACTCCCTCCTCTGCGCGAGCGGTTGGACGATATACCCCTGTTGGCTGAGTACTTTCTCTCTCGATTAACCAAAGAGATGCGGTTGGATAATCCAGGGATGACCGCAGAGGCCAAGACTCTGTTTAATGATTACAATTGGCCAGGAAACGTGCGAGAGTTGGCCAATACCATACAAAAAGCTCTGATCTTCAGTCGTGGCGGTCCCATCCGTAAGAAAGATATATCCCAAGCTATCCGTAATGAGCGGGTGGAAAGGGCTGCAGACGAGGACACTTTAAATGAGGAGGTCCGTCAGTGGGTTCACCAATCCCTAAGCTCGGGGGCAAGGACAGATTTGTTTACCTCATTGACGAACCGTTTTGCCAAAATTCTCATCAGCGAGGCCCTTAACCTCACCGACGGCAACCGAACGCGGGCGGCCAAGCTCCTTGGTGTGTCGCGACCCACCCTCCTGGCCAAAATCGCAAAATACCACCTCAGAACAGAGACCTCAGTGAAAAGTGATGAATTCTGACGGTGGATTTATCTATTCACCCTCGATCCCGCTTTACCATTCTGTAAAAAATCCTGACAGCCCACCAATTTTGGCCTACCAATGTAATCCAGCTCTCATTTAGTAATATTTTATAATATTAATTAGTTAGTTTCTCACTCCCCATATCCTCTTTCTGGCACAGCCCTTGCCTAATCTTTCATTTGAACATGAGAAGCCTGGTCTTCTGGGCCAGTCCCAGATTGCGCCCTGCGGGGGGCAAAATTCAATGGCTTTGCCGGTAAAGATTGCGAGCTTTTGTGGAGGTTTCAGGTGTCGGGTGTCAGGTGTCAGGAAATATAGCCATAGAAGCTGAAACCTGAACACTGAACACTGAAACCTGAGATTTGGTGCTTGGAGTTTGGGATTTCATAAGTTCGCACTGCTCCAGCATTCCATTACTCCATCTGACTCCAGTCTCATGAATATGATAGCGAATGACAAAAGGAGTCCCCGTGGTGAGAGGTGTGAGCGACAGCGAGGCGAACCATCGCGGTGGGGTGGAGTTCGCTTTGAGCGACCCAACATTCTATCCCCATCCGGTGGGAAAAATTCAAATTGAGGAGACTCACATCTCCAAAGTCTTTCTCACCGGGGACATTGTCTACAAAGTAAAAAAACCAGTGAATCTAGGCTTTCTGGACTTTAGCACCTTGGAGAAACGACACCACTACTGCGAACAGGAAGTTCTGTTAAATCAGCGGCTCAGCCAAGACGTGTACCTGGATGTAGTGGCCATCACCCGGGAACCTGGTAGATACGCTCTCAATGGCCCCGGTGAAACGGTGGAATACGCCGTGAAGATGCGCCAGCTTCCTCGTGAAAAAACCATGCTGGAGCTGTTGCGGCAAAGGAAGCTCGGCCCTGCTATGTTGCAGGAGCTTGTCCACGTTCTGTCTCACTTCTACGAAAAGACTCGGAAAGGGCCGGAGATTGACGCCATGGGTGGTCCGAAGATGATCGAGGTTAATACTGAAGAGGATTTCACCCAGACAGCACCTTTCGTGCCCAAGATCCTGGACCAGGGAAATTTCTCTAGAATGCACCAAGCTGTGCACGCGTTTATCAGTGACCACGAGGAGTTATTTCAACGCCGCATTGAAACAGGGCGCATTTGCGACTGTCATGGTGATCTGCGGTTGGGTCACATATATTTTGTGGATGGCATTCAAATCATAGACTGCATCGAGTTTAACGAGCGTTTTCGCTACGGTGATGTAGCCTCTGATCTAGCTTTTCTCGCCATGGATCTGGACTATCATGGGTTCCCAGATGTTGGCCATACACTGCTCACCGCCTATGCCCGGGCGGCCAGCGATCCGGAAGTCTTTCTACTCCTCGATTTTTACAAGTGTTACCGGGCTCACGTGCGCTGCAAGGTGGAATGTCTGCGGCAGGCCGCAGGGGATTTATCTGCCGAGAAGGCCAGACTCGCGGTGGTGAGAGCCCAGCGCTACTTCGAACTCACTTATAAATATGCCACCAGTTTCAGCCGTCGGACTCTCTGGGTTGTCTGTGGCTTGAGCGGCAGCGGCAAGAGTACCATTGCCACCGAACTGGCAAAACGAATGAGCGTGCGGATTCTCAAGTCCGACATCATTCGCAAGAAATTTTTCGGCCTCAAGGTGGATCAGCCGGCGGTGGCAAGATTTGGTGAAGGTATTTACACGCAGGTTGCCACTGCCCAAACCTACGAGCGCATGCTGCTGGAGACGCGGCGGGAGTTGTTCATTGGTAATTCAGTGATTCTAGATGCCACCTTTGGCAGCCGCCAGCGTCGTGAGCTGTTCCGCTGTCTGGCCGAGGAAATGGGCGCTAATATGATCTTTGTGGAGTGTATCTGCCCGGATACAGTGCTAAGCAAGAGGCTTTCCAAACGGAAGGACAAAAAGTCGGTTTCGGATGCTCGGATGCAGCATCTGGAAGCTCAGCGCCAAACATTCGAGGGTTTGAGTGAATTGGAGGATAGTATTCACTTGCAAGTCAGAACAGACCAACCGCTCCAGCAAAGCCTTGAGCAGATTTCTTCGGCTGCGTATCTCCTGCGGAACGACCAAGCACAATCATCATAACCATTCACCTCAGAGATTATTTTTTCACAATCCGTAAAAAATCCTGACAGTCACACCAATTTGGACCTCAGCTTTAATCTCGCATTCATTTCTTAATATTGCACGATATTAAATACTTAGCATCTCGTTTTTCCTGTCCTCTTTCTGGCATAACCTTTGCCTAATCTTCAATTAGCAGCGTGAAAAAAATGTCAAGAATTAGATCTCGATATCTGTTCAGGATGAAGAGAACAATTTTATTTTGTGCCTGGGGAGGGCACATAAAGAGCGAGAAGGAGGTGAATCATATGGAACTGGTGCCTTGGAGACTATTTAGGGAACCCACCACACGGCGGAGGGAAATGGAAGATCTCTGGAAACGATTCTTCGCAGAAGTGGATTTTCCCAGACCTTTTGGGGAAGGGTGGTTGCCTGCAGTGGATATTTCGGAAACCAAGGACAAACTCGTCATCAAGGCAGAGATGCCGGGTTTGGATCCCGAAGACGTCGATGTCAGCATCTCGGCGGATGTTTTGACCATCAAAGGTGAGAAGAAAAAGGAAAAGGAGGAGAAAGACGAACACTACCATTGTGTGGAGACTTGCAGTGGTTCCTTCCAGCGCTCTTTCCGTCTGCCGCACAACGTGAAAACGGACAAGATTGAGGCAACCTTCGACAAAGGCGTCTTGAAGATAACGCTTCCCAAAACTGAGGAGGCCAAGAAGAAAGAAGTCAAGATCAAGGTGAAATGATCAAACTGCGGCCCCTCCCCGGGCCACAAACTTAGGAGCCTGATAATAGTAAAACGGTCAATTGCGAAAAAGGAGGTCGTGGAAATGGCTAGAGGAGATAGAACAGGGCCAAGAGGCCAGGGGCCTGGAAAAGGTAGAGGCAGGGGGCGAGGTGGTGGTGGTCGCGGTCGTGGAGGTGGTTTCAAAGCAGGTCCTGGTGGAGACTGCATCTGCCCTAAATGTGGTGAAAGAGAACCTCACCAGTTGGGAAGCCCCTGCCTCGAGAAGAAATGCCCCAAGTGTGGGGAGGTTATGACACGAGAATAAATCTTGCTGTGTCTACAAATGAGTCTCAGTTGGAACCAGCAATGTGCATCCAATAAGGACGGGGGCTAAGCAAAGGAGGGAAATGAGATGAAACAGGAAAAAGGAGAAATGCAATGTGCCCTGTGTGGCTACACATCGTCGGGTAAATTCACCGGGGATATTTGTCCGGATTGCGGCTTGACGTACTGGAAGTGCCACAAGTGCGGCTACACCATCACCGCGGCAGTTCCCCCCGGCGTCTGTCCTGAATGCGAGGAAAAATGCGATTTCCTCAACATCACTTGTTACACCCCGGAATGTGGCGGTCCTGGCCATATCGACCCCAGGTTGTAGCACTAGCACTCTGCATATTGAAGACCTGGTTATAGGAGACGACCATGCCTGAGTTGACCAAAATGATTGCAATAGCGGTCGATGGTTCCGAAAATGCGCTGAGATCGCTGGACTATCTAAACCTCATGTACGGCCCCGAGCACAATCTCGAGGTAAACCTTTTCTATGTGTTGCCCTCTTTGCCCTTGACTCTCACTGAAGACCCCACAATGGACCGTGCAATGGCAGACAAGTTGAAGATTATTAAAGCAAAGAACATCCGTATGGCCGAGCGTATCTTGATGGAAGCCAAGACTGCGCTAATCCACAAGGGTTTTCCTGAAGAGCGTATCCAAACATTCTACTTGAAGAAGAAAATGTCCGTAGCTCAGGAAATCTGCATCTGGGCAGAGGGAAAGCAAGCAGACACTGTACTAATGACCACCCGGGGGCGAAGCCGTTTAGAGGCCTTTTTCATGGGGGAGGTCGCAAGCAGAACTCTGGAACATTGCCGAGTGTGCCCAGTGTGGATTGTGGAAGGTACGGTCAAGTCTAAAAGTGTTCTTATCGGCCTGGACGCTTCAAATTACGCTCTGGGGGCGGTGGATCATGCCGGGTTCATGCTTTCCGGGACTGACTGCCACATAACCCTCTTTCACTCCATGAGGCATCTAAGACGCTTTATTCCTCTGGAGGTCATTGAAGAGGCTCCGGAATTGGAGGAGCTTTGGAAGCACAAGGCCGGACAGCGAATTGCTCCACACATGAAAGAGGCGAAAGAGATGCTTCTAGAGGCGGGAATCACAGAGACTCAGATTACCACCAAAGTGGTGGACGGCAGCCGCAGCCCGGCCAAAGACATTCTCGATGAGGCGAGAGGCAACGGCTACGGAACCATTGTCCTTGGCCGACATGGTACTTCAATGGTTAAAGAGTTTTTCATGGGGAGCGTGGTAAGAAAGGTGCTGGATAACTGTCACGGTCTCGCTGTTTGGGTGGTCCATTAACAGATACAACAACCTTGCATTACAGAGCTCCGTGACAAATTTAGAAATGGTCAACGATTACAGAATCCCCAAGGGAGGATGATATGGTCGAAATCAAGCGTATTTTGTATCCCATCGATTTCTCTGAATGCTCCTACCAGGTGCTGCCCTACGTTCTTAACGTGGCGGAGAAGTATGACGCCGAAATCTATTTGCTTTACGTGGTAGACGACCTCCGCCAGTTTGCCGGAATGCATGTACCCCACACCTCCATCTCCAATTTTGTCGAGGAGGCCATGGTTGAGAGCGAGAAGATGCTGGACAAGATCTGCGACGAGCACCTGCAGAGTTGCCCCAATTTCCAGCGTAGGCTGGTAATGGGTGATCCGCGCGTCGAGATCCTAAAGATGGTGGAGAGCGAAAAGATCGACCTGGTTATCATTGGGAGCCACAGCCGCAGGGGCCTTGAACGTATCATCTTCGGCAGCGTGGCGGAGTATGTGGTCAAGAATGCCTCCGTGCCTGTTTTAACCGTAAAACCAACAGAATGAGGGAGCCGCGCTAGCTGGGCTCCTCTGCTGGCACTTTGAAATTGATGAACGGTATCCCTCAAGCTGCTTGAAGGCATTGTCCCATTCAAGACAAATGGCCTCGTTCCTCTTGTTAAGGCTTAGAAAGAAATCAGAGAGGGTTACATGTATCGCATTCGTTATCACGGTCGCGGTGGGCAGGGCATGAAAACCGCAAGTCGTATTTTGGGGACAGCCTTCTTTCTGGAGGGCTTCGAAGTCCAGGATGCGCTTCGCTATGGTGCAGAGCGTCGAGGTGCGCCCATATTTGCTTATGTACGCGCATCCCGTCAGCCGATCAACGTGCGTGGGATCATTCGTCGCCCCGATTTGGTCATAGTTGCGGATGACACCCTCGTTTCAATTCCCGCTGCTGGTGTATTATCCGGGCTCAAGGAATGGACCATTCTGCTCATCAGTACCACTGAAACACCCGATGTCTGGAAAAAGAGACTCAATTTCTCCGGGCAGGTCCTCAAGTTGCCTGAGGTCGCAGAGGTGGAGGACCGTCTCGCACTTCGCTTTGTAGGCTCTGCCTGTACCGGCGCTGCTGCACGCCTCGTGGGTGTCATATCAAGAGACTCATTGGAGGAGGCCGTCCGAGAGGAACTCACGTACCTAGGAGAAGGAGTCATCCAAAAAAATTTGGATAAAGCTCTGGAGGCGTATGATCTCATGTGGGACCATGCCGGAGCCGTGAGAGAAGCAGGAGAGATCCCGGCGGATGGTTATGAGAAGCCCGAATGGGTCGAGCTTCCTTTTGAAGAGGCGCGGATTTCGGCTCCGGCCATTCACGGTGCGGCTACCAGTGTGGAGGTGAAGACAGGCTTGTGGCGAACCATGCGCCCTGTCATTGACTACGGCCAGTGCAATCGATGTTGGTGGGTGTGCAGCACTTTTTGTCCGGATAGTGCCATAAGTGTGGATGAACAAGGCACTCCACATATCGGCTACAAGCACTGTAAGGGCTGTATGATCTGCGTGGCGCAATGTCCGGCCCATGCAATCCAGATCATACCGGAGCATCAAGCGGAGATAGCAGGAGGCCAGTCATGAAACGGGCGTTGTTGACAGGTAATAAAGCGGCAGCTTGGGGAGCGCGTCTCGCCAACGTGGACTATGTGCCCGCTTTTCCAATAACACCCCAAACGGAGATTATCGAAACCATTGCCAATTGGATTGACCAAGATGAGATGGACTGCCGTATGGTCACACTGGAATCAGAGCATTCCATGCTTACTGCCGCCGGTGCGGCCGCGGCCACGGGCGTGCGGGTGTTCTGCGCAACCTCCAGCCAGGGATTGCTTTATGCAATGGAGATGCTCTACACGGTCGCGGGCTGGCGAGCACCCTTCGTCCTGGTGAATGTTTCGCGCGGCCTGGCTGCTCCCATCACCTTGGAACCGGATCACAATGACGTTCTGGCAGCGCGTGACAGTGGTTTTCTGCAGATTCACTGCTCAGCCTGCCAGGAAGTACTGGATAGCACGCTCATCGCCTATCGTTTGGCAGAGGACGAACGCGTGCGATTGCCGGTCATCGTGAACATGGACGGTTTCTATCTTTCTTTTACTCGTGAGCCGGTCCAGATCCCTGACACCAAAATTGTAAATCAGTTTGTTGGTGAGTTCGATCCAGAGAACATTCGTTTCAGTGCAAGCGCTCCGGTCAGCCAGGCTGTTGCAGTCCTTGGTGGCACACCTTATTCCTATTTCCGCTACGAGACCCACTTAGCGGCTTTGAACGGTCTTGCGGTCTATGATGAAATAACTGAGGAATTCGCCAACACGTTTGGAAGAAGACACGACGCGGTAGAAGCCTATCGAACCGAAGATGCAGAACTCGTTTTTGTGATGATGGGCTCCTTTGCTACCAAGGCTATAGACGCCGTGGATGGGCTGCGAGAGGCAGGATGGGCGGTAGGTGTGCTGCGGCCGCGGTTGTTGAGACCGTTTCCGGCAGATCACTTCCGCCGGGCATTGGCGGGAAAACGGGGTGTTGCCGTGATCGATCAGAATCTGTCCATGGGCAAGGGCGGAGTGCTCCATACGGAGCTTGCCTCAGCACTCTACGCAAGCGCCGAGTGTTCTCCTGTTGTGGTCAGCTTCATCGGAGGACTTGGCGGTCGCGATATTAGCCTCGAGGAATTTTACGAGATGGCATCGGTAGCTCGCAAGGCGATTGAAGAAGGTTGTGCGCCCCCTCCCAGATTGCTTTATACTAGGGAGGAACTCAGGGAGGTAAGGAAGCTGCAGGCAATAGCTAATGTTGAACGAGAAGAGTTAGGGCAAAAAAAGTGAGCGAAACAAGATTTCAACGAAGAAAGGATCTTCCCTCCACCCATTTGTTAGGGACGGGAACGCCGATGTGTGCCGGTTGCGGAGGGCTGGAGGCGATTCACCAGATCTATGATATCCTTGGAGAGAAGACCGTATTCATTAATGCCGCAGGATGTATGACCATGCTTTCGGTTTATCCCTTCACACCCTTCAGAGGTTCATGGCTCTACACGGCAATGGCCTCAGCACCCGCTGGTGCCCAGGGAGTTCGAGATGGACTGGACGTGCTCCTTCACAAACAAAGAATAGAATCCGAAGAGGACTTACAAGTGGTGGTTCTGACCGGAGACGGCTCTGCCTACGGCATGGGGCTTTCCGCCACATCAAGCGCCATCGAGCGAGGCCTGGATTTTCTGTATATCTGCTACGACAATGAAGGGTACGGCAACACAGGCCAGCAGTACTCGGCGGCGACACCCCACGGAGCCAGGACCGCTACCAGCAAAGGCCCTCGGGGATTTCCAGGTTATAAGAAAGACCTATTTGCAATCTGGGCAGCTCACCGTCCGGCTTACGTGGCCACGGTAGTCGGGGCCGAACCTTTGGACCTGGCCCGCAAAATCGAGAAGGCCAAATCCTTGAAAGGACCCCGGCTGATTATGGCACTCTCTCCCTGCCCCACGGGTTGGCACTATGACCCTGGGGAGTCGGTGGCAATTGGCAAATTAGCAGTTAGAACAGGGTGTTGGCCTCTGAAGGAGTATGTTGACGGCAAGGTGGTGCACACCAAGGTCCCACACCAGCGGCCGCCGATCGAGGAATATTTGAAAAGACAGGGGCGCTTCAGTCATCTGTTCCAGCCAGAACGTAACGAATTGCTTTTGCAGGAGATCCAGGCCAGAGTCGACGGCTATTGGGAGGGGGTCATTTGACCGTATCTGACGCCGTGGCCCAGAACCCCAAATCCCCAGCAGGGTTTTCCCATCGAGCAACCGCAAAAGCTCCTGTTTCAAGTGCCTTCGGATGATGTACGCCCAAGGACTCATACCCTTCTCCGTGCTTTTCACGGCCTCGTTCGTCCAGGATGGGCACGGCATGCTTCCTTTGTTTTCCTATAGCATCAGGGATTCTGTGCTCATCAAGGTTTTCAATCTTGTCTTTGGCTTGACGGTGGGAGGAGCTCTTTATGCTCTGGGGCTGTAAAAGAATGTTACCGAACACGGATGGAGCGTGCATAAAGGAATGAGGTAAGTCAGATGGAACAGAGAGAAAGAGAAATCACGAGGGAGATAAGGATGGTTGAGATCAAACGCATTTTGTATCCCACCGATCTTTTGGGATACTCCTACCACGTCTTGCCCTACGTTCTTTTGATGTCGGAGAAGCATGACGCCGAAGTTTACCTGCTCTATGTTGCTCGAGACTTACACCACTACACCGGATTCCAAGTTCCGCACACGTCCATCTCTGGCTTCATTAAGGAGGCCTTGGAAGGGGCAGAGAAATTGATGGACAGGATCTGTGACCAGCACCTCCAGGGTTGCCGCAATTTCAGGCGAAAAGTGGTAGTGGGCGACCCGGGCCATGAAATTGTCAAGACAGTTGAGAGCGAAAACATTGACCTGGTTATCATGGGCTCCCACGGCCGCAAGGGACCTGAACACACCCTGTTTGGCAGCGTAGCGGAATATGTTGTCAGGCATTCTCCCATGCCTGTCTTGGTCGTCAATCCTCACAGAGTTAAAGAGCGGCGGTAAGTGAAAGTATTCGGGCCGGTTCCATCAAGAAGACTGGGACGCAGCATGGGGATCAATAATATCCCACCCAAATTGTGCACCTATAGCTGCGTGTATTGTCAATTGGGCCGCACCCGTCGAATGGAGGTCAGGCGCGCTCCTTTCTATGAACCAAGGGAAATCTTACAGGAAACGGAAGAGAAGATAGCAAAGACCAGGGCAACTGGACGCAGCGTTGATTATTTGACCTTTGTAGCTGACGGCGAGCCCACCCTGGACATCAATCTCGGTCGAGAGATCGAGATGCTCCGACCTCTGGGGATCAAGGTTGCGGTGATTACCAACGGTTCCCTGATCTCCCTCGAGGACGTGAGAGAGGACCTCGCCAAAGCCGACTGGGTTTCCCTGAAAGTGGATTGCACTCAGGAAGATCTTTGGCTCAGGATAAACAGGCCCAAGCAAATTTTGCAATTGAAGGCAATTTTAAACGGCATGCTTGAGTTTGCCGGGGCTTTCAAAGGAGAGCTGGTAACAGAGACAATGCTTGTTCGTAGTGTTAACAATAACAGGGATTGTCTTCAAGAGGTTGCTGAGTTCCTAG
>Ga0209536_100016248_pt1 | contig 10592 bp, 5 predicted proteins | sample DeeMarSeWOR28_12_FD_187461 | JGI IMG/M metagenome (GOLD analysis project Ga0209536, IMG submission 187461) | Marine sediment microbial communities from White Oak River estuary, North Carolina - WOR-2-8_12 (SPAdes) (version 2) | ecosystem: Environmental > Aquatic > Marine > Intertidal zone >...
CCAGTCCAATCCCGAAGCTCATATAAAAATCAAAGTTATTGGCAAAGACCGTGTCCACGGTGCCCATGCCCTGGTGCCATCGATTCAGGATGCCTTGTTGAAAGAGTATGGGATTGGCCACTACCGTGATTAAGAGCCCTACAAGACCTCCGATAACGGCCCAGAAGGGAAGGACCATGCCGACAAACAAGAGTCCCAGGTCCAGTTGAATTCCTGTTGCCACTGCCGGTAAAACGCCTTCCGTATGCCGTGTCAGTTCGATCCATGGAATCGGAATCAACCGGATGGCTTTGCTGAAGATGAGTCCTGAAACAGTGGGCAGAAGAACATAGATACCACCAAAGGCAATTCCGATGACACCACCGATGGAAAAAACACGCCACTTCCAACTTTTCTTCTTTTCTTCAGTGGACTCAGCAAGGGCCATTGTTCCGAGGGCGGCAACCGGGGCCATGGGGAAAGGGAGTTTCTCCACATCAGAGGTGATCCGATAGAGGGAGTATCCCAATCCAAACTGGTCCACCCTTTGGATTATCTGGGAACCGACCAAGAAGAGAATGGGGATCAGCCAATCTCGATGGAAAAAAGTCCTTTCCATGAGGGCTTCGGACCCTTCTGAAGGGGCCACCCAGGTGGGAATAAATTCGGCCACGCCCAGCATCCTCGCCGCATCGGACTGGACCAGGTACTGGTTCCACAAAAAGCCCTGGAAGGGGGAAGAGAGGGCCGCTCCCGCCATGTAGTAGAGCAGAAAAATTTCCTGTTGCTTAAGCTCTGTATAAGATCGCTTGGCAATCTCGGCAAACAGGATGATCGTAACCCATCGCGCGGCGGGGCCGATACCGGCCCCGATGACCAGTTGGAGGTACATGCTCCCGGGCATCATGAGGAAACCGATGAAGACCGCCCCAACGATCGTTTTCCAGTCGAAGCCCTCTTCGAAATGATCGGGGGCCTTTAGTAGATCTCTATACTCTGCCAGTTCCTTGTCTTCTTGCATACAACAACTCAGCGCACCATGAAAATTAATTAAAAACGAATATCGAATATCGAACAAGGAATTTCGAATTATGAATTGGTTTTCCTTCGATATTCATTATTCCTTGTTCGATATTCTGCGGTTCTCTCTACTCTTGTTGCGTTAATCCATATTCTTTTTCAACCCATCAGCTTGGCAGGATCTGAAAGCTTGCATCGGTAAATAGCCCTATGATGGCCCAAATCCCCCCCATGAGAAAATCGCCGATAATCAGTCCTATAAAGAACAAACGAAACTTCTTAAAGAGGATCACCCCGCCGTAGCGCATACAGAGGGCATTGGCCAGCCACCCCAGAAAGAAGCTGAACCAGAGGATCCGCATGGCTGAGCTGTACGCCGTCAGATAGCCTATGGGGTGAATCGGCCACCAGTAGAAGCGGTGATAGCAGATGACCAGAACCAACATTGTGATCGCCCCCGCCACGGCAAATATCGTGACCCAGTTTCCCGTTTGAATCGGGGTCTCAATCAATGAATAGATATTTTCATAGACCGATACCGTCGTGCGGGTGGCCCAATCCAACTGAAGTTCGCGGATGCCGAATTTATAGCAAAGGGAAAGCATAGCCAGGGAGGAAACCACCACGCCTGCTACGAGGGCGATAACAATGCCGCCCACAATCATCCGGCGGTTGGCCATCCCTTGGGTGACTTTGCGACTATGGACGAGAGAAGGCATGAGGGATTCTCTCAGATCCAAAAAGAGGACTTTTTGAGCCACGCCCGCCATGAGGAGCCCCAAGCTTGAAAAAAAACGGGGGCCGAAAAAGGCGATGAGGCCGTCAATGGGAGCGACCGTGAGTGTGAAGTAAGCGATCCCGCCTTGACAGATGACCCGGGTGGCCACGAGCATGACCATGAAAAAAACCGCTACGACCAGGAAAGAGGTCAGGAAGGATACCCCGAAATAACGGACCCAGAGCATGATCCCAAGGCTCCCGATGACAAACCCCCAAAACGAAAACCGTGTGGAGAACCACTCTATCTCCGATTTTTTTTCCTTACCAAATCCAAAGGCCCGGCGCAACACCTCAAGAAGATGATGCCGGGCGAGCCAGAGCAGAAAAAGAAAAAAAATGCCATAGGCCCCGATCATCTGTGTCTCTTCGGGCCGAGAGAGGGTGGGACCAAAAGTGATCCCAAGCGCGGATGCAGGGATATTGTAACCCAGAAGATTCAGAAGGCCGATCAACAGTCCGCCCATGATGAAAAAGAACCAGAAGGAGAAAGAAATCTGCTTGGAGGTAAGAAAAGCAAAACCAATAAACGCCGGGTAAAAATAGATCTTGAGTTTTTGAAAGCCTGAAAAAAGCCCATGTTTTGGGAAGTAGGGCCCTGCAAGAACCAATGTCGGGATTTGGGGAACCGCAGGAATATAGAAATTGAGTCCGTTTATTGTATGAAGGCAGAGCGGAACCAGGAGACCCGCCAACAAATAGCGATTGGATAAAAGAGCCCCAAATCCTCTTGTTTCCACGGCCTCTCCCAAGACGAGAGGAACCTGTAAAAGGGGCAAATTCATCCGTTCATTTTCGAGCCACTGTTTGCTGAAGAGGGAGACGAGACAGACCATGACAAAATAACAGAGCAAAATAAAAAAGCTCCAGGATAGAAGAGCCGGTAGCCACGCACCCCAGGGGATATGATGGAGGACCTCCAACCATCCCATCTGACGCCCATCCGAAAGACCATTATAAAGGCCCTCTATGGCCGCTTGACTCTGAGGATAGAGGGCAGCGGGAAGAAGGGGTTGTAGCACATCCTCCCACCGGTTTTCAACGGTGGCGAAGTGATAGGGTGCGGTCAGATTTATGAAAAAGGTTCGGACCAGACCGGTATAGGCAAGCCCTGACACCAGGACCATCAGGACCCAAGCTACGATGAGCTCTCTCCCCGTTAACCAGGGATGACCTCTCAGTAATTTTCTGACGAAGGTCACCAGAAAGGTCAAAAACATGAGGATAAAAAAAGGGGCCAGGGGGAAATGTCCGCCCCCGAGGGGTGTCGACTGACGATAAAGGTTATTAAAGGGGGTGATGGCACAAATGATCAGGGATAGGATCAACCCCAAAATGATTCCGCGCAATCGAATACGGCTTCCCTGCCCTCCAGAATAATCAGAAGCATCCGGAGGAGGATCATCCCCGCCCGCTTTTTTATTTATCTCATTCAAAGACCCGGATCCTCTTCCTCTCTCGCAATTTGTGGCGTTACAAAGGATTCCTCATAGCCGTCCTGCGCCTCTTTTTCAAGAGATCGCCACATCAAGAGTTGTTTACGCATCTGATTAAGGAAGGCTTTGTTGATTCGTCTCCAGGCGTTTGCTTCTCCGGCCTCCCTCACCAAGTTGACCTTGATCCCCAGGAATTCGGGATCGTCGGGGGCCGGGCAGAATTGCACGTCCACATTTTGAGTAATCCCGAAGTCAAAGGGCGCCAGCCATACCTTTGCTTTAAAATTCAGGCAGAGGCTGGTGCAACAACTATCGTCCGTGCATTCATGGGCCCTCTCATCGGAGCCGTGAAGTATGGGACAAATGGAAGCGATACGAATGTCCCCGGTGGAGAAAAGTCCGTGGGACACATTCTGGTGCTCCTCAAGATATTTGAAAATATAGCCGCCAACCCCCTTGTATTCCTTATATTTCAGCTGCACCGGAAGCATGATCTCCATGGTGTTTCCATCGGATTTGGGGAGTTTCCAGGCTCGGTTGACGTCCGGAATGGCAATTTCGGCCGCTACCCTGGATGGGTAAATGACGGACACGAGAACGACAAGAATGACCAGCACCATAGCCGCCACCCCTGCCAGGGAGGAATAATTTACGGTTATTCCTGACCAGAGAGACGTTCCTGAAAAGATACTGGCCGATGTCTGGGCCAAGATATAGCCTAGGACAACACTCAGGACGGCGAAGGCCAGAGCTTCGGCAACAAACAGGAAGGAGACATGTGACGGGGCTAAACCGACGGACGTGTATATCCCAATTTCTCGTTTCCTTTCGTATACGCTGCTGATCATGGTGTTTAAAACGATGAAAACCGAGATGAGAAGCGGGATGAGGATGTTGGGAACACCACTGTATCCTAGGGTATCGCTCGCCGTATATAAGTAGGTGCCGCCTTTTTCTCCGCTAAACAGGGAGACTCCGAAACGGTCTGCTAGCCGATTCGCCATATCCTGGATGTCTATTCCAGGCCCGGGCCGGACGGCGACACTTTTTAACTGCCCCCCCAAGGCTAAAAGAGTCTTGTAGGGGATGATCAGGGTCAGTTCCCCGGGCACATGCTGGTATCGGCTTTGGAAGGCCTGGACATCCTCCTCCGACTCCATGGCCTCCATTTCCTCCTCCGTGATCTTCATGGCGGCTTCCTGAGGGTAAGTGATCGGCGTCAACGGCTCCCCATCCAGATCATTTTTTTCCTGGAGTTGTTGCCCGTGAAAAGTGCCCACGACCATGAAAGGGATTCCCCACAATCGGACAATGGAACTCTCCGGATCCTTCAGATCGATGCCGAGTCGTTGGGCCATTCTTTGAGGTAAGAGCACCGAATGGGTTTCATCCTGGTTAAACCATCTACCGCTTGCAAGAATACTTTTTATGCCGGAAACATGGACTTCTGCGGCCGAAAGCCCCACAAGGCCTTGAGCATCACTGCCTCGATCCCTCAATCGCACCGGAACCAGCCTTGGTCGAGAGGGATCCTCTGACTCGAGCCAGACCCGCGGAGCGATAATACCCTCATCTTTTTCGAAGGTATATCTGAACATATCAAGGGACTCAGAAGGAATCTTCAGCCAGTTGATATTTTTAAGCAAGTAACCCTCATATGGGGCACTTTTTGTATATAAAATGCGTGCGTGGTGCCGCGTACTTTTCACCGAGGTAAAGCTCATAATCGTAAAAGTGAGGATGATTAAAGTCACACAGGTGAGGATCGTTCTGAGTCGGCGCCGACGGAGATTGGCGACACCCAAAAAAAAGGCCGCGGAGAAGGCCTTCCAGCGGTTGACCTCTCCCACTTTCATGTGCCTGGCCCTGCTTTGGAGCAGCGTCATTTCCTCTTCAAAGCGGAAAAAGATGATGAGTGTCACAATCAGGGAAAGACCGATAATGAAAAAGGCGAGGATCACCACCATGGGACTGTATGCGAGGTGAAACGCCGGGTGGACCTGATATATGATGGCGATAAGCACCACGAGAATGGCACAAAATGCGATAATCCTTTTATGAATATTCGTATAGGAAAAGAGGAAACGCTCCATACAAAAGGCGAATGGTACAAAAAGGGCGATATAAAAGAGCACCCCGAAGAGCACGTCTTTTTGGGTCTTTTCCACGTCGTTATACACCCTTGTGGCCAAAGCCCAGGACCTGTTCGCCGCTTCAACAAAGCGATCGTATTCTTTTGCCGCAAGTGTCGACTTCGCCTCCTCAAGGGCGCTAATCCCCTCCTGCGTAAGCTGATTGATCCTCTCCTTGAATATACCACGCTTTTCCAGGTTGGCAATACGGGGTCCGAGAAGCGCCCACATATCACTGGCAACCCGAAATGCCGTATTGTGTACGAAGGGCCAGTTATCGACCAAATATCCCTTCCCTTGCGGATTTTCCTTGTCCGCATTGATCAGAATCAACTTCTTGCGAAGGACCGTATCGGAAAGAAGAAATTTGAGGGGGGTCCCCTCATCCAAACAAATCAAGGCCAGGATGGAGGATCGGGTGTCGATCCGGCTCCACCAATAGCGGAGAGGTTTCGCTTCCCTTCTACCATCCAGGACATCGATTATGGTCATGTAACGAAAACTGCGCGGTTCAAGAAGACTGAAGAGGGTGGTCGGTTTTGAGGCAAACATGACCAGCTTCGTCTTCATGGATCGCCTGTACATTTTGAGCCGATAGGCGTCTTTTCCGGTCTGCTTCTTGTCGATGGCCCAGACCGGCATGCCGGTTTCCTGATCAAACTTGTACCCTTCGATGACCACCTTATCATAGACATGCCTCTTATCGGCCATGCCCTTGAGGCGAAAAATGCCCATCGAATCGACCATGGCATAGTAATGGGCAGGTCCCTGGAATGCCAGGATCATGCTCCCGGGAGCGGGTTGGTCCGGGAAGAGTTCTCCATGGCGTAAAAACTTTGCCTCGCCCGTGACCATGGAAAAGCCCACTCTCGGCAAGTCCCTTGTCTGGAGAACATTCGCTTTTGCGACCGTCCTTACCAAACCCGTGACCAGGGCACTCTGTTGGGCGGCATAGGCCCAGTCTACCGTTTCCGGGAGGTCATATGGGGTTCCCCACATCCTGCGGGCATCCTGAGTCGTGACCAGACTCACGCCAAGGTATCCGGCCAGGGCACTCACTTCTCCCCCCAGAGGTGGTTGGTCTATAAACCAACTCTGCCATGAGCGACGTTTGCTCGGTCGGAGCGTATCCCGAAAGAGTTCGGAAATCCCGAGGGATTCCTCCCACTCAGCGGCCCCTTCACGGAGAACTTTATCCAGTTCACTATAGGCGGCTATCCTGTTGATGGTCGGTTTCAAGTGATAGAGCCAACCTTGATTGAAAGCGCCAATCCCGTCGCCGTGGGTTGAAAGGTGTAAGGAGACGACCGCGGTGAGTTCTCTCTCTTTCACGATGGCACGAAACAATCGCGCATCTTTTATCAATTTCTGCTGCCTCTGAGCATCCTCGAGGATGGTTTCATGATCTCTCATGGCCAGAGGAATCAATCTGTTTAAGGCTGCTTGCTCATCTTGGGTGAGATCTTGAAAGGTTTTTCGCCAGCCTAACCGACGGAGCAAAAGGCGTTCTCCCGCCAGATCCTGAATAAGATTCTGATCGGTATCCTCCTTTTTTTGCATACGCAGCCGCATGAGCTGACGAGAGATCCTATCCACTTCCGTCTTGATCCGTTCCTCGAGGGCCCTCTGAAAAGCCTGCTCTTGCTCCTTCTCTGCCAGCGCTGCAAAATCGAATCCTTCGAGGCTCTCTATGCTTTCCTGGTTCTTTTTGACCGTGGCCTTTAGCTCTTTTCGCATCTCTCTCAGATCTTTAGATCGGACACGAATGCTCCAGATCATCTCACGCATCCCGGCCAAAGATTGAGCATGACCGCTGGTCGCGACCAGGAGCACACTCCTTTCAGGGGGGTTCTGTTTCAGATTCCGGGCCACCTCCATGAGGGTGGCAACACCGATCGCTTCATCGGCCCCTGGAGACTGTCCAAAAACCAGTGCGGTACTGTCATAGAAGGCCTCGACCAGAACCAACTCGCCCTTCAATTCAGGATGGACCCCTGAGATAAGGGCATAGACGTTCTCGCCCGTGGCCTCCTCCCATTTGAGATCGGATGTCAATCGTATTTTGGAATGAACCATGCCTTCAGGCGATTCTTCGAAAATCCCGAACAGCTCTCTCGCCTTGGTGATGGGGAGATGGAAACGGGGGAATTGGATGGGGGTTATTTCAATCTTATCTTCGAAAAATGCCCGCGAGGTCTGCCCTCGATCCACATAGATCAAGGCCTTTGCCCCGAGGGATGCCGCATGGAGCCAGTTTTTCCCGGAATCGAGGTCCATGAGGATGATGGCACCTTTGACGACTTTTCCGTTGAAGTCTCTCAGTTCACCGGCACCCACATAGACAAGCGGCCCTTCCATTCCCTCTTTTGGAATGGTTTCCGGCGATATGAGATTGGAACGTATGGGCTGGATGGAAATGGAGGTTGCTTTTTCAAGAAGTGTGAGCGTGCTTCCCCTATGCTTGAGAATAGGCACAGTGAAACGATGGGAGCCCACCTCCTCGAAACCCATCTCTAAGAAATTATCTTTGATATAGGCGGCGGCCCTCTCGGCGCCGGGGGTTCCTGTGCTCCTGTCTTTAAGGGAGGCGAGTTTCTTGACGGTTTCTTCTAAAACATTGGACCAAACCATTTTTTGGCTCAGCCGTGTCTCTGCCAGAGCAGTCCTCCACAACCCTAAAAGTACCGGTGTAACAAAGATTATCCAGAGACCATGACGTAAGTATTTCATTTCACCTCAACCGTCTTTGGTTCCGATCTCACCTATGGAAATGGAGAGCTCATCTCGGTTTTCGATTTTGTCGACCCGCCCGTCACGAATCCAGACCACCTGGTCCGAGACATTCAGCATCTTAAAGTCATGGGTGGCCGAGATCACCGTTACGTTTCTTTCTTTGCTCAGCTGTTTCAAGAGGGCGATGATTTCCTCTCCGGTTTTTAAATCGAGGTTGCCTGTCGGTTCGTCGGCCAGGATGATCGCCGGATCATTGGCGAGGGCACGTGCCACGGCGACACGCTGCTGCTGCCCCCCGGAGAGTTCAAAAGGTTTGTGAAGATACCGATCCCCCAATCCCACCAACTCGAGGAGTTGAATGCCCTTCTCGACCGCCTCATCGTTGTTCATCCCCCCAAAGATCATAGGAAGGGTGACATTCTCAAGGGCGGTCATAACCTGGATGATGTTGAATGTTTGGAAAATATATCCGATTTTCCGGCATCTGAGCCAGGCCAGTTCGTAGGCATCGAGCTGAGCAATGTCCACCTCGTCGATAAACACCCTCCCGGAGGTGGGCTTATCCAGACCACCGATCATGTTAAAGAGGGTGCTCTTCCCTGATCCGGAGGGCCCCATAATGGAAATATAGTTACCGGCGATAATTTCAAGGTCCACGCCTGTCAGGGCCCTCACCTCGACCTTACCCAAATGAAAGGTCTTGGTTACCCTGGAAACCCTCACGATATTTCTCGACTCTTCTGCCATGGCAATCGGCTCCTACTGTTCGACTCTCATTGCCTCCACCGGCTGCATTCTGGCAGCCACTATAGCAGGATACATGACCCCGACCAGGCTGAGTATTAAACCCACCAATACGGCAAAGAGGACGGATTGGCCCGCATCGGTCCATCTTAGGGATGTCAAGGCCACGTGACCAAATCTAATAAAAGAATTGACAAGGGAAAAGAGCGCGCCAAGCAGCGCACCCGCGCCGGCGCCAGCCAGGCCTTGTATGCCCGCCTCTAACAGGAACAGTCTCAGGATGAATCGATCCAGGGCACCGAGGCATTTCATGGTGCCGATCTCTCGGAAGCGCTCAGTCACAGCCATGAGCTGGGCATTTACGATGCCCACGACACAAACCAAAAGAGAAAGAATGATGATCCATCGCAGTTTCGGACTGTTCCCCACACTGGTCTCCTCCGGGGCGATATCATAGCCGGCGCGAACCAGGACACGGCGCAAATCGGGGTCTTCTTTGGCCAAAAGACCGTTTGCAATATCCGTGGTCACGTTGACAAAACTGAGAAATGAGACCGCAAGCACCAGGCTCAGGGTGGTGATGAGAGAACGGAAGAATCGGACCCGAATACTTTTCAGGGCAATCTCAATGGATTTCCTGAGGGGAAGCACCACGAGACGATTTGCTTGAGGATCACCCATGCTTCCGCCGTTCCTATTGGGTCTGCTTTTCACCGTTGAATCATCCTCCTGAGGAATCCTGACTGACAGGGTTGGAAAGCGCTCATGTCCTGTCCCAAAAATAACTTTTTAGGGGGGGCGGCCTGGTTTATTAAAAAATACAAAGTCGGTTTTGTGCTTTGTTCCGCTTCCACTGCACGTGGCCTCTAGCCGGGCATGCAGGCCTGCCTCCGGCTTATAGGGGCCTATACAACCCGGTGGTAGGGTGAAGCCAATGCCCCGGTAGGGCTGGTGGCCTGCCCTAATTCGATTTGGTTGAATAAAATTCTACGAATCGAAGAATGATAAAACAGGCCTATGTCAGGGGATAAAGGGTTTTCGGAACCAAGTGTGAGCAAAACAAGAAACTTCAAATATTCCCTTTATATTCATAAATTTGTAGCAATGTCGAGGGCAGAATTATGGTGCGTCCCTTTCCTTTGCGAGTTGCTCGGGGCTCATGGTCCAGAACGGGGTGCCATCCTTTGTCAGGCGGACCTTAAATTCCCAATCGGCGCCTTTTTTTATCTTTGAAGCCATAAAAACATCTTCCCCGTTGATATCGGCAAATACCCCTTTTACGTGTACTTTTTCACCCTTTCTGATACCGGTCTCTCTGGATTTCGCAAACCACACAGGGCACAGGTCGACCCGGTAGATCTCATCTTCCCGGCGTTCCCGTACCCAAAGGATGACCCCTGGGGACATGCCGGGCATCGGTGCCATTTCCTTGATTTTTACCACAACCCCTTTAAATGACTCAAATTCAGCGGGATCGTAGAGTTTGTTATAGGCCCCATCTATCTCCCAGCCGCCCATATCGCGCTTTTCCTCACCAAGAACGCTGCCGGGCGTTGAAAGGCCTAACCCCATGGCCACTGCAAGACCCATGATGACGGGTTTAAAAAAATGAACCATGCTCGCCTCCCTTTTTTCTTGGTCCCAGATCTTTTACTTGTACTATAGTGAATTGATATGGACAAGAAGAATTTATGAATTTCCAATCTCATGGACCAATTGAATGGTCCGCTACAGCTCCATATTTGTATGATAAGGCATCGGTCAGGTATCG
>Ga0209536_100016249_pt1 | contig 10592 bp, 8 predicted proteins | sample DeeMarSeWOR28_12_FD_187461 | JGI IMG/M metagenome (GOLD analysis project Ga0209536, IMG submission 187461) | Marine sediment microbial communities from White Oak River estuary, North Carolina - WOR-2-8_12 (SPAdes) (version 2) | ecosystem: Environmental > Aquatic > Marine > Intertidal zone >...
TGAGGGGCAGGGGGCATATCCGGTCTGGGGTGCATCTGCCTATGGTAGCGGCGTCGGGATGCACAAGCGACTGATTGACAGGCGGAAGTAACCATAAAGTGACTTATGGCATACTCGAGCGCATTGCCAGTCACACACTTGTGTCCAATCGCTGCGGTGTGCGAGCGCCGCGCGAAAACTGTTTACAAATTTTTTTCGTAGGAGAGTTATGGTGAGTTCGTCAGGTACAGAGTTCGTTACCAGTTTCGGTGATTCAATCGTCGCGCGGATAGAAGAGGAGCTGGGTGCCACACAGACGAATGATTTTCCGGAGTTGCGGGATATCAAAAACCTTGCCGGCGAAAGCACGGGTTTCGTGCACGTTTATCGGGCCGACAAACTTGCCAAGGCAAGCTACCTGTCGATCAATGTCGCTCCGGGTGCGCGCTACTTCAATATTCAGGTCACACCCGAAGCCGTGTACGACGCGCCGCGATTCTCTATGGAAGGGATGGTAACCGTGCACGGTAGCCAGGTATCAATGGACATGTTCCCCGATGTCGACATGTTTATGGATGTGCGCCACATGCTTGAGCAAATGAAAGGCGTAAACGAGGTCTATGAAGCCGCCAAACAGACGGATATCGATTTCAGGCCTTCGAGGTTTCCGCATATGCGGATTTTCTGCTCGCCGTTTTTCCTGAATGTTTTTAAGGCTAGCGCGGAGCAGTTGCTCGAGATCGATGCGCTTGCGCACCGCTATTTCGACGAGTGGAAAAAGATATTGGCCGACGCCACGAAAACGGATAGCACCGCTGCGGACGAGCGGCGCAAGCGGCGCCGGCACATGTCCGACATGGTGATGGAACTGGATCCCGACCGGGAAATGATCGTGCAGGTCTACGGCGAGGACATCACCAGCGCAATCGAACGGGCCGTGATGTACTACGACTAGCCCCGGGGTCAGCCCAGGTAGCCGGCCGCAATCTCTTCCGAGACAGCCCACAGCTCGGCCGCCTGCTGTTCATCGAGCATCCTGGGGTCGGGCAGCAGCGGGTTGCAGTCGGCAAAATAATAGCCACTGTAACCAGCCAGGGCCGGTGCGGTTGCCACGTAGGTTTGTGTGGCGGCACCTTCCTCTATGCTCTTCATGAACGCCCAGCCGAACAATTTCGCTGCAGCTTGTTGCCACCAGGGGAAGTGCCGACCCAGGTTGGTGTTAATAATGCCCGGGTGAATCGCATTGGCCGTGGCAGGCAGATCCGCGAGGCGCTTCGTGAGTTCGAGGGTGAAAAGTCCGTTCGCCAGCTTCGATACTCCGTAGGCCGTCCAAGGGGCATAGTCTTTTTCGCCCGAAAGGTTGGTGAAATCAATGCCGCCTTCGGGAGCGAACTGGTGCCCGCTGCTGCTGACTACCACGATGCGCCCCTGGGTAGCGGCCTTCACCAACGGCAAAAGATGGCTGGTGAGGGTAAAGTGGCCGATATGGTTGACGAAAAACTGCTTTTCGATCCCGTTGATTTGTTCGAGTTCCGGCAGAGCCATGATGCCGGCGTTGAGTATCAGCATGTCAATCGGCTGGCCCAGTTTGCGGACCGATTCACCGCAGGCCGCCACCGACTCGAGATCGCCGAGCTCGCAGGCGACCGGTATGCCGGGCCCGTCGATACTTGCCAGCGCCGTTTCGGCTTTTTCTAAGCTGCGTGCGGCGCCTATGATGTTGGCTCCGCGCAAGGACAGGACTCGCATCGTCTCGAAGCCGAGGCCCGAGTTGCAGCCGGTAATTAAAGCTGTCTTACCGGTCAGATCCAGCCCCTCGGTAACTTGCAGGGCAGTGGATTTTGCGCCAAACGAACTTACGGGGACACCTTCGGGCCGGACCACGTCTTGCTCGTCCGGATTGCTGCATGCCGTGATGGCCGTCGTTGTAGCGACTGCCGAGGCGCCGGCAATGAACTGGCGACGATTGATAGCTGACATCTGCACTCCCTCTGTTTTCAAATTGGCGAGCCATCAGTGGCTAGGCCTGAAATGAATTATAGAACAGTAATAGTTTCGGCTTGCGCGCCGAAGCAGCTGTGTTCCGCAGGCGGTTTCAGTCCAGTTCTTCTACCCAGCCCGCTTCCAGCAGGTAGTGGTGCAGTAATCGAGTGGGGCCACTGAAACGCAGGTTATTCAGCGTGACGTCGGTGTCGCTTGGAAAAGATACCCAGTCAGGCGCCAGTTCAACCGAGGCCAGGTGAGAGCGGCAGTCTTCCGGGCTCATGGGCTGCACATAGATGCGCACAGCATCCGCGTAAAGTTTACCGGTAGCCTCAAGCAGTCCGCCGGTGGAATCGACGTAGAATTTTTCCGACAGCAGCATTGCAAACGTCGATGCGCCCATCACGAAACGCACCGGCTGATTCGAATAGCGCCGCAAATAGCTGGTGAGCTTGTAGCTTTGACGCAGTCGCGTCAGCATCACCCACTCTTCCTGGGCGACCAGGGCGCGCAGATGATTGAGGTTCTTTTCCGGAGCGCTGCCGCCGCTGGCATGCACGCTGTTAATACTGAATTCGGTGATGTTCAGCGGTTTGTCGGCGAGGTCCGTGACTTCTTGCACGAGTTTCTTGCCCGCCGCCTCGAAGGCCCTCGAATCGATGACCGATGAATAGCGCGTCGATGTGCGCTTGATGATCATCGGCCGTTTGCGCACGATCTCTGAGGGAGGGCGCTGTTTGCCCTCGCGGTCGAACAGGATGACGTCAGCGAGCCCGCTGCGGATCATAGCCATGCCCGTGCGCGCAGGATCGACCTCTTCGAACAGCGGGCCATCCAAGTCGGCCACATCAACCTCTATGCTTCCATGCGCCAGGTTATCCGACAGAGTATCGAGCCCTGCGAGCGGACCGTTCGGGTCCATGAAGGCCCCGTAAATCAGGTTGATGCCGAGGATCCCCAGTGCTTCCTGCTGCTGCAGGGTCGTTTCATCCAGCATGTTGACGTGCAGGATGACTGTATTCGGCGCGCCGCCGGGTTCCGCCTGAAAGCGCAAGCCAACCCAGCCATGACATTCGTTGGTGCCGGAAAAATTGCGGGCCGAGACCGTGTTGGCAAACGCGAAAAAGCGGGTGTCCGTTCGTTCGCTGCGCAGCCTCTTGATAAGCAGAGAGTATTCCTTGTCGAGCATCGCCTCGACCCGGGCCCGGGATACGTACCGCCCGGCGCGCCCGTAAATCTCGTCACTGACCGTCATATCGTAAGCCGACATGGTTTTGGCAATGCTGCCCGCGGCGCCGCCGACACGGAAGAGCCAGCGGGCGACCTCTTGGGCAGCACCGATCTCGGCCAGGGTGCCGTAGATCTTGTGATCGAGGTTGAGAGACAGTGCTTTCTGATGAGTGCTGAGTACTTCGGCAGCCATAACGCTTATTTTTTGACCAATCGTAACCGCGGGAGTGCGAAGGATACTCAATCCGACAGCGCGAGTCTGCGTGAATTTGCGGCGTGCAGCTTATTTACCGAGTGATCGGTAAATTGAGCATCGCCGACATGCAGTGGAGCGCTTAGCTGAGCCACAGGGCCGCGAGGCAAATCAGGCTGATTGCCGCGGTGAAAACGATGGCCGATTTTATATTCTCGGACAGGCGGCTGAAGCGGTTCACTGGCGTGCTCGATTTTCCTGACATGGAAGTAACCCTTTGCTGAATTAGGGCGTATCTTCGCTCGGCACGAGGCTGCGTCGTGGTCTGCGGCCCTCAGTCTTCGTGCTTTTCGCGTCACGCTGCGGAGTCTGTATAAGTTATTAAAAACAGTATGTTAAGGGGTTTTAATTGCTTGCCGCAGGCAGTGTTTGCGAGGACTTTGCCGGCTTGCGTTCGCGTCGAATAAGGCGAGCCAGCGTTCGAACGCGGCCCCGAGCGTATGTCGGGCAATGCAAACCAGCCGCATAGGCTGCAACTTTTATGCTGGCTCTAAGTGTCTATAGAGGTCCGACAACTCGCTGTTGGCATGTTTATACTGAGCCACTCGCACTGCGCCGACACGCCGGTCCGATTGATTCAGGTTCCCCCGGCACCGGGGGCGATTCGTTACTGGAATGCACAGGTCGCTGTGGTGGCATATTTTTCGGAGAAGGAACTAGAGCGCATTACGCGCGCGGGCCAGCTGCTCTACGAGGCAGAAGACAAACTGCCGGTTCTCGCGCGCACGGCATGGCCGCCCGAGCTGGCCACGCGGTTTTTTGCTGCCGGCGCCAGTGAGCTCCCGCGTCCGGAGTACGTTCAGGTCGACCCCGAACCCGCGTTTGCCGCGGTCGCTGCCGCGCGCAAACTCGTAAACGGTTCATCCCCCGTCCACCGCTGGTTAACCCGCCTCGCGGATACGGTTGAAGACACGGCGCTGCTGCTGTCACGTTTGGGCAGCGCTGAAATTCTTGAGCCGAGCAGACGGCTATACGGTTATCCAGGCAAGGAGCTCGCCGATGGGAAGGCCACCGCGCTTGAATTGGCGACGCGGCTCGATGGTTTGCTTGGGGCATTTCGTGACCCTGCAACCCTGGCCGGCGTGCGCCCTAAATTCACGGCTGACCAGGTGAAGGCCCGGCTGGATCAGGAGTTGCCTAAATATTTCGGCGCTGATCCGCCGCGCGTTGAGGTCGTGGCAGCTCTGTCGGCCAAGGCTACCGCCGGCAAAAACATCATCAAGCTGCGCGCCAATGCCGTTTTCTCGGATCTCGACACGACCCAGTTGCTGCAACACGAAGCGCTGGTGCACATAGCAACCGGCAAGAACGGCAGCCGGCAACAGCGGTTTCCTATTCTTGGCGAGGCGCATCCGGGTAACGTGCGCACGCAAGAAGGGTTGGCGGTGTTCGCCGAATTTCTCTCCGGCGCGCTCGACCCGCAGCGCCTCAAGCGGCTGGCCGACCGCGTACTCGCGATCCAGATGGCCCTCGACGGCGCTGATTTTCTGCAGCTGTACGACTACTTCCTGCAGGTTTCGGAAAACGAATACGAAGCCTTTGAAAATGCCCGCCGGGTCGTGCGCGGTGGCCTTGTCACGGGCGGTGCGCCGCTGACCAAGGACGTGGTTTATCTGCAGGGTTTGCTCGAAGTCCACAGTTTTCTGCGCGCTGCCGTCCAGGCTGGCGACCCGTCACTGGCGCGACTGCTGTTCGTGGGCAAGTTTGATCTCGCTGACCTCGATGCGATGCGTTTACTGCGCGACGAAGGCTTGCTGGAGGAACCGACGTACATGCCGCCGTGGGCGACAGACTTGCGCTTTCTGACCAGCTATCTGGCTTACTCGGTCTTTCTGAATGAGATTAACCTCGGTTCCGTGCTCAACCGCTATGCCCTGCTATTCGGGCCCGGCGAGGGTCCCGCCGCGTCCTCCGGGTGACGGCTTTGGGCCAGACCATGCCGGCCGCAATCGCATTTCGAGAAGCGCGTTGCAAAACTGAAAAAAACGCTTGCATTGTGCTAAGGAAGGCATATATTCGCGCGCATTGACCGGGGCGTTTTACCGGGTTATTGGATTTATACGTTCGGCAATGTTGGTCTGCCCTGCGAGGCAGGCTTGTTTTTTGTTGTGTCATTGCTTTTTAGGAGTGCTCAGACATGGCAAGTGATTCACTTTATCCCCCCGACGACCAACCTCCCGATACCGGGCTGCTGGCCCGTCCATCTTTCGCGGTTAGCGGCCTGCAGCAGTTTTCCAAAACCACGACTTCCGACCCGATCCGCAAGAAACTTGCGCATCGTGCTTCGCCGCGTCTGGTTATCAGCGAACACACGAATGTGTTTCGCAAAAAATATTTTCCTGCCGCTACACGGCAACAGTGGAATGACTGGCACTGGCAAAACCGCAACCGTATACGTTCGCTCGCCGATCTCGAGCGCATCGTCGAGTTGACGACTGACGAGCGCGCAGCTATTGCACGTCACAGCGGTTCTCTGCCGGTCGGCATTACGCCGTATTACGCCAGCCTGATCGATCCGGTAAACCCGGAGCAGGGTTTGCGCAAAACCGTTATCCCGCGTCTCGATGAATTCAAAAAGACCGCAGGCGAGGCTGACGACCCGTTGGGTGAGGATGATCACAGCCCGGTGCGTGGCCTGGTCCATCGCTATCCTGACCGTGTCCTGTTGCTCGTGACCAATTTCTGTTCCGTTTATTGTCGCTACTGTACCCGCGCGCGCATGGTGGGTGCTGCCGGCGAACGTGCCGTAAAGAAATCCGATCTTGAACTGGCACTCGACTACATTGCGGCAACGCCGACAATTCGTGATGTGCTGCTGTCCGGCGGCGATCCGCTGAGTCTGGACGACGAACGTCTCGACTGGATCCTGTCACGGTTGCGTGCGATTCCGCACGTGGAATTTGTTCGCATCGGTTCCAAGCAGCCGGTCGTCGAGCCCCAGCGAATTACGCCGGCGCTGATTCGAGTGTTGCGCAAATATCATCCGCTGTGGATGAGCCTGCATTTCACGCATCCGGATGAACTCACGCCGGAAGTTGCCCAGGCTTGCGGAAGGCTGGCGGATGCCGGCATTCCGCTCGGCAGTCAGACGGTGTTGCTGAAGGGTGTCAACGACGACCCGCGAGTAATGACGAAACTGATGCAGGGGTTATTGCGGATACGTGTCAGGCCTTATTACCTGTATCAATGCGACCCTATTTCCGGTTCGTCGCATTTCCGTACGCCCGTGCAGACCGGTGTCGACATGATTCGCGCGTTGCGCGGCCATACGACCGGCTATGCGGTGCCGACCTTTGTCGTCGATGCCCCGCGCGGGGGCGGCAAGATTCCGCTCGCACCCGATTACGTCGAGGGCCGTGATGGCGACGACCTGCTCTTGTCGAACTACGCGGGCGACATCTATCGTTATCCGGACGAGGCGCCCAGTCAGGGTGCTGAGCGGGTTCCCCAGAAGGCGCGCAGGTCTGCTGCCAGGGGCAAACTGTCATGCGTGTAGGTTTAACGTATGACCTCCGCGATGATTACATCGCGGAGGGTTACAGTGAGGTCGAAACCGCCGAGTTCGATAGCGCCGAGACGATCGATGCGCTGGTTGCGGCAATCGGTTCGATGGGCCATGAGGTCGTGCGCATTGGCAATACCAAGGCGCTGGTCGCGGCCCTCGCTGCCGGCAAGCGCTGGGACCTGGTGTTTAATATCTGCGAAGGCCAGCAGGGCTTCGGGCGCGAATCGACCGTGCCTGCGCTGCTGGATGCTTACGGTATTGGCTACACGTTTTCCGACCCGCTGGTCTGCGCTTTGACGTTGCACAAGGGCATGGCGAAACGTGTCTTTCGCGACTGCGGGTTGCCGACGGCAGATTTTTGTGTCGTAGAGACAGAAGCCGATATCGGGGAAGTGGCATTGCCGTTTCCCTTGTTTGTCAAACCTGTTGCCGAAGGCACTGGTAAAGGCGTTGACGGCTTGTCGCGCATAAACGACGCAGAGCAATTGCAAACTGCCTGTCGACGACTACTGCGGGACTATCGGCAACCCGTGCTGGTAGAAACCTGGTTGCCCGGTCGTGAATTTACGGTTGGTATAGTTGGTAGCGGCGAGCAGGCGCGAGCGCTTGGCACCCTGGAAATATTTGTCGATGTTGCCAGCGAGTCCGGTATTTACTCGTTCCACAACAAGGATAACTACGAATCTATCGTGCGTTACGGGCTGCTCGAAGACGAGGCGCTCGCGGCGCGGGTCGAAAAGACCGCGCTCGGCGCCTGGCGCGCAGTCGGGTGCCGTGACGGTGGTCGTATCGACATACGGCTGGACGAAAATTCAGTACCTAATGTGATAGAAATAAACCCGCTTGCCGGGTTGCACCCGGTAGACTCCGATTTGCCTATTCTTTGCAGGCATCTCGGAATCAGCTACAGGCAGCTGATCGCAGAGATAGTTGGCAGTGCGCTAGCGCGTCTTGCCGGCGCTCAGGGCGAGCCAAATGCTGCCGCCCAGATACGCGCAACCGGGTGATGCATCGAGATGCCAGAGAATCGTTTGATTCTTGTAGTGCATGACGAGGTAAGCGCAACGGCACAGCCGGAGGCACTCGACACGCTGGTGCAGATGCGCGCGGTGCGCGAAGCACTTGCCGGCGCAGGGCATTCGGTCGCCTGTGTCCCCTTCAAGTCGAATTTGCAGCAACTCAGAAGTTCTCTAATAGAGAGGCCGCCCGCACTGGTGTTTAATCTGGTCGAAGCGCCGCTGGGATCGGACCGCCTGGCGTTTATGCTGCCCGCAATCCTCGAACAGCTGCAGATCCGCTACACCGGTGCGGATTTTGCGACGATGCTACGGCTGGCCGACAAGACGCTTGCCAAGCAGTGGTTAAACTCGCACGGGGTGGATACGCCGCCGTGCTGGACGGAGGGTGCAGGAGCCAGCGATGCCGGCGCATTCGGCCCCTGGATCGTAAAGTCGATCTGGGAGCACGCCTCTTTCGGGCTTAGCGCGACGAGTGTGGTTGCAACGCTCGACGAGGCGCAGGAGCTCGCGGCAGCTAACCGTGAGCGGCACGGCGGCGAATGGTTCGCCGAACGGTACGTTGACGGTCGTGAATTCAATGTCGCATTGCTCGCTACCGCAGACGGGCCGACAGTATTGCCGCTGGCGGAAATCGTGTTTGAGGGTTTGCCGCCCGACGCACCTCGAATTGTCGATTATGCGGCCAAGTGGCTGCCGGAATCGCTCGAGTATCAGTGCACGCAGCGAAGCTTTCTTGACGAGAGTGTCGAGCACGAACTCGCCGAGAGACTGCGCCACGCGGCACTGCGCACCTGGCATGTGTGTCGGCTCCGCGGTTATGCCCGGGTCGATTTCCGGGTCGACGCTGGCGGGCGGCCCTGGGTCGTGGACGTCAACGCCAACCCCTGCATCGCTCCCGATGCCGGATTCGCGGCCGCGGCTGCAATGGCGGGCATGGACTACGCCGCGCTTATCGCAGCGATCGTCGATCCGCTGCTGCCGCAGCGACCGCTGCTTAAGACAGGCTGATTTAGCATGTTCAGTATTCGCCGTATATATGATGACACCACGCCGACCAACCGCGATTTCCTGCGTCAGGTCGAGGCAATACTCCGGGTTCAGTTTCCGGGTATCGCTGAAAAAGACGTTCGCGCTTTGTCGCGGCAATTACGAGACCCGTTAAAGCATCGGTTCAAGGCGATTCTTTTTGTCGCGGAACGAAGATCGGCGGTACACGGGTTTGCCGTGCTGCTGCACCTGCCGGACCTTAATTTTTGTTACCTCGATTTTATCTCGGCCGGAGCGGGGCAGACCGGCGGCGGGATCGGCGGCGCCCTCTATGAGCGAGTCCGGGATGAGGCGCTTGAGTTAGGCGCAACGGGCATATTTCTTGAGTGCCTGCCGGACGACCCGGAGTTGTCTCCCGATCCGAAGATTCGTGCCGAGAACGAGGCCCGGTTGCGATTTTATGAGCGTTACGGTGCGTTTCCGATTATTAATACTGCCTATGAAACGCCTCTGAAGGCCGGCGATACGGATCCGCCTTACCTTGTGTTCGATAGCCTCGGCGCCGATGTGCGCATCGGCCGCGACCGGGCTAAAGAAATTATTTACGCAATTCTCGATCGCAAGTACGGCAAGACCTGCCCGAAGAAATACGTGCAGATGGTGCTCGATTCGGTCGTTGACGACCCCGTTCAGCTGCGGCCGGCGCGTTACCTGCGCAAGCGAAAAGCGCAAAATGTTTCCGTTGCACCGCGCGTTAAACAAATTGGGCTGGTCATCAACAACAAGCATGACATCCATCATGTGCGTGAGCGCGGCTATGTGGAATCGCCCGTGCGGGTCAAGGTTATCAGCGAGGAATTACAGCGCACAGGTTTGTTTGAGCCGCTGAAAGCGCGCAAGTACGGTAAAGATCCTATCCTTGCGGTGCATGACAAGGCGCTCGTGAGTTTCCTAAAGAAGGCCGGCGATATCGTCGGTGCGGAGCGGTCCGTGTATCCCTACGTATTCCCGCAACGCAACCATGCCCGGCCCCCTAAAGAACTGCCGCTGCGCGCCGGCTATTACTGCATTGATACCTTTACCCCGATTAACAGCAATGCGTACCTCGCGGCGCGGGCCGCCGTCGATTGCACGATGACGGCAGCTGATGCGGTGCTCGAAGGCCATCATTTTGCCTACGCGTTGGTCAGACCGCCGGGCCATCACGCGGAGCGCTCCAGCTTCGGGGGCTTTTGTTATTTCAATTCTGCGGCCATCGCCGCGAATTATCTGTCGGATTACGGGACGGTGGCGTTACTGGATATCGATTATCACCACGGCAATGGATCGCAGGATATTTTTTACGAGCGCGCCGATGTGCTGACGACATCCATCCATGCTAATCCACGCACTACCTATCCCTATTTCAGCGGTTTTGAAGACGAAAAGGGCAAGGGTGCGGGAGAGGGGTTTAATATCAATGTCGTGGTTCCCGAAGCGCTTAATGGCGAACAATACCGTGAGGCGCTTAGGAAGGCGTTGCGGCATGTGAAAAAGTTCGGGCCGCGTTTTCTGGTGCTCTCACTCGGGCTGGACACTGCCAAGGACGACCCCACCGGATCGTTTCTGTTACGAGCCAGCGATTTTTTCGCCAACG
>Ga0209536_100016250_pt1 | contig 10592 bp, 13 predicted proteins | sample DeeMarSeWOR28_12_FD_187461 | JGI IMG/M metagenome (GOLD analysis project Ga0209536, IMG submission 187461) | Marine sediment microbial communities from White Oak River estuary, North Carolina - WOR-2-8_12 (SPAdes) (version 2) | ecosystem: Environmental > Aquatic > Marine > Intertidal zone >...
TGAACGAGATAATAAGGACATGCTCGAAGGGCTGAAGATCAAGCGCATCAAAAAGGTCAAGCGGCCGGTGGTCCGGCCCTGTCCCTGCGCGGCGGGCCACATCTCCTGCAATTATGTGGTCATCAGCCATATCCTGGGCTGTCCCTACCAATGCAGCTATTGTTTTCTCCACACCTTTTATGGCAAGGATGAGATCGTTATCTATGACAATAATGACGATATTGTGGCGCAGGTTTCTGAACGCATGCGGGCGGCGGAGGATCCTTTACGTATCGGGACCGGTGAATATTCCGACAGCCTGGCTTTGGACAGAGGAACCGGCCTTTCCGCGCGGCTGATCGAATTATTTGCTCAACAGGACAGGCACCTGCTGGAGCTCAAGACCAAGAGCGACAAAGTCGACCATCTTTTGGGTCTGGGCCACAAGGGCAGGACGGTATTTGCCTGGTCGGTCAACCCGGAGAAAATAGTTGTAAGCGATGAGGAGGGTTCGGTCAGCCTGGCAAAGCGTATCTTTGCGGCAAAGAAATGCGCTGCGGCCGGTTATCCGGTCGCTTTTCATTTTGACCCGATCATTTTCTATCCGGGCTGGGAAAAGGACTATCAAGAGGTTATTGAGCTTATCTTTTCCGAGATCGGTCCTGGAAAGGTCGCTTGGATGAGCCTGGGAGCGCTGCGTTTTGCCCCGGAACTCAAAGAAATCATCGGGAGGCGCTTTCCGCGTTCGAGCATAGCTTTCGATAGGTTGGGGGCAGGAGAGGATGGGAAAATGAGGTATCCTGCTCAGATGCGGGTGAGCATGTTCAGGGAAATGTTCGGATGGATACGGGCCCGTTCCCAGGATGTTTACGTTTACCTGTGCATGGAAAGTGCTGGGGTCTGGCAAAAGGCTGGTGTCCGCAATGATCCAGGCGGTCCTAATCACAAATATTTCAGGTTGGCAAAGAAGGTGGGGGCCTAAACATGACCCCTTTGCCGTCCTTAAGGTCCTTGTTGGTTGACAGGCTGCGGCAAATCATCTAGAATTTCATCGTTCATTCGGGGAGCCTTAGGCCATCCTGGGCTGAGAACCTCGCGGCGCGGGGGACCCGCGGAACCTGATCAGGGTAATACCTGCGAAGGGAGGGAAAAATGAGACTCGACGACATCAAGATCTCCAGGTCCATCATCAACAACTTCCACGCCAAACTCCTCGATAACCTTGTTACGGACGTGGCCATTGTGGGGGCGGGGCCGTCCGCGCTGGTCGCCGCCTGCTATCTGGCCCGGGCCGGCAAAAAGGTGGCGATCTTTGAGAAGAAGCTCGCGCCCGGCGGGGGGATGTGGGGCGGGGGCATGATGTTCAACGAGATCGTGGTGCAGAAGGAAGCGAAAAAGATCCTGGATGAGTTCGGCATCCGTTGCCGCGAGGTGGAGCCCGGCTATTTTACCGCGGATTCAGTGGAAGCGGTCTCCGCCCTCTGTTACAAGGCGGTGAACGCCGGCGCCACCCTCTTTAACCTGGTCACTGCGGTGGACGTCATGTTCCAGAAGGGTCGGGTGACCGGCCTGGTCATCAACTGGACGCCGGTCGACCACACCCGGCTGCACGTGGATCCCCTGACCGTGCGCTCAAAATACGTGCTGGACGCCAGCGGGCACCCTTGCGAGATCGCCCGCCTGCTCCAGGACAAGATGGGAGTAAAGCTGCGGACCAGGACCGGCAAGATCATGGGGGAGAAGAGCATGTGGGCGGATGTGGCCGAGGATATGGTGATGAGGAACACCCGGGAGATGTATCCGGGCGCCTACGTCATGGGCATGGCGGCCAACGCGGTCTACGGCTCCCCGCGCATGGGGCCGATCTTCGGCGGCATGCTGCTCTCAGGCAAAAAGTCTGCTGAGATCCTGATCAAGAAGCTCAAGTGAACCTTTCCGAACGGCTGAATAAGTTCCAGGCAACGGACATCTATCCGGTCATCACGCCGGAGTTCTGTAAAGGCCGTTCCCCTGTTGACGTCCTGCAGGCGGCGCTGAAAGGCGGGGCAAAGATCGTCCAGCTTCGCGACAAGGCCGATCCTTCAAGATACTCCGCTGATTTCAGAAAGCTTACTGATAAGTACGGCGCGCTTTTGATCGTCAATGATTCGCTGGAGACCGCCCTGAAATGCGGGGCAGATGGTGTCCATCTGGGGGCAGATGACCTGCCAGTGGCTGAAGCGAGAAAGATGGCTCCGGACCTGCTCATCGGCGCTTCGAGCCACAGTTTTGAGGAAGCCCTTGCCGCCCAGAACGCCGGCGCTTCTTACGTGAACATTGGTCCGATCTTTCCGACCAAGACCAAAACCGGCGTGAAAGACTTCCTGGGGGTGGGGGCCATAGCAGGGATCGCACCAAAACTGAGTGTTCCCTTCTCCGTCATGGGTGGGATCAACCGGGAAAATATCCATGAGGTCCTGGCCGCGGGCGGCCGGCACATTGCCATGGTCACTGCTGTGACCGAAGCCCGGGACGTTGAAAAGGCCGTGCGTGAGTTCATCCAAATCATCAAATCGGTTGAAGCGCCTGCCAAATCAAGCTAGAATTCCTTTCCAGAGGTGATCGAGATGTTAACTGCCTGGATCTTTACCCTGGCCGCGGTCCTGCTTGTCAGCCTGGTCTCTTTTGTCGGCGTGCTGGCGATGGCGGTGAAGATCGAATTCCTCAAGAAGGCGCTGATGTACCTGGTCAGCCTGTCTGCCGGGGCGCTGCTGGGGGGAGCGTTCTTCCATCTTATTCCCGAGGCCACGGAGGCCGCGGGCTGCACGGCCGGTATTTCGGCCTCTATCCTGGCCGGCATCCTGGTCTTCTTTGCCCTGGAAAAGGTCATCTGCTGGCGCCACTGCCATATCCCCACCTCGGAAGAACATCCTCATCCCTTTGCCTTCATGAACCTGATCGGCGACGCCTTCCATAATTTCATCGATGGCATGGTCATCGCCGGAGCATTTCTGGTGAGCATCCCGCTCGGGATCAGCGTTACCATCGCGGTCATCTTTCACGAGATCCCGCAGGAGATCGGGGATTTCGGGGTGCTGGTCCATGGGGGTTTCAGTCGGGGGAGGGCCCTCTTCCTTAATTTTGCCTCGGCCCTGACGGCGGTGCTGGGCGCGGTCGTGATCCTGCTGCTGGACCTGAAGCTGGAAGCCCTCACTTCATTCCTGGTGCCGTTCACCGCGGGTGGTTTTATCTACATTGCCAGCGCGGACCTGATGCCGGAAATGAAAAAGGATATCCATCCCCTCAAATCTCTGGCTCAGATGCTTTTCCTTCTGGCGGGGTTGGGGATCATGTACTCCCTGGTCATGCTGGAATAGGCAGGAGCTCGAACTTCTTTTCCAGCCGCAGCGGATAGTAGGACAATTTTGCTTTTCTTAATCCCGGGATCCCCAGGTCCTGTTCCAGGTTCACGTATTTAAAAGGAGCGAACGTCCGTTCGCAGGCTTCCTGGAGCAGGGCCTGTGATATGCCGCGAAGTGACGGGTCGGTGTACTGGAAGTGCACGGAGGCCGTTTGCGGATTGAGCGCGCTTCCGATGATGAAACCCTTCAGTCGCCCCTCGATGATGAGCGCCCCTCCTGCCAAGCCCAGCTCTTCGTAATACTGGAAGGCCCTTTCCAGCGCGGATCTCTGCGCGGTATAGGCCAGCTTGGGGAAGTGGCGGGATTCCTTTTTCCTGTCGAACCATTCCTCAAAAAGTGCCAACGCGCTCTCTCTGAGTGACTTGTCCAGGGCAACGAACTGATATCCGGCAAAGCGCCCCCTGAACCTTTTGATGTGGTTGCGTTTGCCGTCATATTTCCTGCCCTTGAGCTCCACCAGGGCTTTTCTTTCGTAGGTATAATCGAATTGATTGCGCAGGCAAGTGATTTTATATTTATCAAGATCAAGGCGGAATATAAAATCTTCAGAGATCCTTGAGCTTTTTCCGGCATGTTTCAGGCAGATCGCAATGGTTTCCGGGATCTTGTGGCCGCCGACGGGTTCCAGGAAATAGGGTGGTTCATTGGGCGGAGAGATATAGGCGCACAGGTTCTGGTTGATGGTGGTGAGCAGGGGATGGTCAAAATCCTTCCAGATCAAAAGATTGGCAGGCGCCCATTCGCAGATCTGCTGATGCGCGCGTTTCAGATGGGCCTTGACCTTATCCAGGTCTTTGATCTCCAGGGACCTGAATTCCGGGTATTCAGGCAGCATCGATGCGCCTCACCATGGTCACGCATTTATCGGAACGGCAGAATTCGCATTCATAGCGGTCCTTGGAGGGCAGTCCTGGGAAGGGGGCGGCGGGTTCGAAACCGAATTTGCGGAAGAAATCAGGGATGACCGTGTAAAGATAAATGTCTTTGGAGCATTCCTTCAGGACCTTATTGAGCAGGGCGGTGGCCGTGCCTTTTCCCTGCTCAGGCTTTTTGACCGCCAGGGAGCCCAGGAACGCGAAATCTCCCTCGTCCGTTACCTGGACGGCCGCGATCACCTCTTTGTTCTTTTCCGCGACCCAGAAGCCTTCCAGTGAAAGGGCGGGGTAGAAAAGGTCCCGGTCTTTGAGGATGCGGAGGATGGCCTTTCCATCTTTTTTTGCGGCCGGACGGATGTTGAGCATGTCGGCCTATTCTAGCAAGTATCCCGGACAACTGGCAAATTCATCCCCACACCAAAATTTGGTGTGGGGATAAAAACCGCTTGACAAGATCGTATATATTGTTATATTTGCATATAGTAATGTTTGAATATAATCAGGAGCAGGCGGAGATCTTGAGGGTCCTGGGGCATCCGGCGCGGCTGGCCATTGCCAAAGGGCTGCTGAAGCAGGCCTGCAATGTCAACAAGATCGTTTCCAGCCTGGGGGTCCCGCAGCCCACGGTGTCCCAGCATCTGAGGGCGCTGAAGGCGGCGGGGATCGTCAGGGGGCAAAGAAAGGGGGTGGAGATCTGTTATAGAGTGACCAGCAGTTTCGCGAAAAAGGTCCTGCAGAGCATGTAAAAGGAGGAAGGAAAATGTTGAAGGAGATATCGGACATGGATTTTGGCAAGGAAGTGGAAAAGGACAAGGGTGTGGTGTTCGTTGATTTCTGGGCGCCCTGGTGCGGGCCCTGCCTGCTGATGACGCCGGTGCTGGAGAGGATGGCCCAGAAATATCCCAAGATCAAGTTCCTCAAGGTCAATACTTCCGAGAACATGCAGAAGGCCGGCGAGCTCGGGATAACCGGCATACCCTGCGTGATCGTCTACAAGGAAGGCAAGGAGGTGGAGCGGCTGATAGGGTTCCGGCCGGGGCCGGTGTTCGAAGGATCGGTAAAAAAATACGCCAGTAATTAAATGCAGTTCAAGAAGATCTTGGCTAAATTGCGGGCGAGGTCCGACCCCGATGCGGTCAAAGGGATGGCGCGGTTCGGCATCCATCCCAAAAAGACCTATGGATTGACCGTGACCGCGGTGAGGAACATCGCCCGGGGCATGCAAAAGGACCACGAGCTGGCTGAGCGCCTCTGGAGAACGGGGATACGCGAGGCGCGCTTGCTGGCCTGCCTGATCGAGGACCCGGACAGGGTCACTTCCCGCCAGATGGACCGGTGGGCCAGGGATATCGATGCCTGGGACATATGTGACCATGCCTGCGGCAATCTTTTTGACCGTACCCGTTTCGCTTATCAAAAGGCATTTCAATGGAGCAGGAGAAAGGAGGAGTTCGTTAAGCGCGCTGCTTTTTCCCTGATCGCCTGGCTGGCCGTGCATGATAAGCGGGCTCAGGATGGAAAATTTATCAGATTCCTTCCGTTGATCAAGAGAGAGGCCCGGGATGAAAGGAATTATGTGAAAAAGGCGGTCAATTGGGCGCTGCGCGGCATCGGCAAGCGCAACCCCAATTTGAACAAAGCCGCGATCCGGTCCGCCAGAGAGATCCAGAAGATGGATTCAAAGGCCGCGAAATGGAATGCTGCGGATGCCTTGCGCGAACTGACGGGCAAGGCTGTCCGGAAAAGACTGAGGGGGAAGAAAAAATGAAGTTCAGCATGATCTATATGACCGCAAAGGATAAGGAAGAGGCAAAGGCCATCGGTCGAAGCCTGGTGGAAGAGCGATTGGCAGCGTGCGCCAATATTATCGAGAATATGAGTTCTTTCTACTGGTGGGAGGGAAAGGTCCAGGAAGATAACGAAGCCGTGCTTATTCTGAAGACCAGAGAAGCGTTATTGCCGGAATTGATCAATAAGGTAAAGACCCTGCACAGTTATGAATGCCCCTGTATCGTATGTTTGCCGATCCGGGGCGGGCATGAGCCGTTCCTGGACTGGATAGAAAAAGAAACCCAAGGAGGAAAAGCATGAAGGACCTGATCATAATCGGGGGAGGCCCGGCTGGCATCACGGCTGCGGTCTATGCCGCGCGCAAGCAGATGGATTTTTCCGTCATCACCAAAGATATCGGCGGCCAGACCGCCTGGTCCGGGGAGATCGAAAATTATACCGGCTACCAGTTCATCACCGGCCCGGACCTGGCGCAGAAGTTCCGTCAGCACCTGGAGCAGCATAAGTTCGACCTGCGGGAAGGGCAGGAGGCGGCGAAAGTCACCAAGGAGGATTCCGGTTTCAGGGTCGAGACCTCCAAAGGTGAGGCGCTTTCCGCCCGGACCCTGATCATCGCCTCGGGCAAGAAGCCGCGGCTGCTCAACGTGCCCGGCGAGGCCGAGTTCAAGAACCGCGGCGTGACCTACTGCGCCACCTGCGACGGCCCGCTCTTCGCGGGAAAAGAGGTGGCGGTGATCGGCGGCGGCAACTCCGCGCTTGATGCCACCCTGCAAATGATGAAGATCTCTCCCAAGGTCTACCTGATAAATATCGGGGAAAAGCTCATCGGCGATCCGGTCATGCAGGAAAAGGTCAAGGCATCAGCCGTGGTCGAGATCCTCAACCAGGCGAAGACCCTGGAGATCAAGGGAGATAAGTTCGTTAGCGGGATCAGGGTGGAGGTCGCCGGCAAGGCCCGCGACATCGCGGTCCAGGGCGTGTTCATCGAGGTGGGCCTGGTCCCGAACTCGGACTTCATTGACATCGTGGAAAAGAACAAAAAGGGCGAGATCAACATCAACTGCTCGGCGCAGACCTCGGAGGAAGGGATCTACGCGGCCGGGGACGTGACCAGCGTGCCGGAAAAACAGATCGTGATCGCCGCGGGTGACGGGGCCAAGGCTTCCCTGGGAGCCTTTCGCTACCTTTCCAGGCACTGATTTTGTGCTATAATCCAAGCATATGAACGTCGCACTGGCGCTTTTACTCTCCGCCCTGGCTGGTCTGTCGACCGGTATTGGCAGCTGCCTGGCGCTCGTTTTCCGCAAGCCGGGCGACCGTTTCATGGCCCTTTCTCTGGGGTTTTCCGCGGGGGTCATGATCCTGGTGGCTTTTGTGGAGCTGCTCCAGGACGGGATCGAGAGCGTGGGTTTTGCGCCGGCCCTGCTGGCCTTTTTTGGCGGGTTGATCGTGATGTTCATCGCGGACGCTTCCATTCCCCATGACTACATGGCCGAACACAACCTGGCGGACAAAAAGCACCGCAAAATGAATTTGGCGCGCACCGGCCTGTTCGTGGCGCTGGGGATCGCCATCCATAATTTTCCGGAAGGCCTGGCGGTCTTTGCCGGCAGCCTGCATGACATCAAGATCGGTATCGCCATTGCCGTTGCCATCGCCCTGCACAACATTCCCGAGGGGATCGCGGTTTCGGTCCCGGTCTACACCGCTACCGGCAGCCGCCGGAAGGCTTTCTGGTGGTCGTTCCTTTCCGGCATGGCCGAGCCGCTGGGCGCCCTGATCGCCGCGCTTTTCCTGATGCCGTTCCTGAACGCGGTCGTTCTTGGGTATATCCTTTCCGCGGTGGCGGGCATCATGGTCTTCATCTCCATTGACGAGCTGGTCCCGACCTCGCGCGCCTGCGGCCATGAGCACATGAGCATTTTGGGGTTCGTGGCCGGCATGATGGTCATGGCCCTGAGCCTGGGGATAATGGGTAAGTAGGTTTACTTTGTCAGGTTGAGCCGTTCCGCTTCTGCCTGTGATATCGGCTCCACGATCAGGTCATGCGTGAGCTTTTCTTTGCCGTACTTCACCAGGACCTTTTCGCTCTTGCAGTCAGAATACCGGGCGGTCAGTCTGGCCGCTAGAGCTATTGATTTTTTGGTCTTGGGCCCGTCCAGCAGAGTATCGGGGCTTCCGCAGCCGGGCACTTCAAAGATAAGGTCACCCGCTTTTTTCCTGGCAATGATCTCCTGGTTCTCTTTCTCGTTCTTGCCCACGATGATCTTGTTCTTTCCGTGGCGGAAGTGCCGGCCGACCTTCAGCAGGTAAACATCGTCGAGCGTGATCCTCTTCTGGTGCTGGATGAGATCCCTGAGCTTTTTGGAGAACTCCTGCTGGGTGAGCAGGCAGCCGCCCGCGGGCGGGGAAAATTCATTTATGCCGAATTTTTTGGCCAGCGCTGCCTGGTGCTTCCTCTGCCGCCCCTGGATATCCAGCAATTTTTCCCGGTCGACCAGGCCCTTCTTTTCGGGCTCGGTCTGGGGCAGGCACCGGGCTGAAAGTGGGCGCAGCAACTTTCCTTCCAATCCCGCTTCCTTCTCAATATTGAGCAGGGCGCGATAGTGCTGGGACATGGGCCGCTGGTTGAGGACCTCTCCGGTAATGATGAATTGAGCGCCCAGCTCTTTCATCATTTTTTTTGCCTTTTTAAGCATGTGGATCTTGCAGTCAACGCAGGGATTGATCCCCGTCCCGTGGCCGTGCTTGGGGTGCTTGATGACCTTGAGGTATTCCATGCCCAGGTCAATGCTCATGAAGGTGATCCCCAGTTTTTCCGCGGTGAGCCGGGCGTAGTTCTTTCCGAGCCGCTCGCGCGCGAAGAAGGGGGAGGTGAAATAGACGCCGCTCACATTGACCCCCTGTTCCTGGACCAGCTTGATGGCCAGGGCGGAGTCCAGCCCGCCGGAGAGCAGGGCAATGGCTTTGACCTTCTTTTTCTTCATGTCATTAACAGTATATCGGGAGAGGGCCTGTAGCGTCAATGTGAGAAAGGGGTTGGGGGGTGAGAGACCCCACATTGAAATGTGGGGAATGGTGATCCTTTATATATTCCCCACAATTTATTGTGGGGTTTTAATGCTAACAGGTAAGAAACGCCAACAGGACAAGAAAGGGCTGGGGGATGCCGCAGTTTTCTAGTATAATACCGCCAGTTTGCTAATAAGGAGGCTGATCATGGACCAGGCGATCAAAGACACGATCCTGACCTTCCAGAAGAACGAGATCACCGAGCATTTCATTTACGCCAGGCTTTCTGCGTTGGAGAAGAACGAGCATAACGCCAAAGTATTGAAGAACATCTCTGAAGATGAGCTGCGCCACTACGGTATCTGGATGGGCTACACCAGGCAGGACGTCAAACCCGACCGGCTCAAGCTCTGGTGGTATGTGCAGATCGCGCGCGTTCTCGGCGTGACCTTTGGCATCAAGCTCATGGAGGCGGGGGAGGAGGGCGCGCAGGCGGCTTACGAGAAGATAAGCAAGGCCATTCCTGAAGCTCTGAAGATCCGGGATGAGGAAGAGGGGCATGAAAAAGAGCTTATCAACATGATCGATGAAGAGCGTCTCAAGTATATCGGTTCAGTGGTGCTGGGGTTGAATGACGCCCTGGTGGAGCTTACCGGAACGCTGGCGGGGTTGACTTTTGCTTTGCAGAACGCGAAGCTGGTCGGGGTCGCCGGCCTGATCACCGGGATCGCCGCGTCCCTTTCCATGGCGGCGTCCGAGTATCTTTCGACCAAAGCCGAGGGAGGGGAGAAGAATCCTTTAAAGGCCTCGATCTATACAGGTCTTGCTTATGTTCTGGCGGTCACGGTGCTGATCCTGCCTTTCTTGACGTTGGCAAACCCTTTCCTTTCTTTATTAGCGGCGCTGGTGGGGGCGATACTTTTGATCCTGGTATTTACTTTCTATTTCTCGGTGGTCAGGGAAGTTTCCTTTAAGAGGCGTTTCGCTGAAATGGTCGCCATCAGCCTGGGGGTCGCTGGGTTGAGCTTCCTGATCGGCCTGGCGGTCAGGCAGTTGTTGGGGATCGATGTCTAGCCCTCGACGATCCAGCGTTCCTCTTTCTTGAACCACTCGCCGGGGTTATTAAGGTACTGCAGGGTGTCCTCCAGGATCTCATAGTGTTCGCGTTCTTCCTGGGCCAGGGCGGCAAAGAATTTCTTGGCGGTCTGGTCCTTGTTCTCCTTGGATAAGCGATCATAGAGGTTATAACTGTCGCGCTCCAGGCCTTCCCCGATCCTGTAGGCTTCATTGATGTCGGCGTCGGTCTTGAACTCCTTGCCCAGGCTATCCGTCAGTTTCTTGAGGATGGGGACTAGGAGTTCCTCTTTGCTCGGCGGGGTCTCGACCCCTCTCAGCCAGTCGCTGGCCAGTTCTTTTTCCCCGGTCAGGCTCTGGTGGAACTCCTTGACCTTGTTCAGGTGTTCGAGCTCTCTGTCCGCCAGGCCGGAGAGGGTGGAGCGGGCCAGGGGATTGTTGGTCTTGGCCGCGGTCTGGG
>Ga0209536_100016251_pt1 | contig 10592 bp, 9 predicted proteins | sample DeeMarSeWOR28_12_FD_187461 | JGI IMG/M metagenome (GOLD analysis project Ga0209536, IMG submission 187461) | Marine sediment microbial communities from White Oak River estuary, North Carolina - WOR-2-8_12 (SPAdes) (version 2) | ecosystem: Environmental > Aquatic > Marine > Intertidal zone >...
ACGATTGCCATTACGAAAAGCGTGGTGGATCAGGTCGGCAACGCCGCCGACATCGAGGGCGTCGCGGTGACCGGCATGGGCATGGACGGCGTGCCCATTGATCAAAACGGCCGGTGGCTCTATCCTTTCATTTCATGGCAGTGCACCCGCACGGAGCCCCAAAGCCGGGCGTTCAGCCAGAAAATCGGTGCCGAAAAAATCTTTAACCTGACCGGCAAACAGGTGCTGCATATCGACACGATTTACCGGCTGCTCTGGATGAAAGAACATCACCCGGATATACTGGAAAAAACCGACAAATGGCTGCTGATCGAAGATTTTATCAACTACATGCTTTGCGGCCGCCAGGCCACCGACTACACCATGGCCTCCTGCACCTCGCTGTTTGACCAGAAAACCCTGCAATGGTCGGATGAACTGTTTGAAAGCGCCGGGCTTAACCAGGCGCTTTTCCCCGAAGCGCTGCCCAGCGGCACGGTGCTCGGCGGCGTCAGCGCCGGCGCTGCCGCCAAAACCGGCTTGAAAGCGGGAACCCCGGTGGTACTGGGCGGACACGATTATATTTGCGCGGGCCTGGCCGTCGGCGCTTTTGTGCCGGATGTCATGATGGATGTCACCGGGACCTGGGAGATTATCGTGCGCACCCTGCCCCGGCTTATCCTGAATCAGGATATCTTCGAAGCCGGCATCAATGTCGAAGCCCATGTTGCCAAAAACGCCTATCTGCTGGCCGGATATTCGCCTTCCGCCTTAATGCTGGAGTGGTTCCGGGACAACTACGGGTTCGAAGAAAAGGAAATTGAAAATAAAACCGGCAAGCCGGACTGGGATTCCTTGATGGAAAAGGCCGCCCGGGCGCCCTGCGGGTCCAACGGGGTTTTTTTCCTGCCCCATCTGGCCGGGGCCGGCACACCGGATATCGACAGCCGTTCGCTGGGGGCCTTTATCGGCCTGAGCACGACGACCGACAAGGGCTGCATGCTGCGCGCCATTATCGAGGGCGTGGATTATCAGTTTAAAGACATCCTGTTGTCCTTTGAGCGGGCCCTGCCCGGCAGCATTCAAAAAATCATCGCCGTCGGCGGCGCCGTTCGCAATCAGCTCTGGATGCAAAACAAAGCCGACGTCACCGGAAAAATCATCGAGGTTCCGGCCCTGGAGGAGGCGACAACCTTAGGAGCGGCCCTGCTGGCCGGCATCGGCTTGGGTGTTTACAAAGATGAAAACGATGCGCTGCAGCAAACCTACAAAGAAGGCCAAATTTATGAGCCGCACCCTGACCGCCGGAAGCAATATGAAGACTACTACCGGATCTTCAAAAAAATGTACCCGAGCTTAAAAGAAGTGAATCACGCCATTTTTAACAGTTTCAAATCATAGGAGAGCAATATGTCTCTGACTTCCGAGGAAAGAGTTCTAAAAACACTCAGGCATGAAGCAGTCGATCGCATCCCGACCTTTGAATGGTTTGTGGATAAAAAGGTCATCGAGGCCATTTATCCCGGCCTGAGCTATCAGGAGTTTGTCTACCGAGCGGATCAGGACGCCATCTGTGTCGACTTGAATTATAAGAATGAAGAACTGGAACCCAACATCTACCGCGACGAGTGGGGCATCGTCAAAAAAGATACCGGTGAATCCCATACCTATCCGATTGACGGGCCGATTAAAACCATGCGGGATCTTGATCGATACGAACCGCCCGATCCCCATGCACCGGAACGCTATGTCACCCTGGAATCCGAGCTGAAGGAACATCAGGGCCAAAAAGCCGTTATTCTGCACTTAAACGATGTTTTCTCCATACCGAGCAGGCTGATGGGGTTCGAGCACTTTCTGATGACCCTGATTGAAGCCCCCCAACTGATCGAAGGCATCATTGAAATGTGTGTCGAAGTCAATCTGAAAATGGCCGATGAAGCGGTCAAAAGGGGCGTTAAAATTATTTACACCGGCGATGACTTCGCCCACAAGCACAGCCCGATGGTTTCGCCCGCACATTTCAAAAAACTATTTTTCCCACCCCTTTGCAAGGTCATGGGCGGCTATAAGGATCGCGGGCTTTACATCATCAAGCACACCGACGGCGAAATCATGCCCCTGATCGATATGATCGTCGATTCGGGCATCGATTGTCTGGACCCGATCGATCCGACAGCGGGCATGGACCTGGCTGCCATAAAAAAGAAGTACGGCCAACGGATTGCACTCAAGGGCAATGTCGATTGCGCCCAGACCCTCACGTTCGGCAGCGTCGAGCAAACCATTGCCGAGTCCAAAAAGTGCATCGCGGTCGCCGGACCCGGCGGCGGCTACATTTTTTCATCCGGCAACAGCATCCATTCGGCGGTCAAGCCTGAAAACTATATCGCCATGATGGAGACCCATCGCAAGTACGGCAGTTATCCGATTCAGGTGTAATGGCAATTTCTAAAGGATTGAAAGTCGAACATCCAATCATGAGAGGAGGTGAACGCTAACCTAGCAAAATCGGGGTTATTAGTTATCAGTTATTCGTTATTTGTTTGAGCAGAATACTATCCCAGTTATAAATTTCTTTTGCGGGAAGCTTAAACAACCAAACGATGACCTTGCTCTAATAACAAATAACAATTAACACCTAATTGAGCGTTCTCAGCTCAATTAGATATTTACAAACAAAGGAGCTTGATAATGAGAAGAATTGGTATAGCAATGTTGATCGTGATGGTGGTTTGCCTGGCGGCAGTTTCAGCCTTTGCGGCCGAAAAAAAATCATTCCTCCAGGGCAGTGAAGATGAAGTTTACTACATGGTGCCCTTTGTCTCCGGGGTGGAGTACTGGTTTCCGGTGTATGAAATGTTCAAGCAGGCCGGCCAGCAGCTGGGCGTGAAAACAAAATATCTGGGCACCCCCGAGTATGACGTCAACCGGCATTTGGCGGTGTTTGAGCAGGTTCTGGCCCGCAAACCGGCCGGGATCTTTATTGCCCCGATCAATTCCGATCCGTTTATCGAACCCATCAATCGCGCCTATGAAATGGGTGTGCCCGTGGTAACCTTTGCGTCGGATTCGCCGAACAGCAAGCGCGTTTCGCATATCACTTCCGACAATGCGCGCGAGGCCATTTTTGCCGCCGATACGCTGGCCAAGGAATTGGGCGGCCAGGGCGAAGTGGCGGTCCTTGAAAACCCGGGCCAGGATAACCATGACCGCCGCACCCAGGGGTTTGTCGCCCGCATTAAGGAAAAACATCCCGGCATCAAGGTCGTCGCTCGGGCAGCTTCCCTGCAGGACCCCCAGAAGGCCTACCAGGCGGTTCTCACCATGGCGCAGGCGCATCCGAACCTGGGTGGTGTTTTCATGCCGGAAGCCAATTCGGCCATGGGTGCCGGCCAGGCGGCCAAAGAGCTTGGCGGAAAAATCAAGGTGTTGTGCTGCGACGTGAATCAAAAAGTTCTGGACCTGATCAAGGAAGGGATCATCTGGGGCGCACTGAACCCCAACCAGGGCGTGCAGGGGTATTTCGGCATGCTGTTTTTGTACCTGGCCAAACACTCCGATCTGATCGATCCGATGAACGACTACAAACGCATGGGCTACAATCCGATGCAGATCCCCTACTGCGACAACGGGCTGGCGCTGGTCACCAAAGAAAATGCCGACGATTTTTACTGGGACAAATACCTGAAACGGCGCGGCACCAAGGGCGTCAAAGAGTAAATTGGAGGTTCTGGCCGTTCAGGGTTCAGGGGTTCAAAGGTTAATATCAGTCGCGCATCGAAACTTCAAGGCCCGACCCGCCCAAGGCGAACTCGTCTATCGCTGACGGATCTGCCTCTGATCCAACCCTCCAACCCTGAACGGTGAACCTTGAACCTGCTAACCCTTTCCAAATGAGGTGTCAGAATGGTAAAAGTATTCATAGCGCCGCGCCGTTATGTTCAGGGTGCGGGCGTGTTAAATGAAATCGGCAAGTATGTTGCCCCCCTGGGCAAACGCGTGCTGGTCGCCTGGGGTCCGGTGGTCAGTGAGCAGTTCAACGGTGCAGTCCAAAAAAGCTTTGATGAAAATGAGCTGGTGCTGATTCCCTTCAAATTTTCAGGTGAATGCGATCGCGGCCAAATCGGTTTGGGGATTGAAAAGGCCAAGGCTGAAAAAGCGCAGGTCGTCGTGGGGCTGGGCGGCGGCAAGGCCATCGACCTGGCCAAAGCCGTGGCCCTGGAAATCGATGCCAAGCTGGTGACCGCGCCGACCATCGCCAGCAACGATGCACCCACCAGTGCCGCCACGGTTTATTATACCGAGGAGGGCAACTTTGACGGCTGGGCGATCTGGCCGCGCAACCCCGATCTGGTGCTGGTCGACACCCGGGTAATCGTCCAGGCGCCGGTGCGCTGGCTGATTTCCGGCATCGGCGACGGGCTGGCCACCTGGTTTGAGGCCGAAGCGGCCTACAAGGGCCGCCGGGTGGCCCTGGCAGGCGGTGTGGCAACCCAGGCCGCCCTCACCCTGGCGCGCCTGTGCTACGATACCCTGATGGATTACGGGGTGGATGCCGTGCGGGACTGTGCCGCACACGTTGTCACCCCGGCCGTGGATCGGGTCATCGAGGCCAACACCCTGCTGTCGGGCCTGGGATTCGAAAGCGCCGGGGTCGCCGCCGCCCATGCCGTCGGCAACGGCCTGACCGAATTTGAAGAATGCAAGCCCTTCTCCCATGGCGAAAAGGTTGCCTTCGGCGTGGCCACCCAACTGTGCCTGGATGAAGACATCGATCCGGATGAGCGCCTGGCGGTTTTCGACTTTATGGTCGAGGTCGGCCTGCCGGTAACCCTGGCCGAGCTGGGACTGGGAGATATTACGGCCGATGCCCTCAAAAGCTTTGCCGAGACGCTGTGCGGGCCCGAGCAGATCACGCACAATCATGTATTTACCGTCACCCCCTTTGATATGTACAGCGCCATGGTCGCCGCCGACCAGCTGGGCCGCAGCTGCAAAGCCCTGGTCGAATAACAGGCAGTTGTCGAACAAGACGGTATCTGGAGAATAATCCGCGATGGCGGGGCGCGCCCCGCCATCCGGCCGTGCAAAACTGATTTGTTGTTTTTATCCCGGCTTCACATCAATTTCAGGCAAGGTGTGCGGTTTCCCGCCGGGGCGGCAGAATCGGATGGAATGCATTTACCAGGGTTTCCAACCGGTCACTAAGAAGACAGAAAATACAACCAGGGAGACCAGCAGGCCCACGTTGGCGGATCCTCTGGACGACGGCGAATCCTTGGCCGATCCGGCTAGCGACAAAGACCTCGTTGCGGGCGGCGCCATGGACGCCATGACAGCGCCTGCCGCAATCGCCGGCGATACCGACAAAATCGAAACCCCGAGCAGGGCGACCAGGAAACCGGCCCCCACCCGCAGCACGGCCGTGACCCAGGCGTTTATATCTGCGATACCTTCAAACGGATGCAGGGACGCGCCCAGAAACAGAAGCAGCAGCGGGTAGGTTGCGTCCATCAGCGGCGTGAGAAGGTCGTTGAGCGGTTGCACCGATACCCGGAATTCATTGACCAGGATTCCCGCCACGACGGCATAGAGCCATGGCTCCTGCAGCAGCTTGACAATGTTTTTTTTCTCGATAAAAAATGCTGCCAGCGAAACGCCCACAAAAAAAGCGCAGGCGGTTCCCAGTCCCCTGCCGCCCCAACTCAGCGCGAAGATGGGAATCGAAAAACAGGCGACATTGGGAATCGCCACCGAGGCATCCAGTTGTGTCTTTAATACACGGTGTGCGTTGCGGTGAATCAGGACCCCCATCCCGACGACGGCCCCGCCGATTAAGGCCACCAGGAAGAACATTTGAAACGACATTCTGGCTTCCAGCATCATGAACAGGTACACGGGCAAAAAGACATAGCGCAGCAGCGTGAGCAGCGGAGCGGTCGACAGCCCCACCCAGCGGGCAAGTGAATACCCGGCTGCAATTATAATGATGGTGGGCAACAGAGATTCGGCAAGCGATGAAAAAGGCATAAGCACCTCCAATTAAATAAAACTAATGATCTAAAAAAAGAATTTTATTCCGATGCCACCGCCAAGCTGGAATTTCGAGCCCGGAGTTGAGCTCAACACCGGCACTAATTCAAGGAAAGCGTCTGACGATGATTTCCAGAATAGGTGCTCGTTTCCGACCGGAAATCTAAGACCGAACATATCACCCTTGTTCTTCCCGCCATCCTCGCTATAGGTGGTATTTTGAGCCCCGCCACCAAAATATAGCCGACGGTTGCCTTCCTGAGCTTTAATGAAATCATATTGGTAAAAGAGATAATCTCCGTAAATTAGAGACCCATTGTCGCCGGTGGTTTCCGATCCGAAACTGACATCAGAAGCACGGCTATTTTTCAGCTTGTATTTTCCGGTGATGCCGTCCGTATCTCCCGCCAACATGCCGATGCCAAACATTTCTCTTTCGGCTGCAAAGGAATTGGCGGCTAACAACAATAGGATCATCGGAATCAGCAGATATTTGAATCTCATACGATCTTTCTCCTTCCTAAGATCGCGCTATTTTGCGTACTGGCAATTACAAGGTTAAGTATCGGACGCTGACGGAAAAAACTTGAATTTTTTTAAACGTCGATCCGCCGAAAATGTTGTGCTCACCCCCCTTTTGATAGCAATTGCACCTCATGCTTACATGCTTAACCCGGTAGTTGCATAAACACCTTGGTCGGGGTAAATAAAGTTGCGTTTCGGCCTGGCAGGTCACCTCCAGATCACCGGCACCGACCAAACCCAGCACACTGTCCCTTTGACCGCCGCGCATTTTAACAAGATAACGTATTTCCACCAGGGCCTAAACTATTTCGGCCTGATCGGGTTAGTTTAATTCTTGATAAATTCTTAAACTGCGGATATACCGGACCCAGGCACAGGCAGAAATTTTATCCTGCCCGGCATCTAACCTTTATTCAGAAAGGAGATACTCAAATGCCCACTTTTTTTATGTTTGGTAAATATACCTCAAAAGCTATCGAGGAAATTAGCGCCGAGCGGACGCAGCAGGCCGTCAGCGAGATCAAAAAATTAGGCGGTGCGGTCAATGCCATGCATGTCCTTCTGGGAGAATACGACCTGGTATTTTGTGTGACCTTACCCGGAATTGACGAGGCAATTAAAGCGTCTTTGACCTTGAGCAAACTGACCGGAATCTCGTTCACTACCTGTCCGGCGGTTACCGTGGAGGCCTTTGATCGGCTGGTGGCTGAAGAATAGCGATAGATAGGTGAACAAAGCGTGCTGCGCCTGGGATACAATACCAATGGGTTTAACTGCCATTGCCTGGAATCGGCCCTGGAAATAATTGCAGGTCTGGGATTCCGGGGTGTGGCCATCACCGTGGACAATTACATATTGAATCCGCGGGCAGCCGACCTGGACCGGCAGCTGGACCGGACCATCACCACCCTTGAAAAAAATTCCCTGGCCTGCGTGGTTGAGACGGGTGCTCGATTTCTTCTCAACCCCTGGAGCAAGCACGAACCGACCCTGATCTCGGCCGAGGCCAACGGCCGCAACGTCCGCCTCAATTTTTTAAAACGGGCGGTGGACATTGCCGCCCGGCTCGGTGGGCAGGCGCTTTCGTTCTGGTCGGGTATCCGGTATGCGGAGGTAGAGGATGCCGCTGCCTGGGACTGGCTGGTTGCAGGCTGCCGGGAACTTTCAGAATATGCCGGACCATTGGGTGTCCCGCTGGCATTCGAGCCGGAACCCGGCATGTTTATCGAAACTTTAACCCAATATCGCAAGCTCGCAAAACGTGTCGATGACCCGTTGTTTGGCCTGACACTGGATGTGGGTCATGCCTTTTTAACCGAAGACCGCAGCATCGCCGATTGCATCCTGAATTTCAAAGACCACATTAGAAATATTCACCTGGAAGACATGCTAAAAGGCGCGCATCAGCATCTCCAGTTCGGCGAGGGACAGATTGACTTTTCCAAAGTTTTTGAGGCGTTAAAAGAGATCCAGTATGCGGGCCTAGTAAATGTCGAGCTCTCCCGCCACAGCCGCAATGCCGTCAATGCCGCCGGACAGGCCATGGAGTACCTGGCAAAATATCTTTGACAAGGGAGCGCGACATGCAAAAACCCAAAAAAATAATAAATGACCCCAAAGCGGTGGTGCCGGAATTGATCGATGGACTGGTATCCGCCTACCATGGCAAAATTAAAAAATTGGCGGGTGTCGGGGCACTTGTGAAAACCAGCCTGCCAGCAAAAAAAGTAGGCTTGCTGATCGGCGGCGGCAGTGGTCATGAACCCCTCTTCGGGGGGGTTATCGGGGAGAACATGGCCGACGGCGCTGCCTGTGGACAAATATTTGCCGCCCCTTCGCCGGACATTATCCTGCAGACCACGCGTGTCCTGGACCAAGGCAGCGGTGTTTTATATGTATATGGCAATTATGCCGGTGATAATATGAACTTTGATATCGCCGCCGAAATGGCTGCTGAAGAGGGCATCACAACCCGCACGGTGCGGATTTGGGATGATGTTGCATCGGCACCGCTTGACCGTGTGCAGGATCGAAGGGGGATAGCCGGCGATCTTTTAGTGATCAAGGTCGCCGGCGGTGTATCTGCCCGGGTGAAAGATCTGGCAGAAGTTCATCGCATTTCGGCCAAGGCTCGCGATAACACCCGCTCCATGGGAGTCGCTCTGAGAGCCGGTTCGATTCCCGAAACCGGAGAGGCGACCTTCGAACTGCCGGATGACGAAATCGAAATCGGAATGGGATTGCATGGTGAGCCCGGAGTGTCCCGCGAAAAGATGCTGCCGGCAGATACTCTGGTGGATAGAATGATCACAAGACTCACAGCAGACCTGCCCTTTCAATCCGGTGATGAAGTGTGCCTGCTGATCAATGACCTGGGAGCAACGACCTTGATGGAACTGCTCATCGTCAACCGCCGCGCCCATGAGATCCTTGCTGATCAGGGCATTCGGATCTATGACACGATAATCGGCAGCTACTGCACCTGTCAGGAAATGTCCGGGTTTTCCATCACGATGATGAAGCTGGATGCAGAGCTGAAAAAATACTATGACATGCCGGCTTCCTCGCTGGGGTTCACGAAGAACTAAATTTACATTTTCAGAAGTTGCGCTGCCTGCCCCGCATGAAACGGCGGCACAGGAATATCGAGTACATTTCGAAATCCCGCAACGCTGCCGGGCGGGATCGGCGTTTAACAATCTGTAATCATCTTAGCGCGTGCCCTCAAGCGGTTGAAAGTGTATAAACATGGAAAAGCAGTCCCTGACAATAGACGAAACCCGGGCAATGTTTCTGCACGTCGCCCGGCAGATGCTATCCAAACAGGATCTTCTCACCCAGGCCGATAAAGCCATCGGTGACGGCGATCACGGAATCGGCATGACCAGGGGATTTGAAGCCGTTCGGCAACAGTTGGATCAGAAGCGATTCGATTCAGTCGGGGTTTTGCTCCAGAACATCGGTACAACCCTGCTGATGTCGATCGGCGGTGCCGCCGGCGCCATTTTCGGGACCTGGTTTCGCGGTGGTGCAGCCGCTCTAATGGATAAAATGGTTTTCGACAGTGACGCGCTCGCCAGGATGCTCGCAGACGGCCTGTCAGCCGTCAAAGATCGCGGTCAAGCGCGTTGTGGAGAAAAAACCATGGTGGACGCATTGGAACCGGCAGCATTAGGCGCGCAGGACATGATCGGGCGACCTTTGAACGAGGCCCTGGAGACTGTCGCCAGAGCCGCCGAACACGGCGTAGAAAAAACCAAAAACATGGTCGCCGCCCGGGGAAAGGCCAAAGCGCTGGGGAAAAGGGCTATCGGACATCCAGATCCCGGAGCTCTGTCGACTTATCTTATTTTGCGCTTTATGGCGGCGTATCTCAAATCATAGGACAACATCAACGCAATTGTGTGTATCATAGTTGGCCATAAATTTCCCCGCGCAAAGCCGCAGACGTTTTTATATTTTTTTGGACGCTTTTGCATGTGAATTCGAAAATTTCGCCTCAGTGCGATGATTTCAAAGACAATTCCGCAAGAATAATTGAGCCGATATCAGATTCAGGATCGGTTGACAAAGCAGACAATTTGCTATATGGGGAAATCCTATGGGGGGGAGACTCTGTACCGATTACCCGGGCCAGAATCGTAAAATTTCGACGTCGGATTCCCATTCCAAACGCTTATCCTCACCTTTGATTGTTCAAGCCAGTTTCAACAGCCGTTTCGCATAATATGAAAGGAGGTGCAACCCAGCATAAACTTAAGCGAAAAAGACAATGACAGGCAGTCCCACCAACATGGCTCTTAACGGTTAATAAAAGGAGGTTATTATGGGTAAGAAAAATGTATTGCTGGTAATTTGTCTGTTTTTGGTCATGGCGTTCGCCTGCCCGTTTTTTGCAACCCCATCAGCAGCTGCCGACCATCCGCTTAAAGGCCAAAAAATCGATATGGCAATTCTGGGTATCGGCGGCTGGCTGCCCAGCCGTCTGGGCGTGGACATGTCGCCCATATTTGCCGAATACGCCAAAAAGAATTTTGGCTACGATGTCAGTT
>Ga0209536_100016253_pt1 | contig 10591 bp, 11 predicted proteins | sample DeeMarSeWOR28_12_FD_187461 | JGI IMG/M metagenome (GOLD analysis project Ga0209536, IMG submission 187461) | Marine sediment microbial communities from White Oak River estuary, North Carolina - WOR-2-8_12 (SPAdes) (version 2) | ecosystem: Environmental > Aquatic > Marine > Intertidal zone >...
CCAGCACCAGCACCGGAGCCAGCTCCAGAGCCCACTCCAGCACCGGCACCAGCGCCAGAGCCAGCTCCTGCGGCTGTAGATCCTAGTCTGGCATCTTCTCTTCCGGCTGATAAAGCGATGCAGATTGCAGGTCAGCTCAACTCGATCGTAAGGTCATTGAAGATGGGTTGCAAAGATGGACCAGTCATAGAGGCAATGACTGAAGCCAAGGAATCCATCATGAAGATAGTACCTAGTGACCCCGTAATGGTTCACATCGACAAATGGATGGGAGTAGTTGGTGGGTATGAGAAGCGAAAGGAGCTTCAGGCCCGAGACATCCTAAAGTTGAAGAAAGAAATCAAGGCTGAGATTCCAAAATACCAACCAGCCTAGTCCTCTGAGACCGGTGCCCCATCGGCAATCAGCTTCATTGTTGCTAAGACTCGAATGACATCACTAGTGCATACTAGTCCGATGATATCGTTACCTTCAATGACTGGAATTCGTCTCCTTCCTGTCTGATTCATCAATGCGATTGTCTGCCCTAGATCCGCCTCTGGACCGATTGTTACCACGGGAGTTATCATTATGTCTCCAACAGTAAGTGACTGGTAGGACTCTTCAGAAAGTAGATGCGCACCAATCATCTCCCTTCGGGTGACCATACCTGCCAAGACTTCCGATTTTGTGACGAGGAGACTACCTATGTCCTCAGCTGCCATGAGTTTTGCTGCATCCTTCACTGGCGTGTCAGCGTCCGCAGTGATAATTAACGCAGTCATGAAGTCCCGTACTTTCAAACCTATGCTCACCTCTTTGAATAAATCACATCAGAGGGCTCTTGCTCTCTGAGAGTGCTTTGTCTAGTACGACTTCTGCCGTACGTGAAAATACATTACTAACTTCATCACCAGTCTTTGCCGAAGTCTCGAAATATTCTGACTGGAACCAGTCTTTCAACATTCTTCCTGGTTCTTGTGGGACCATACGCTGGTCTGCGAGATCTATCTTGTTCGCACTGATTAGTACCGGCGATTCGGGACATACCTCTTTGAACGACTCAAACCAGTTGTTCATTGCCATGAAGGTCTCTGGGCGTGTGACATCATACACTATGATAGCGGCGGATGCTCCCTTCATGAACTGGCGTCTCAACTCTCTGTACGTGGATTGACCCCCCATGTCCCACACATTCAAACGAACCCGACGCACCTCACCCTCTGAATCTGTCACATCCACATCCTTGGTTGCGAAAGTTGTCCCAATGGTCTGTTTGTACTCTTCATCAAAGGTGTTCTCTGTGTATCTACGGAGCAGTGATGACTTTCCTACCGCTGCCTCTCCTAGAAGGACGATGCGAAACTTGTAACCCTCAAAACCATCGTCAGTAGAGGTTTCCGTTGTTTCGCTTCTTTCAGTCACTTGAGAGCACCTCGATTGGTCACAGATGGAACTTACTCTGATTGCTCCCGGTCTTTATCTTATATCTTTTCTGCGGATTGTACTACCATTCAAGACCTCTGGGCAAGTGTATCTCAAATGCGACAATGGGATATCCTATGCCAAAGTTCTCAAGAACCTGAGGTGAAACCTCTCCCAGTACACCAACCTCAGTGTTGTTGACAATGATTTTAGCAGCCCGTCCTTCGACGAATGTTGGATTATTCACTGAAACGAACTCGAACTTCCCATTCAATCCCAAGTTTCTCAGGAGGAATCCCACCTCAGTCATCGATGTAGTGATGTTCACCTTCACATCAGACATCAAACAGCCTACTGAAGGGATCTGATTCACTCTAGTTTCAGCTGTTTCTGCTGGGATCGTGATGTCTCCAACTTCGAAGATCTTCTGTGGATAGTCTGCATGTTGGTTCAGTGACGCAAAGTCAAGAAGCACAGGTAGAAGTGAGTTTCTCAGGACCGAGTAATTCCGACTCTTCGGATTTTCGGTAGTGACGATGGTTTCGCTTCGAAGCATCTTGTCGTTCAAAGTTTCGGGTGAGGTCATGATGTAGTTCATTATCTCTTGATAACCTAGTCCTACCATCAGGTCTCTAACCTTCTTCTTCAGTCGAGTGGCTGGGGACAGTTTACCTGTGGTCATGGTCTGAGGAATTGCTGGAGTCAGATTATCGAACCCATATCCAATTGCGATATCCTCTATGACATCGACTGCATGGAGAATGTCCATTCTGTATGCAGGAACCAGGACATTCACAGATTTTGTCTTGGCTGTTGCACCGTATCCCATTCTTTCCAGAGCTTTCACAATGTCGGGACCACTAAGATCCAACCCGATCATTGAGTTGATCTCCTCTGTTGAGATTGTCATCTTCTCTGGTGTGAAATCAGGGGTTTCGTCGATTGTATCATCAGGATACACAACTGTCACTGATTCTATACTTCCCTCACGTTCTGCGAGCGATGCTGTAATTATGTTCAGCGCTTGATGGACGGTTGGAAGGTGAGTTCCCGTCACTTCAACAAAGAGATTCCTTGTTTCCGTTGTCATCCTCCCCAAATCGTTACTGTTGATGATTGGGGGTAGACTGAGAACCTCGTCCCTCGAGTCGTAAAGGAGTGGCCATTTCTTGTGGAACTTGATGATATGACCAAATTCCACACCCTTCTCATGGTCCGTCATTATAGTTGGGCCATTCATCTCATATTCATAACCAAGAGGTTTGAAAACAATGTCTTCAGGCTTCTTCGGGCCATAGATAATTGGAAACTCAATGTCATCATAGACATACAGTCCAATGCTTGCCTTACTCCTGTTTCGTCCGTGAGTTGAAGTTAGCGCATCCTGTAGGTGCATGTACTCCTTGATCAACTTGTCGTCAGCTTTTACGCCTTTGAGAATTGATCCACAGATATACCTTCGAATCTTTGACAGTCCGGGCTTGACTATGATTTGTTTACCAGATTTCTTCACTGGATATTTTATCAGACCAGTTTCCAGTCTGAGAAAAGACCTCACAGCTCTTGCAATACCCTCAGTCGACAACATATCCTGACGGTCTGGATTGACCTCGATCTCGATGATGTTCCCTTCGACCTTCTCAACTTCGGCTTTGATAAGGAAGAGAGTCTCTTCTAATTTCTCAAGAGTGAGTTTCTTTCCAATCAGTGAAAGCAGGTCATCTATTCTACATTCAACAATCATGGTCTTCACCTCACAAAGTGGCTCCTCCTGAGCCAATTCAGATCTCTCGAATAATTGTCCCTGATATCGTTAATTCCCATCGCGGCCATGTACAGACGTCCTGAGCCGAGGCCCCAGGCGAGTACGGTGTCAGTGATGCCTAGAGGACGTGTGACCTCAGGTCTGAAGATGCCTGAACCTCCTAGCTCAATCCATCCCAGCTTCTCGTGTTTCCCGAAGGTCTCTACACTTGGTTCAGTGAAGGGAAACTGTCCCGGTTTGAACTTGAGTTTATCAATACCAACTCCTCTGCAAATCGAAGTAAGATATCCAAGAAGGTCTCTCAGTGTCAGGCCTTTGTCTTTGATTATACCTTCACACTGATTGAACTCCTGTGCATGAGTTGCACTAAGGGTTTCTGACCTGAAGTTCCTATCAATGATGAACATCTTCTGAGGACCCTCTCGGTGTTCATACAAATACCTCATCGAGACTGGAGTAGTATGAGGTCTCAGACAGAGTCGTGTTGCCACTTCCTCACTGTATGGCCAGTCCCATCCCTTCGAACCCGTGTCTCCACCATTCTCATGCACTGCCTTGACAGCATTGTAGTACTTCCGGTCAATGATCTTACCATGGTCGTAGGGTGAAGATACTCTGAACTGGTCCTGGACCTCACGAGCTACGTGGTCCTGAGGTACGAACAATGTATCGTGTCCCCAGAACTCGGTCTCAACATAGGGGCCGAACCATTCAGTGAAACCGAGACCTACCATGATCTCCCTTAGCCAGTCGTTGAATTCAGCATAGGGATGCTTCTTCCCATAGTTGCTATAGACAGGTTGAATATCAACATTGTAGGGCCTGAATGACTTGTCCTTCCACGCACCACTCGCGAGCAGTTCTGGCGTGATGTTTCCTATGCCTGTTGTTCCAGCTGATAGAAGCTTCTCAATCTCACTCGTCTTTGCACCGATGATTTCAGTTTCATAGGACTTTGTGATATTCTCAACGACGAGCTTTCTTTCAAGTGCCTGATTCAAAGAGTCTGAACTCTGATGGGATTCCTTCCCCTGAGATATCTGTGTGATAATGTCAGTAACTTCCGACTCAGCTTCCTCAACGAGTGTCTTTAGGACAGTTGTTCCATCTTCTTTTACGATTTGGAGCCATCCAGTCCTGCGAGCCCAATTCATAGCAATTCCCTTTGTCTTGGAATCAAGATCGGCCTTAGCGACAGCGTCATCGAAGGTTGCCTTTCCACCGAGCTCCTTGACTCCACCAAAGAGTCTGACCTCGGGAAGACCTGAATCCACATATTCTGCGCCTTCATCAGTCAGAGAATAAGTAACTCTCTCCTTTGTATGAATCTCCACAAGCTCCCGACTCACAAGAGAGTTGAGTATCGAGATTACTCGTTCCTCACCTTGTTTGAGTCTGTTAGCGAGATCTGATGTGGGCACTCGTTGATTCAGATTGAGTAGTTCTTCTAGTACTGTTCTCTCTCCTTCTGTCAACTGTTCGCTCATGATATGTTCAAAACTCCTAAGCTATCCGGGACTGATTGGACAAGACATGCGGCATTCTCTCTGATTTGGTACAGCCAATGTGTCAATGTGTAAATTGGCAGTAATCCATCCAAATCAATCCTGTGACCTGCAACTATGAGTTGACCTTTTTAATCTGTCGCCAGACGGCTCAGATAACATCACCAGACGACAATGTTAAAATACGCTCACTCAGGTGACCCCACTGGCAGGAAACCTCTGCCTCTGATTTTGTAGAAATCAGTGAAACACAAAGAGTTGAAGGTGAAGAACATGTCCGCGGAGAGACACAGGCTCAGACGAAAGGTCGAGCAGCTCAAGGCTTACCAAGGACGCCACAGTTCGTTCACCACCCTCTATGTTCCACCCGCTAAGAATCTCACTGACGTCATCAGCTTTGTGAGGACTGAACTCGCTGGTGCTGAGAACATCAAGAGCAAGGCAAACCGCAAGAATGTGCAGGACAACCTTACTGCTATTCTCAGTGAGCTCTCGAAGATAGGAGAGATTCCAGATAATGGACTGGCTTTCTTCTTCGGCGTGGAAGAGGAAGGGGGGACTGGGCAGGATATCCGCGAACTTATTGTCCCACCAACACCCATCTCTCAATTCATCTACCTTTGTGGAAGAGAGTTTGTCACTGAAGAACTTGAGAACATGACAAAACCGAAGAGTCTGGTCGTAATCGTACTGATCGAAGGTGGTAAGGTCACCATCGGGTACCTCCGTGGAAAACACATGGAACTTGTACGTGACGAGGACTTCTATATCATTGGCAAGACTCGAGCTGGTGGCCAGAGTGCCAAACGGTATCTCCGAATTAGAGAAGAGAAGATGATGGAGTTCTTCAAGTATGTCGGTCGGATGCTGGGAGATCTACTCTTAGAAGACTTGGACAATGTCGATGCGATAGTGTTGGGGGGAAACACAATACGGTGCCAAGAGTTCCTAGAGAAAGGTGACCTCGACTATAGATTGCGTGAGAAGGTTGCTGAAACCATCATTCCAGTGAGTATCATTGACGAGACTGGTCTCTATCAAGCTATGAAGGAAGCATCTAGAATCCTTCGTGAAACTGAAATCTATGCCGAACGTCAGACTTGGGATCAGTTCATAGAAGACCTGATGAAGGGACTGAACACAGTGACTTATGGAAAAGATGAGGTGCTATCAGCACTCCGTGAGGGCCGAGTTGACACAATAATGATTCTCGAAGACCTGGCGGACCAAATGGATGATCTCTACGATGAGATAGGAACCTATGGGTCGAATATGCTTGTATTCTCCAATCAGACAGAATCAGGTGCCCAGTTGAAATCGTTTGGTGGAATGGCTGCCCGTCTTCGCTGGTAGTCACGGCTTAGGTGGACGTGGAATCTCCCTCAGAGTTTCGATATCCTCTATCCATTTCGTCAGTTCCTCACTGATACCATTGATGAAACTGAGAAACGACTGCTGGTACTTTCTGAGATGCGTCTGCTCCAGCTTCTTTGACTTTGATACAAAATCCTTGACCCGTTTTGGAAAACCAATCAGCCATCTTCTGAGCATGAGCTCAGCCTTTCGGTCCTCGAGGACTTTCTTAGCCATCCTGATTGTTCTCTTCTTCGTGATGAGGTCCTCCAGAAGTTTCTGGAGTGTTATTGTTGCTGCAACTAGTTCCTTAGCATCCAGCTTACCTTCTTGGTTTCGACTGGTGTAGTAGACACGTTTTAGGTCTCTTTTCGCACTCATCACATGGGTAAGTAGGCGTGTCAATGAATGAACCATAGCACTCATCTCATCAATTGATAACGTAAAAAGGTCTGTGTTAATGTATTCATGCTGCTGAATAGTTGCATTTGTCCCTACTATACGGACATGGTCTACAATTATTAGGTCCAGGAGTTGGCTTTGGTCTTCTTCCATTATACCAGACCTCATCCAGTTTCTTCAGCGCTCTGATCACCTGCTTCGGTTTGAACCGATCTGTGTGTATCTTGCTTTCGCCACAACTCCAACAAGACTTTGGGGATCTCTTATCGGTACACCTCTTTGCTCTGTCTTGAAGACAGTAGATGGTCACAAGACGAGAATTAGAACATGACACCCCTGACTCCATCAATGCAAGAGCATAAAGTCCAGCTTGGAAGACATCTTCTGGCAAACTCTGATCTGGTAAGTAGTTTACTGGAAACTTGTATTCAATGACGATATCCAGAATCGGGGCTTCTTCCCAATGGAGTATCGCACCGTCAAACCGGCCGACATATCTGTGTCCAAGTGAGCGAATAGTCTCCTCTCTGAACAAATAGTACTCCCCCAATTTCCAACGACTTGGTTTGAGCTTCAGAAACTCATACAAGTCCCATGATGCTGGAATTGCTCTTCGCATCTTCATACCTGTTGTCGCAAAGCCTGTCTTGGCCTGCAGGCTAAGGAATAGGAGGACACCCCCCACGAATACGATTAGCAGAATCAGACCGAAGAATTGCTCCATTGAATCACCACAAAATCCAGAGAAGACCAACTATCAAGGTCATGATTATGACAAGTAGTGGGAGCGTCCGCCCACCTCTATGAGCAGTCTGTGATACACCTGACATTCTGTCATGGAGTATCGTTCCCATGATGCTTGCTTCTGATGGAGTTTCACCCAGTTTCTGCTTCAAGTACAATCTGTACTCGCACTGGAACTGCGTTCTGAGGTCTGACACCTCTCGCAGATGCGAAGGAGAGATTCTCTCAGTCTCGTCCAGTCTCATTCTCTCTCGGGTTCTAGTCCCTCCTCAGCCTTCAAAAGGGGCACACTTCTTCCCGGCTGGGGGAAACAGTAGAGATTCACTTATATTCAGAGATTGGTGATTTCTCATTAACAGGATTTCGCTACGGAGACAAGGGCTGATGTCTGACGAATCTTATGACGGAGCAACTGCTGGTCGAGTACTTGTGTTTGATGCTAGTGAGACCGTGAAGTTTCCCACCGCTTTCAAGAACGCCATGGGAACAGGTCAAGGACTGATGGTTCTTGTCCACAAGGATCGACTCATCAAGATATTCCCCCTCGAAAGTGATGAGGTGTTATTCCTGAGCCTTGAGATCGGGAAGTTGACAAACGACTTTCTGACAAAACTCTCACAAATCTTCAAGAAGTCTGGTCTTGTTGACCTGTTGTTCTCAACAGGAGTATGCCTTCGAGGCACCAGATGCTTCTATGAGTGTTACTTCAATCCATCTCAACTAAGCTCAGACTTGTCAGAGCTAGAGAACTCTTTGAAGGTCCTAGACGGCGTGCAGAGAGTGGTCATTAATCAGGTATCTGTTTGATCTGACTATCTACTCACCTCATTGTTCAATGGTGCATTCTGAATGCAAGACATCTTTGTAATTATCACTCAGATGATTGAGCAGGGGTATTTGGGACTCTTCATCATCTGCTTTGCCATCAATATGATTCCCTTCCTTAGTCCAAGCAACATGGTTCTTGCAGGTGCAGCAGCACTCCTTGTTCCTGAGCTAGGTTGGGTTCAGATAGGTCTCATAGTGGCCATCACAGCGACACTGGCTAAGTTCATTCATTACATTGTAGTAAGAGGTTCACGGGTAGTTCTCTCTCAAGAAAGACTAGAGATGTTAGAGAGTGAGAAGAATCGTGTAGAGAAATGGGGTGCACTAGCCCTCTTCATAGCGGCTGCTTCGCCAGTTCCCGATGACCCGCTCATTGTCTATGTGGGACTGACAAAATACAATTCAGCCAAGTTTCTGGTAAGTTATTTCATCGGTAAGATCATCATCACTCTTGCCGGTGCCTTCATCGGATTCGAGACTGCTAATTATTTCGAATCCACTCCAATCGTGATTGCGTCCATTGCACTTACTGCCATCATCACTGGCATCCTCTTCAAACGCAGGTCTGAGGGGAAGGAGTCTGACATGATGCAGGATATTCTGGAGGATGAAATCCTTGGAGACGACGATGGCAAAGACGATGAACAGGTGGTTGATTCAATCAATCATGACGAATCCGAAACATCTTAGTTCGGAATTCTTAAGTGCATACTGAAGCGTTTCAATTGTAAACTGGTGAAGATTGTGGCTAGTACAAGTGTTGCAGAAGTCAAATGCTCCAAGTGTAAGAACGTCTATGAAACAGATGTCATTGACCACATTGACTTGTCGGAAGACCGCGACTTGATCAAGCCACTAAAGACTGGAAAGGCCAACCGAGTACAATGTCCCAAGTGCAAGAAGGTCATGTACCTGGACCGAAGTATAGTCATCAATTTTGAACCCGAGAACAGGATTGTTTTATACGACAAGAAAGCTCGGACTAAGGCGCAAAAGGATAGTCTGATGGATGACTATCAGAGTGTCATCTCTTTCAATGAGATATTGAGTGAAATCGGTGAAGAAACAGAGTTTGAGATAATCACCAAGATTGACAAGCTCAAGGCTCTACTTGATGATTATCGAAAAGCACACAAGTAGCTACAGCTTACGTTTTCCAAGCAGAAACTCTTCTACCCATCTCTCTGCACGATACATTGTGGTTGGAGTTGGGGGCATCTTGAAACCGTAGGCAGAGATTGCTTCCAATGATCCACTGAGTCCTCTCTTGAGAGCAAGCTTGGTTCCTCTGATAGCGTCCATCAGGATTGGGCCAGCGTTGGGGCCATCAGTCACTTCCATTCTGATGTCAATCTTGATCGGTGCACCGCCGAATTGACGACCGTTGATGTAGAAGTATGAATCACGGGCGTTGTCCATAAAGGACACCCAGTCTGATGAACCTGCAACTATCGGCGCATCATAAGGCAAGTCCTGACCAACTGCTTCACTCTTTACACCCCTCTTTCTGAGTCTGCCTCTATAGTGTGAATCGATCGACTCAGCACCTCCCCCGATGTCCAGCTGGTAGCTCTCATCAACTCTGACACCTCTCGACACGAGGAGCTGGAGGATGCTACGATGAAGTACTGTGGAACCCAACTGGTCTTGTATGTCATCACCCACGAGAGGAAGACCCTTCTCTTCGAACTTCTTATTCCATTCGAGATCTGATGCAATGGGTATGGGTGTTCCATTAATGTAGGCACAACCCGCCTCTAGCGCAGCGTTGGCATAGAACTTGGTTGCTTCTTCAGCGGAACCAGGAATGAGGTTGATGAGTATCTCTGCACCAGAGTCCTTGAGGACCTTAACGACATCAGCATCTTTGGTTTTGGATTCTGTCACGATTGCACGAAGCATGTCATCCAGCCCATCGAGTGCTGGTCCTTTCATGACTTCAACACCTGTCTTCGGGACCTTGGCAAACGCCATCACGTTGTTGGGCTTGGCGAAGATTGCCTCAGAGAGATCGAATCCGACCTTTGTATCAGCCACATCAAATGCTGCTACGAACTGGATGTCTCTAACAAGATATCCTGCAAAGTCTGGATATCCCAGTCCAATATTCTCGGTACCTGCTTTGGCATCTTTGTAAAACTCAACTCCCTGTACAAGGGCGCTTGCACAGTTTCCGACGCCTACTAATGCGACCTTTATTCCGTTCAATGGTTTCACCTCTGGCTCCAGTCATGCGGATTCTGGGAGATTTCTTATAAGTTATTCTATGAGTATAGAATAGTTTGGGAATAACACTAGCAGAATACTCAGAACACTTATGTAAGGAAATCGCCATACCATGTGTGGACGATTGGCTTGCGCGAAGTCGCTCCCGCTTCATCGAAAGTCGTGGACATGAAGCAAGCTCGTTGACGAAGCAATACGAATGTCCCTCTGCAGGGAGATTCGGCTCTCACCCTGATGGGTTCAGAGGGATGCGGATTCAACGTAGTGCAACGGAGCACCACTCAATTACGATTAAAATATCAAAAAGAGGTGGACCTCGAGCCCAAAAACGGGCACCAAGTCTTTGTCGTTGGCCATCGTCCAC
>Ga0209536_100016254_pt1 | contig 10591 bp, 8 predicted proteins | sample DeeMarSeWOR28_12_FD_187461 | JGI IMG/M metagenome (GOLD analysis project Ga0209536, IMG submission 187461) | Marine sediment microbial communities from White Oak River estuary, North Carolina - WOR-2-8_12 (SPAdes) (version 2) | ecosystem: Environmental > Aquatic > Marine > Intertidal zone >...
GCAGTGCTGCTCTTCTGCCTGGCGCTCGGCGAAGGCATCGCGCGGCTCGCGACGACTCCACCATCGCTCTTCCTGGTGCCGCATCCCTACCTGCGCTGGGTGCGCGCACCCGGTCTCGACATGCCCTTGCGCAGTCCGCTCGACGGTCGCAGCTACCTGCTGCGGGTCGACCTGGAGGGCTTCCGGAGTCGACACCAGGGGCCCCTCGGCCCCAAGGGTGCGGAGCAGAGGATCTTCTTCCTCGGGGGGTCGACCACCGAGAACCGCGTGCTCCCGGACGAGGACACCTTCCCGCATCGGGTCGAGGAGGGACTGCTGCGCGAAGGCCGGTCGGTACAGGTCTTCAATGCAGCGCTCAACGGCGGCGTGATCGCCGACTCGTTCTCGCTGATCGCCCACCGCCTGCTGGCGCTCGATCCGGACGTGATCGTGATGATGCACGCGATCAACGACATGCGAGCGGCGCTCAGCTCGCGCTTCGACCCGCGGCACTATGCGGATCGCAATCCGCCGCGCCCGGCGCGCCCGAGTGACCTGCTGCAGCGCTACAGCGCACTCTACCGGCTCGTGATCGAGGCGCGTAGGCGTCTCGAGACGCGGACGGGGCTCGATGGCGAGCGCTACCGCGCGCGCGCCCAGGCGACGCCCTACACCGCGGATCCGGATCCCAGCCGGGGGCTGCCGTACTTCCGGCGCTACCTGGAGATGATCGCCGCACTGTGTGGCGAGGCCGGGGTACCGCTCGTGCTGATGACCCAGCCGAGTCTCTATCAGCCCGAGATGAGTCCGGCCGAGCGGGAGGTCCTGTGGATGGGCTGGCTCGACCACGGCGCGCTGAATCTCGCTCCGAGCGCGTTGCTGGAGGGCATGCGGGCCTACAACCAGGTGATCCGGCAGGTGGCTCACGAGCGCGGCCTGACGTTGATCGACCTCGATGCGATCGTGCCCAAGGACCTGGACCACTTCTACGACGACTGTCACTACACCGCCCGGGGCAATCGGGTCGTGGCACGGGCCGTGCTGGCGGGGCTCCGGGCGGCGGGGCTTCCGGGCGCCCGGCGGAGCGCATCGGACGACTCAGCTCGAGCCGCGGCCCGGTGAGCGGCCGCCGGAATCGAGAAAGCGCAGGCCGAGGGTTCCGGCGTCATCCTGCTCGAAGACCTCGGCCCCGATCCGCAACGGCTCGCAGTAGGGGCCCTCGAAGAGCTCGAGCGCGAAGCGCAGCCCCGGCTGCAGCGAAGAGGCGTGCACGCCGTTGATCGAGAGGTCCGAGCCGAGCAGTCCGCACTCGGCCGCGAGCGTCCGGGCGGGCAGCGAAGACGGGACGCCGCGGCTGGGGACCAGGAACGGAGCCAGGCTCAGCCGACTGCGCATCGGGTGCACGTGCCCTTCGGCGCAATGGCGGAGCAGCGCGTCGAGGCGCCGACGCGCGCGCACCGAGAGCCCATCGAAGCCGATCGCGAGGGAGAGCTGTCCGCCCTCGTGCGGGTTGCGCTCGCGGCGCACGACCCGCCCGCGCAGGGTCAGTCCACGCTCCACGGGATCCGGCAGCAGCGTGATCCTTGCGAACGAGGACAGCGCGGGAACCTCGCTGTCGATCGACAGCCGGCAGCCGCGCACGGACAGCTCGACCAGACGGGCGCGACTGCGCCGCAGTCCGCTGCCGCTGGCGACGCCGCAGTCGAGCGCGAAGCGGGGCACGCGTCGTCGCTCGGGGCCGCGATAGAGCAGCTGTCGCAGCAGGCAGCGCAGCGTCTCCGGGTGGATGGAGCGCCTCACCAGGTGCTGGAAGCCCAGGCGCGCGATGCGGGTCGACAGCGTCTGCGAGTCGTCGTCGGCGATGGCGATGCCGACGAAGCCTTCCTCGGCGCTGCACTCGGGCCAGGGGAAGGACAGCGCCAGCGAGGCCGGAGTGATCAGCAGCCGGCGCGGCCGCACCCACGCGTTCGGTGAGCTGCCCCGGGTCGTGCGGATGCGCAGACCCTCTGCGCCGACCTGGGCGAGGATTTCGCTCAGCTCTCCCAGGCTGCCGTCGTCCATCAGCAGCACGTCGGGCTGAATGAGCGCCGGCGTCGCCGGTGCGGGCGGTTGCGACGGCGCGCTGGCGAGCGGTGCGGACCCGGTCGTCGGGACGACCGCCTCGCTCTCCTCCTCGGCCTCGGTCTCGGCCTCGGCCAACGGGGTGAGCGGAGTGAGCGAGCTGGCCCAGGTGGCGCCGGAGCGGCGGCTGCCCTCCCGGCCGGGTGAAATCGGCTGATCGAGCGGAGCGCCCTGGAAGAGCAGGCCGTACTCTCGGGGCGCCTCGGTCAGCTTCACCCCGATGCCGCGCCGAACCGCGCTCGCGAGCATGGCCGGGACCGCACGGCGACGCGCGATCACGCCGCGCACGTGCACGTCCGGGGAGCGACCGGTGCCGATCAGGTCGATCGCGATCCGGCTGCCGGGCGCCGCCGTCGCGTCGGTCTGGATGAACAGCCCCTGTGGCGAGAGATCGACCGTGATGCCCCGGTAGAACTGCCCGCCGATCGAGAAGGAGCACGTGAGGCGTCGCTTCGTCCGTTTGGCCCCGCGACTGCGCTTCGCCGCTGTGGCGCCGTCCCGCCCGGTGTCGCTCACGCGGACCTCCGCTCTGCGCCGCGGCAGCGGCCGCAGAGGCGGATACCGGGCAGCGGCGGTGCGCCGCACAGCAGACAGCGCGCGGCAGCGCGGCTCCAGCGGGGCGCGGTCGCGACCGTCTCGCGCGCGAGCTGGTCCTGCGGGGACAGGCTGCGCACGAATTCGATCCAGGCGTCGGGCGCTCGCCGGATGCCGAGGCCCAGCCCGCCTCCCGCCGCCGCGAGCAGCGCCGCCGGTACGCGGAAGTGCCGCACCAGCTCCGTCGAGAGCGTGAGCTCCGTCCCCTGCGCCGGAAGCCGCAGCCTGACGTCGAGGGGAATGCGCAGCTTCGTCCGCGGGTGCATCCGGGTCTGGACGAACAGGCCTTGACAGGACAGATCGAGGATCGCGCCGACGTGGCGCGTGGATCCCGTGTGCAGCTCGCAGCTGAAGCGCCTGCGAACCCGCAGCTCGCTGCGCCGATTTCGATCCACGGACTCCTCCAGACGTTCGGGCGGCCTGCGTCCGAGGCGACGCGCGAACGGCGACCTTTGCAGGCCTGGAGAGGCAAGCGGCGTGCCAGCCGGCCGTCCGCTGCGGATCCGACGACACGCAAGCGTCGCGCCGACGAGCGGTTGACGCCGCGCCTGCACACGCATGGACCGTGAAGCGCGCTTCGCGGTCGCGCCGGGGCGGCGGCTGGCCGCTTCCGGCGCAGTCGGCAGCTTCCGTCAGTCGGAAGTCAGCAGGTCGGAATCGGTCGTGAAGCGTTCGTTCGCCTCGTCGTAGGCGATCGGCTTCTCCAGCCGCATCAGCGCGCAGATCAGGCTCAGCTCGTTCATCGAGAGCGCGCGGAGCTCGACGCGACTGCGGTCGTCGAAGGTCAGTCGGAGGACGCCCTGGAGCTTGCGTCGGTCCCAGGCGACGTCGTAGTAGCTGATGCGCTTGGGCATGCGGATACTCCCGAGGGCACGGCGCCCGATGCCCCATTCTGACCGCCGGCGCTCGTCCTGTCAGGCGCAGGCTGGGCGAGGGGACTCCCACCCGGTCGGAGCGGGGTTCCGGATTTCGTCACCTTTCGTTGACCGGGGTTCACCTATTCGTCACATTGCGCGTCGCGTGACGTGACGGCGGCTCGAGTGGCCGCGAGACGATGGGGGAAGCTCTGGACGCCGTCCTGTTCGGCGCACCGCCGATTCTCTGGCTGGCGGGCGCACTCGCGCTCTTCATGGCCTGGACGATCGGCGCGAACGACGTGGCCAACGCGATGGGCACGAGCGTCGGCTCCGGCGCGCTGACGATTCGCCGCGCGATCATCGTCGCGGCGGTGCTCGAGTTCGGAGGCGCCTTCTTCGTCGGGGGCCACGTCACCGAGACCGTGCGCAAGGGCATCCTCGCGCCGGAGGCCGTCGCGCTGCACATGGCCGATCTGCCCTACGGCATGCTCGGGGCGCTGGCGGCCGCCGCCGTGCTGCTGTTCGGAGCCACCCGCTTCGGCCTGCCGGTCTCCACCACCCACTCCATCGTGGGCGCGATCGTCGGCTACGGCGCGGTCGCAATGGGCCTGGATGCGATCGAGTGGGGAAAGATCTCCCAGATCATCGGGTCCTGGCTGACGTCCCCATTGATCGGGGGCGTGCTGGCGTTCCTGATCTTCAACTTCACGCGCTGGCTGATCCTCGACCGGGAAGACCCGGAGGCCCGCGTGCGGCGCTTCGGGCCGCTCTTCTACTTCGTCGTGACCGGCGTGATCGGGCTCGTCACGCTGTTCAAGGGGCTGAAGAACCTGTCACTCGACTTCGCGCTGCCCCAGGCACTGGGGCTCTCGGCGGGTGTCGGCGTGCTCGGCGCGGGGCTCGGCGCCGTTCTGCTCTCGCGCGTGACCGCGAACGGGCCGGTTCCAGGGGACCGATTCCATCAGGTCGAGCGCTCGTTCGTGCTGCTCCAGATCCTCACCGCCTGCGCGGTGGCCTTCGCCCATGGCTCGAACGACGTCGCCAACGCGATCGGCCCGCTCGCGGCCGTGATCCACTCGGTCTCCGAGGTCGGTTACACGAAGCAGGCGGCGGTGGAGCCGTGGATGCTGCTGGTGGGTGGTGCCGGGATCGTGTTGGGGCTCGCGACCTGGGGCTACCGGGTGATGGAGACCGTCGGCCGCAAGATCACCGAGCTGACGCCCTCGCGCGGCTTCGCGGCGGAGCTGGCGGCGGCGCTCACGATCGTGCTGGCATCGCGCCTCGGCATCCCGGTCTCGACCACGCACATCCTGGTCGGCTCGGTGCTGGGGGTCGGCCTGGCGCGCGGAATCGGCGCCCTGGATCTCCGGATCATCGGTACCATCGTCGTCTCCTGGGTCGCCACCCTGCCCATTGCGGCGATCCTCTCGATTCTGTTCTTCTATCTGTTCCGCGGCCTGTTGGCCGCGTAGCCCCGGGGGTCCGGAATGAGCATGCTCGGCAGCCTGTTCGCGCGCTCGCCGGTGCGTCCGCTCCAGGAGCACATGCGGGCCGCCGTGGCCTGTGCGAAGCAGGTGCTTCCGCTGTTCGAGGACATGGCGGTGCAGCGCACGGAACGGCTCGCGGAGCACCGGGCGAGGATCGACGAGCTCGAGCACGAGGCCGACCGGATCAAGAACGAGATCCGCGGCCACCTGCCGAAGCGGCTGTTCATGGCCTTCGAGCGCCGCGACATGCTCGAGATCCTGGACTTCCAGGACACGATCGCGGACGTCGCCCAGGACATCGCCGAGCTCGCCGACCTGCGCCAGATGGTCCTGCCGCCCGCGCTGGGCGAGCCGGTGCTGGCGCTGGTGCGCCGCGTGATCCAGGCCTGCGAGCACGCCGAGCGGGTGATCGGAGAGCTCGACGAGCTGGTGGAGACCGGCTTCGGGCCCCACGAGAGCGCGCGCGTCGAGAGCATGGTCGCAGAGCTCAACCAGATCGAGAGCGACACCGACGAGCTGAGCGAGGCTGCCAAGCGCACGCTCTTTGCGCTCGAGGCCGAGATCGGCGTCGGTACCGTGTTCCTGTACCAGCTGATCGACTGGGTGGCCGACCTGGCCGACTTCGCGGAGCGGGTGGGCAATCGCACGCGTCTGCTGATCGCGCGCTGACCCGGGAGCTACTCCCGCGGCAGCCGCTGCTTCTGCACCTTGCCCGTCTCGTTGCGGGGCAGGGCGTCGATCGCGACGTACTCGCGCGGCAGCTTGAAGCGGGCGAGCCGCTCGGCGGCAAACGCGGCGAGCTCCGCGGCATCGAGCGTGCAGCCGCGCTCGGTCACCACGTAGGCCCGGCCGGTCTCCCCCCAGCGCGCGTCCGGAACGCCGATCACCGCGACCTCGCGCACGCTCGGGTGTTCGGCCAGTGCGTGCTCGACCTCGGCCGGGTAGACGTTCTCGCCGCCGGAGATGTACATGTCGCGCTCGCGACCCACCAGATACAGGAAGCCCTCCGGATCGCGCGTGGCCAGATCGCCGGTGCGTAGCCACTCGCCCCGGATCGTCTCCGCGGTCGCGTCGGGGCGTCGCCAGTAGCCGAGCATCGTGATCGGACCGCGCACCACGATCTCGCCAGTCTCGCCGGGATCGGTCTCTCGCCAGCTCTCCGGCGGTGTATCGGCCTCGGGTACGCCCACGACGCGCACGTCGGCGTGGAACACCGGTCGCCCGACGCTACCGGCCTTGCGCAGCGCGTCGCGCGCATCGAGACAGGTGAGGATCGAAGTCTCCGTCTGGCCGTAGCCCTGCTTGAGCACGACTCCGCGCTGCTCGAAGGCGCGGATCTGGTCGACGGGCACGGCCGCGCCGGCACCGAACAGGAAGCGCAGCGAGCGGCGGGCCTCGCGCTCGGGGATCGCCTCGAGCAGCGCCTGGAGCTGGGTGGGGACGCCGCCGAGCAGCGTGATGTCGCTCGCGGCGACGCGTTGCCAGGTCGCCTCCGCGTCGAAGCGCGGCAGCAGCTCGACGCGGGCTCCGGTGTAGAGCGCGGGCAGCGCGAGGATCAACAGCCCGAAGGAGTGGAAGAGGGGCAGGGGCACGAGCACGCGGTCGTCGCCCGTCAGTCCGAAGAAGAGCTGCGCGTTGAGGCTGTTGAAGAGGGTCTTGCGGTGCGGGAGCAGCGCGCCCTTGGGCGCGCCGGTCGTGCCGGAGGTGTACATCAGGATCATCGGGTCGTCGGGGCTCACCGCGGCGAGCTCTTCGCAGCGCGGCGCCTGCGCGAGCGCCTGCTCGTAGACGTCCGGACAGCGCAGCCGGCGCGGGGGGGCGGCCAGGCCCTCGCAGGCCTGTGCCGCCAGCTCCGCGAGCGCCGCCTCGTGCAGCAGCAGCGCCGGCTCCGCGTCTGCGAGCACGCGCGCGACCTCGGGGGCGGTGAAACGGGCGTTGATGGGTACCGCGATCGCGCCGCGGCGGGCCGCCGCGAAGACCGCCTCGACGTAGGCGCTGCGGTTGCCGAGCAGCAGCGCGACGCGGTCGCCGCGCTCGACGCCGGCCTCGCGCAGCACGCCGACCAGTCGGCAGGTCCGGTCGTGGAGCGCCGAGTAATCGAGGCTACGCTCGGCGTCGACCAGCGCCGGACGGTCGCCCGCGATCGCTGCCCGCCGCGTCGTCCAGCCGCCCACGTTGTGGAGCGTCGAGGTCGCGGTCGGGCGCGGGGTCGGGGCGTCGCGCGGCACGGCGCTGGCATAGCACGCCAGAATGGCGAACGGGGGAGATGCGGTGAACCTGCGCGGAGAGCCGGCCAGCGTCGGACGGCACTGTGGCGGCAATCAGTACGAGATCACCCCGCAGGTCGTGGCCTTCTACCAGCAGGCGCTCGACGACCACCACCCGCTGCACGAGCGCTTCGCCCCGCCGCTGCTGCACCACTCCGAGTGCTACAAGTTCGTGGGTGAGTGGTATCTGAAGAACCTGTTCGGGAATCTGCACGGACGTCAGGACTGGGAGCTGTTCTCCCCGATCCCGGTGGGCGCGCAGGTGCGCACCCGCTCGACCATCATCGATCGCTACCAGCGCCGCGGGCGCGACTGGGTCGTGAACGAGACGGACCTCGTCGCCGCCGACGACGGACGGCTGCTCGTGCGCGGGCGCACCCACCAGAGCTTCCTGCCGCCGAAGCGCGAGAGCGGAGACGGCGGCTACGTGGTGGACCCGGCCAGCGCAGCGAAGAAGCGTCCCCCGCCGGTCTTTCCCACCGCGACGGGAGCAGACCTCGCCAGCGTGACGAAGGCGATCGACGCGCGCCGCTGCTGGATGTTCTCGGGCCCGGGCCGCAACTACCACACCGATCGCGCCGAGGCCGAGAAGCTCGGCTTCCCGAACATCGTGGTGCAGGGAATGATGTCGACCTGCTTCGTCTCCCAGGTCATGCAGGACCACTTCGGCCTGGGCTGGCTCGCGGGCGGCCGCATGTCGGTGAAGCTCACGAACGTGTTGTGGGTGGACGAGCGGGTGACGGCCTGTGCTCGCGTCCGGGACGAGGTCCGGGAGGGCACCCTCACACGCGTCCACTGCGAGGTCTGGATCGACAAGCACGACGGCACCCGCATCCTGGCCGGCGAGGCGAGCGCCCTGCAAGCCGGCGAAGCCGGCGCGCAGCGAGCCATAGGCGAGCGAAGTCGATAGGGTGGCCTCCGAGGGGACTCGGCTGACTCACCGGCGAAGCCGGCGCGCAGCGAGCCAGGAGCCCGCAAGGGCTCCTGCAAGCGGACCCTCGCCGCGCAGGGCGAGCGAAGTCGCTAGGGTGGCCTCCGGGGGGCGGGTGCTCGAGGCGCTCGACGCGGGCGTCGGACAGGTCACGCTGGCAGGGGCTCGCTGGGCGGGGACGCGTCGGGCATGCTTGCTCCGTCGTGACGACGCGCGGAGGCGATCCGCTGGATCCCCAGGATACGATCCTCGCCGGCCGGGTGGACCGCGAGCTCGGTCGGGCCCTGATCCGGCTCCAGCTGGCCGGACGACGCGTGCTGGTGGCCGCGAGCGGGGGGCTCGACTCGACCGCTCTCGCCCATGCGCTGGCGCGGGCTCCGGCGAATCGCCCGGCAGCGATCGCGCTGGCCCACGTGAACCACGGCCTGCGCGGAGCCGCAGCGGATGCGGACGAGCGTTCGGTGGCGGCGCTGGCGGAGCAGCTGGGAGTCGCCTTCCGGTCGCGCCGGGTGGCACCCGAGGGGCTGCGCGCAGGCGGCCCGAGCCGCGATCGGCCGACCCTGCAAGAAGCCGCAAGAACGGTGCGTTACGAAGCACTTGCTGAGCTGATGCTGGAGCTCTCGGCCGAGTGCCTGGCGACCGCTCACCACGCGGACGACCAGGCCGAGACCGTGCTGCTGCGCCTGCTGCGCGGCACGGGTCCGGACGGCCTCGGGGGCATCCCGGAGCGCAGCGACGGGGGCCGGCTGGTGCGCCCGCTGCTGCGCGTGGCGCGAGTCGAGCTCGAGGCCTACGCCCGGACCCATCGCCTGTGCTGGCGCGAGGACGCTTCGAACCAGAGCCCAGGCTACGCCCGCAACCGGTTGAGGCGTCACCTTCCCGCCTTCGCCGGCAACTTCAACCCTCAGTGGCTCAGGGCCATCGGCGATCTGGCCGAAGCACAGCAGCGGGACTCGGAGTGGATCGCCGAACGCGTCGAAGCGGAGGCGCGACGCCGATTCTCCGTCGAGGACGGATGGTTGCAGATCGACGCGAAGGACTTCTCCTGCCTGCCCGAGGCGCTCTCGCGCCGGCTGCTGCGCGCCGCGCTCTCGCGCTGCGGGGCCGGCCGGGGTGTGACGCGCGTGCATCTGATGCGCATGCAGGCCTTCCTCTCGGGGGCGCGGCCGGGCACCGCGATCGAGCTGCCCGGCGGTCTCCGCCTGCGTCGGGAGCGCGGGGGCTTCCGGCTCGGTCCCTGCCCCGGTGGGGCGATGGACGCGTGCTAAGCTCCTTCACCGACATGGAAATTTCGCCGTCGAGCGCGATCGAAGCGATGCCTGTCACGCGCGAGGATCCCGTGTGGATGGACGCCGTGCGTGGGGGGCGTAGCGGGTGGCCGGGTGCGATGCCGTCCGTGTGCGGAAGCTCTCCGTCCTCGGGAGGTGACCGGTGAACCAGCAGTTCTACCGGAACATGGCGCTGTGGGTGGTCATCCTGGTGATGATCCTGCTGCTGGTGACCATGCTGCGACAGGGCGAGGAGGCGACGCCGCCGCTGGCCTACAGCGAGTTCCTGTCGAAGGTCGAGCTCGATCAGGTCGAGTCGGTCACGATCGAGGAGAACGAGATCAGCGGCACGCTGTCGGACGGCAGCGAGTTCAGCACCTACGCGCCGGCGATCACCGAGGGTCTGCTCTCGCTGCTCGGCCAGAAGGTCTCGAAGGTCGAGGCGCAGCCGAAGCCCGAGGGCAGCTTCTGGCGCCAGGTGCTGATCATGTGGTTCCCGCTGCTGCTGATCATCGGCCTGTGGATCTTCTTCGTGCGGCAGATGCAGTCGGGCGGCGGCAAGGCGATGAGCTTCGGCAAGTCGCGGGCGCGCCTGCTCACCGAGAACCAGCAGCGGATCACGTTCGAGGACGTGGCGGGCGTCGAGGAGTCGAAGGTCGAGCTCGAGGAGATCATCGCCTTCCTGCGCGAGCCGAAGAAGTTCACCCGGCTGGGCGGCCGGATTCCCAAGGGCGTGCTGCTGATCGGCCCGCCGGGGACCGGCAAGACGCTGCTGGCCCGGGCCGTGGCGGGCGAGGCGGGCGTGCCGTTCTTCTCGATCTCGGGCTCCGACTTCGTCGAGATGTTCGTGGGCGTGGGCGCCTCGCGCGTGCGCGACCTCTTCCTGCAGGGCAAGAAGAACGCCCCCTGCATCATCTTCATCGACGAGATCGACGCGGTGGGCCGCCACCGCGGCGCCGGTCTGGGCGGCGGCCACGACGAGCGCGAGCAGACGCTCAACCAGCTGCTGGTCGAAATGGACGGCTTCGAGAGCAACGAGGGCGTGATCCTGATCGCCGCCACCAACCGGCCGGACGTGCTGGATCCC
>Ga0209536_100016255_pt1 | contig 10591 bp, 8 predicted proteins | sample DeeMarSeWOR28_12_FD_187461 | JGI IMG/M metagenome (GOLD analysis project Ga0209536, IMG submission 187461) | Marine sediment microbial communities from White Oak River estuary, North Carolina - WOR-2-8_12 (SPAdes) (version 2) | ecosystem: Environmental > Aquatic > Marine > Intertidal zone >...
ACACCATCAATGCTTCATGGTAAGGGAATCGGCGAAAATTATGCAGAATACACAATAAACGCCCCAAGAAATGCGTTTTATGATCTCTTTGCCTGGTGGGTTGCTGCCGGTAATCGTTGTACCGATACCCCTTTTATTATCACTCACAATGAAGGTGTCGATACAGTAAGACTCGACCAGTCCGGTCAAGGCTCACAATGGGTGAAAATCGGAACCTATTATTTTGAAGGTGATACGACAGAAAAAGTGCTCATTTCCGATTTTGCCAGCACAGGTACCTATATTGTCGCCGATGCGATACGACTGACGACTTTTGATACGGTGACAACCTCGCTCACTACTAAAAGATCAACAACCTATGCGGATAATTTTATTCTGGAACAAAATTATCCCAATCCTTTTAATCCTATAACAACGATCAATTATAAAATACCGGTTACTTGTTACGTGGAAGTTAGCATCTACACGAGCCTTGGAGAGAAAGTAGCAACCTTGGTGTCTGAACAACAATCAGCAGGTTACCATCAGACTGTATGGAATGCATCAGGATTTGCCAGTGCCATCTATTACTACAGACTGAGTACAGAGGCAGGATTTGTAGAAACGAAGAAACTTGTTTTAATAAAATAATATTTAAGCCAAGTTCTATTGTTTCTATTTAACATCAGAAATATTTGGTTAAAACAATCATATGTGTTCCCACCGTTTGCGGCATCGACAAAAAACTCAAAGCATAGCTCAGTTCAACATCTTGCAGAGCCGCATACTTTGTGGGCACCAGAGGTCGATAGCCAACACTGGCGCTGATATTTTGCATGATCGCCTCGGTCCCACTGAAAAAAGACGTTAATTGAATGCGTGTTGTCAACCGATGATCCAAAAACGATTGTTGTGCCGCCAGGTTGATCCCAAGGTCTGATCCGGCATAGGTGCTGCTGCTGATCCCTTGCAAGGCGATAATGAATCCTGATGTGGATTTGTAACGCAATCCTAATAACATGGCCCGCGCGTAGGATAACTCTGTCTCACCCATCCGGGGAGAGTTCATGTTCAACATTGCCCATTCCAGTGTAAAGTAACTCCAGGTTAAATTAAGTCCCACGTCAATACTCAGGGCGTCTCCACCAAATTCCGTACTTTCCTTGCTGAATAAATTGTCCGCAATCTGTTTTACGGCAACGCCTGCTGCAATTGATGTTTTGCCCAGACGGAATCCCAGATCTGCATTGGAAAAAGCAAAACTAAATTTCAATAAATCCTTTTGATATTGAGAATAATCCGAATCAGTGAGATCTAATTTGTGACGGGCGCTGCTGATGCTGATGTTGGGAGCAGTCCAGGATATCATGTAACTATACCCCAGATCAGAATTACTACCACCCACTAGAATTCGGTTATCTGTTATAAAGGCCACATTTGCCGGATTGAGAAAAATCGGTTCATCACCCAGGGCACTAAACATCGATCCGGGACTGACAGGCTCCTTCCGACCAAAAATCAGATAATCCTCATTAATCTCTTGCTCCTGCGCTTGACATAATGTTACCAGGATAAGTACGCTGACTATCATATTTTTTATCTTTCCCATTTTATTCTCCTTACATTTTTATTGAATGAAACCACAGAGGACACTGAGTGATTTTGGATGTTGGATGCTCGATACTCGATGCTGGTCGTTGCAAAACGGAGATCCATATATCTCGGCCATAAGAGCTTCTTATTTAAAATTCTCTGCGAACTCTGTGGTTTCATATTTTTAACCTGGTTTTATTATATAATTGTTTACTGAATATGATATTCAAGCCCGACGGCCATCAGCGTCGTCGGACCGGCACTGATCTCTGCTTCATCCTTCGTCAGCGGCTGATTGTCATAGCGAATAAAGGTTGTAATATAAAGCGCTGACGTCCAACCATGTCGAAAAGAGAGTGAAACAAAAGCTTCCTCTTTTTTGTCCAGCTGTTTTAATGATCCCCCCCAGGCAGCCTCTACCAGCATTTCCAAATTGAATCCGCGTTGAATCTCACCGAGCCGATTTCCAAATGTAAAACTTAAGCCTGCAAACACATGGTAGGTCGTCAATTTTGTACCAACACCGGTATGTACTGTCAGATCAAAAAGTGAGACATTGAAATATTTATCCGCTACATAATAAGCACCGTATGGAAGTGCAATTCCGGCAGCCATGCCTACATAATAATTACTACTATGCATATTCATAATCTGGTATTTGATGGCAGGGAAGACGGGCATAACGATTTCAAAATCAGGTACACCATAGGAGATCGAAACACCTTTATACAGTCTTTCACTGGCATAAAAGGGGGTATTGGTTGCTGAAATTTCTATAAGATTTTCCTTGAATCCGTAAATCAGACGGAGTGAAAATGGCAGCAAATTGAGATTCGATCCCTGAGATGGTTCTGAACTATAACTCGCTCCAAACCGATTCTCCGGAAAAACCTGAGCGTTTGGTATAAAGGTCAATCCGGTGAAACCATAGTAAGATTGTGTATAAAAACCGGCTCCCTGACGTTCCTGTCCCACAGCCGGGATGATTAAACTGAGCAGAAAAATATAAATTATGATGGTTTTCATGATGATCCTCCTATTGCGCTAACAGGCTTAAAGCAATAATCAGTACGCCTGTCATTGCAGCGGGTATTAAATAATCGTTTGATTTTTTGAAGGAATTATTGATTTTTGTCTGTTGATTGGGTTCTACAATAATCGTTTGTGAGTGCTCTGCAAAAGGCATGCCCATTGAAAATTGATAGGTTCCTCTTGGAATATTATCCAGTTCAATCGGTGACCGCCCCTTGAATGATCCGTCTAAATAGACCCGTGCGTTAATTGGATCTGTTGATACCAAAATAGTACCCGGTTTTTCTTCCAGGGCAATACTGACATCAATTAGCTGATCATGTTGAACGACAATTTCTCCCCGATTCGAAAAATAATTTTCTTTTTCGACCTCAATTATGTAATTACCGATCGTTGTTTCGTAATTCAATAGAGGTGTCGTTCCAATAAACTCTTTGCCCGGCTCACCAGACTTGATGAGGTAGACAGAAGCCAGTTCAGGATTGGAAGAGATCGTAAACCTTCCTTTTTTCTCTTTTAAAACAATATCGAGTGTCTCGTGACTGTTTGGTGATATGTAAACCGAAGTGGTCCAGGGTTCATAGAGTTCTTTCTCGACATTGACAACGATTTCACCCGGTGTAATATTACTTAAGGTATGAGGTGTTGTGGCAACAAATTTACCTTTAAAGTTGATCGCCGCTCCGGAGGGTATTGAGTTAATCGTCAATATACCGGGACTCACTTCCAGTGTCGCTTTGACATCTGTCGGCTGAAAACTGCGTACGATCACCCGTTGTGTCCATTCTTTATATTTATCTTTTACCAGTCTGATTTCATGCTCTCCTTCAGCCACCTTCTTCAAGGACAAAGGGGTAACTCCCATGTAATTGTTATCAACAAAAATTTCCGCGCCATCCGGTTCAGAATAGATATTCATCGCACCCGGTTTTGCAATCAGGGAAACTTTCACAGATCGCTCCATTTTTGCCAAAACTGAAATTTCTCCTTCCCAGTCGTAATAACCACCACGGATAAATTTCAGGGCGTAGGTACCCTCGAGGAGGTCATTGATCACATGAGGGGCATCTGCACTGGTCATTCCAATGTAGGTATCATCCAGATAAACCTCTGCACCGGCAGGTTCCGAGTTAATACTGATACTTCCCATCCATTGTCGCAAATAGGTTTGTTCCAGTTGCTTGGCCAGACCGACAACAACCTGCCTGATGTCAGCCAGATTTTGACAGGTAGAGTATAGGGCAACAACGATTTTTGAACTTCCGGTCTCGATCAGACGTGCATCAATATGCAGCGTGGAATTAATAAGGGATACATCGCCACTCAGTAACACTTCAACATTATAAAGTTCGTTTAAAGACCTGCTCATCTCGCGGGTGATGCCGGATATGCCGACAACCTGTTCAGTCAGGATCTGATTAAGTTCTCCCCGTTCGAGGACGATAAAATTGGTATTGCTTCGCAGGGCGGTTGCCAGCATTGCTGAGACAGTACGGCCAAACTCCACTTCTTTTGCCTGAGCATTGGCATCATAAAAGGGGAGCACCGCAATATTTGGTTTCTGACGAAAACTGTAAGCTGCTTCAAGCAAAGAATCTGCTTCCGAAATGGAAACCATTTGTCCCATGCATGGAATGGAGATAAGAAATATAAGAAAACTGATGATGATTGATTTAAAGTACATGATCTTTCCTCCAGGATATTTTATACTCTGGTTGGTTCTGAGATGATATTAAGGGTATGGAAAACGGAAAATGTCACAGAATTGTAAAAGGGATGTCAAAATATTATCTTTGTTGTATATTTGAAATGTCATTCCCGAAAAAGAGCCTGTTGCAGAATAGGCAGATTTAGAGGAATCTGTCATGCCTGCCCCGCATCAAGTGCGGGGTAAACTCCAGCAGGCATCCAGAGCACATTTTTCATAAGTAACTGTTTATTAATGGATTCCCGCCTGCGCGGGAATGACAAAATGTGCTCAAAATATAGATATACTGACAAAATGAAAAAAAAGCTCATTTCAATAATCGGGCCGGGCATACTGGTCGCCGCTACCGGTATTGGGGCCGGTGATCTGGCAACAGCTGCCTTCGCCGGTTCCAAACTCGGTCTGGTGATTCTTTGGGCAGTGATACTTGGAGCCTTTTTTAAATTTGTCCTCAATGAAGGACTGACCCGCTGGCAATTAGCAACCGGAAAAACCCTGTTGGAGGGTGTGACTGACCATTTGGGGTTCCCTTTATTATATGGATTTCTGGCTTATCTTATTTTTTGGACATTTTTTGTTGCAGCGGCATTGATGAGTGCCTGTGGTGTGGCGCTGCATGCTGTTTTACCGTTTATTCAGGATGCTGGTACCGGTAAAATTGTATACGGGATCATATGCAGTATCGCCGGTATTGTATTAGTCCGTCTCGGCGGATACCAACTCTTTGAGAAGGTAATGAAAGTCTGTATTGGCCTGATGTTTTTAACCGTTGTCACCACTGCGATCATTCTAATTCAAGACTGGACAGAACTTTTTAGAGGACTGTTTATCCCATCAATTCCCAATATTTCTGATGACGGAATATCATGGACGGTTGCCTTGATCGGTGGGGTCGGTGGAACGGTAACGATCCTCTGTTATGGGTATTGGATACGCGAAGAAGGAAGATTTGGTGAAGCTGAATTAAGCAATTCACGGTTGGATCTGGCCATTGCTTATGGTATAACTGCCATATTTGGCTTAGCAATGGTCATTATCGGCAGTACGGTCGAAGTTGAAGGAGGTGGCGCCACTCTGATCATAAAATTATCGGAACAGTTGGTGGCTAAAATGGGGATGGTGGGTAAGTGGATCTTTCTCCTCGGGGCATTTGGAGCCATTTATAGCAGTTTATTGGGTGTATGGCAAAGTGTTCCTTATCTGTTTACGGATGTCTGGGGTCAAATCTCGAGCAATAGACAAACAAATAAGAAAATCATAGATACAAATTCCAGGCCTTACCGGTTCTATCTCTATGCAATGGCGATTATTCCAATGATTGGCCTCTGGTTTGGATTCGCCAGGATGCAAAAATTGTATGCAATCATTGGGGCTCTGTTTATACCGATGCTTGTCGTGGTACTACTTTTATTAAATACAAGGATTAAGTATATTGGTAAGGATCATAAATATCACGCGATTGCCTCAATCGTACTGATTTTCATCCTTGGATTCTTTATCTGGGTCTTATGGATGATCATTCAAAAGTTCATATAAAATATATAGAATCAATCGAAGAATATTGATAAGGAGATCAATCAATGATTAAATCTACATTATTCATTATCTGTTTTTTCTTATACTTTTCAGTATCCGCTCAGAATTCAGATACATCCAATATTGAAGCGGGAATCAATTATATAAAGACTAAAGTATACTCGTTTGAAGAAAATCAGCAGCTTTTGGATATGTATACAGGATTACGGGTAGCAGACGTATCCGACGGTATGGATATGGTTGGTTTACCGGGTACAGGATTAGTAGATCCTGACATACATCCGGATTGGATTGATCTGGAAAACCTGACACATCAGTTTCGTGGTATTGCCGTGACGGCACGTTATGTTCCCACCCAGCGTCCGGGCCGACCTGCAGAGGGACAAGAGTTTCAGGAATGGTCAGATCATTTTTATGCTACCTACTCTGATGAGACCTTCACAACCATCATAAAACCGGGGTCAGCTATCATGATTGATGATGTTGAATCGAAAGACATCGGTTCTATCGGTTCATACAATATATTGGCCTGGAAAAAGGCAGGTGCCGTTGGTGTGGTTACGGACGCATCAGCGAGAGATACCGATGAAATTGCCCTTGAAAAAGTGCCTTTATATCTGCGAAAAAAGGGACGCGGAATTCGTCCCGGTCGGAATGAATTGGAATCGGTCAACCGCCCGGTGGTTATCGGAGGCGTGTTGGTCTGTCCCGGAGATGTGGTGGTTGCAGATGGAGATGGTGTCATCATAGTACCCCGTGCTGCCGCTGTAGAAGTAGCAGAATATGCAAGGAACATTTTAAATAGCGATAAATCCGGACGTAAGGATTTGTATGAGAGTATGGGGATGCCACTGGATAAAACGGTTAAATAAGATTTTGATAATAGATCAGGAAATACCCAAGTAATTATAAAACCAAAATATATTAATATAATTTATCAAAAATCATGATCGAATAATGTCAATTTAAATTTGTGTGAAATGTTATGAACCAACCAATAATTGAAAGACAATTTGATAATTTATCCGTAAGCATTTATTCTGACCGACAACAAATGGGGCTTGCTGCTGCTGATTATGTGATCACAAAAATGCAGGCGCTGTTAGCACTTCAGGATGAGTTGCGGATGATCCTTGCCGCCTCGGTTTCCCAGGATGATTTTCTCGCTGAATTTTCGCAAAGCACAGAAATTGACTGGTCACGTGTCACCGCCTTTCATATGGATGAATACATAGGCTTACATGAAAATCATCCCCAAACACTCGGTAATTATCTTCGCCAACATCTATTCGATCATGTACCGTTTAAACAGGTCCATTTCCTCGATCCGGCTGCAAAAGATCCGCAAGTGGAATGTCAAAGATATGCGGATCTTATCAATGCAGAACCGATTGATATTATCTGCCTGGGAATTGGCGAAAATGGTCATATCGCTTTTAATGATCCACATGTGGCAGATTTTATAGACTTGAAATCAGTAAAAATTGTGGAATTGGATCAGACCTGTCGGCAGCAGCAAATAAATGATGGATGCTTCGCGGAGATTTCAAAAGTACCGAAAAGGGCCATTTCGATAACAATACCTGTTTTTATGCAGGGTCGTTCACTGAGTATCGTTGTTCCGGGTAAAAGAAAAGCACAGGCTGTCTATCGCACATTACACGGGAAAATTGATATAAGCTGTCCTGCTTCGATTCTTAGAAATCATCCGGATGCCAGGATGTTTCTAGACCAGGATGCGGCAAAAAAGCTATAATCCAAAGAATGTGAGTGCGGTATTGGAATTTTTAATACCGGATCCCTGATACCTGCTACCATATCTCGGATCAGATATCCCTGATTAAGACGACTCCCTTCTGCGTATAACGCAGTCTTCGACAGTCGTCAAATCGGGATTAAATCTTCCAAGATTTGACCGGTATCCGGCATCTGGAATCTGGCATCCCTTATAACAAGCACTATATTTATTGATAAGGAGAAAAAAAGTGAAAATTAATCTCGTTATATTTTCTCTCATATTTTTATGGGTGTGTTCCGCAGTTTCACAGGATGGACAATGGATATCTCTTTTCAACGGTAAAAATCTTGATAACTGGCAGGTTTTGAATGGATCTGCTGAGTACAGGATTGATGGTGAAGAAATTGTTGGGATTAGCAAGATGAACACGCCAAACAGTTTTCTGGCAACCAAGGAGACCTACAGTGATTTTATTCTCGAATACGAAGCGAAAATTGATGAGGGTCTCAATTCCGGTGTTCAGATACGAAGCCTGAGTAAACAGGATTATAAAAATGGTCGGGTTCATGGGTATCAGGTCGAACTGGATCCTTCACCTCGTGCCTGGTCTGGCGGCCTGTATGAGGAGGGGCGCCGTGGCTGGCTCTATAATCTGGAATATAATCCGCCTGCAAAAAAAGCATTCAAAAACAATCAATGGAATAATTTCCGTGTAGAGGCGATCGGTCATCATATCCGTGTCTGGCTGAATGGTATGCAGACAGTCGACTTAATCGATGATATGACTGCGAAAGGTTTTATTGCCTTGCAGGTTCACAGCATTGATGATGAGAAGCTGGTTGGAAAAATGGTCAGGTTTCGAAATATACGCATCCTTACCGAAAACCTGGCAGAGACTAAGATGCCGGATTCCAATGAGATCGAACAAGTCAGTTATTTAAAAAATCAACTTACAGAACGGGAAGAAAAAGAAGGATGGCAATTGCTATGGGATGGAAAGACAACGGATGGATGGCGCGGTGCCCGGCTTGATCATTTTCCGGAGAAAGGATGGCAGATTGAGGATGGGATCCTGAAAGTAGAGAAGTCTACAGGCAGTGAATCAGCTCATGGCGGCGATATCGTTACGATTGAAAAATATGGTAATTTTATTTTAAAAGTGGATTTTAAACTGACCAAAGGAGCGAATAGCGGCATCAAATATTTTGTAGATACGGAATTGAATAAAGGGGAAGGATCGGCGATTGGCTGTGAGTATCAAATCTTGGATGATGAGCATCACCCTGATGCCACACAAGGAACCGAAGGAAATCGTACGCTAGCCTCATTGTATGATCTTATACCTGCTTCAGCAAAATATTTTGTTCCCACAGAATCCAGTGAAAAACGCTATAATCAATATGGCTGGAATCGGGCAAAAATTGTTACCAAGGGAAAAAAAGTAGAGCATTTTTTAAACGGCATTAAAGTGGTTGAATATGAACGCAGTACTCCGGTGTGGCGTGCTCTTGTCGCTCGCAGCAAATATTATGTATGGCCCAAATTTGGAGAACTGAAAGAAGGACATATCTTATTACAGGATCATGGTGATGAAGTGCATTTTAAAAATATTAAGATAAAACTTTTGTCGGAGTGAGCTATGAAAAAGAATATTTCTCGTCGAGACTTTATTAAAAGATCATCTTTCGCCGGTGCAGGATTAACACTTGGTGTCGGGGCATTGACAGCCAAAAGTTACGGAAATATCCTCGGAGCGAATGATCGTCTCCATTTTGCGGTCGTCGGGGTACGCAGCAGGGGTTCAGGTCATATTGATTCATTGGCCGTATGTGAAAATGTGTCTGTTTCACATGTCTGTGATGTGGATCGTCGTTATCTTGAAAAGTCAATCGAGCAGGTAGAAAAAAACTCAGGTCAAAAACCGGTGGGTGAAAAAGATATAAGGAAGATCTTAGAATCTAAAGATATCGATGCGATTACAATTGCCACACCGGAACACTGGCATGCGCCAATGGCTATCATGGCTTTAAAGGCAGACAAACATGTTTACCTGGAAAAGCCGAGTAGTCACAACCCGGCTGAAGGTGAGATGTTGCTCAAAGCCCAGGCAAAATTCAAACCACTGATTCAGATGGGTAATCAACAAAGATCATCTGTACATACAATCGAGGCCATGACTAAAATTCATAATGGTGAGATCGGACAGGTCTACATGGGGAAAGCCTGGTACAGCAATAATCGCAAATCAATTGGCATTGGTAAGCAGGTTCCTGTGCCCGATCATCTTGACTGGGAGTTATGGCAGGGCCCTGCCCCCAGAGAAGCCTACCGAGACAATGTACATCCCTATAATTGGCACTGGTTCTGGAAATGGGGTACCGGTGAATCTTTAAATAACGGCACCCACGAAGTAGACCTCTGTCTCTGGGCCTTGAAGGTGAAATATCCAAATAGAATCAGTGCCCAGGGCGGACGTTTTCATTTTAAGGATGACTGGCAATTCTACGATTCACTGATCACGACCTTTGAATATGGTGACAAGATGATCACTTGGGAAGGCAAAAGTTGTAATAATATGCAATATTATGGAAGGGGCAGGGGAGCAACCATTCACGGGACAGAAGGGACACTTTTAATAGACCGGAACGGATATGAAGTTTATAATAATGACAATGAAAAAGTATTTGAATTTGTGAAGAAACAACAGGATGAAACCACAGGTCTCAAAGGTGGTGGTCCCATGACCGATGCACATTTTGAAAATTTTATCAACGCAATTAGAAATGGTGAAAAATTAAAAACTAATAAAACTGTTAGAAATAAAGGTCAAGAACAACTAAATAGATCATATACGAATAGAAACAGAGGAGCGAATAACTATAATAAGGCACGTTCAAGCTATAATAATACAAGAGGAACTATACCTAGTCGTAGCAGGAGAAGATAACAATTTAAAATAGTTATGAATTTAATTTTCTTTGGAAAAGAATTGATTTGGCTACAAC
>Ga0209536_100016256_pt1 | contig 10591 bp, 10 predicted proteins | sample DeeMarSeWOR28_12_FD_187461 | JGI IMG/M metagenome (GOLD analysis project Ga0209536, IMG submission 187461) | Marine sediment microbial communities from White Oak River estuary, North Carolina - WOR-2-8_12 (SPAdes) (version 2) | ecosystem: Environmental > Aquatic > Marine > Intertidal zone >...
AGAAAAGGACAGGGCACCTGCCGATACTACGGTTTTGTCTGTTGCATGGGGAATCGAATAAGGCTTTGGGCTTTTTCTCAATGAACCGATAAAGCTATTAATTGCCGCGGGATCATCAAAACCGAAGCCGAAATGCTTTTTAAATTCGATTTCACGGGGCGATGACAGCCTATTCAGCTTCAACATTTCAATGTCGGACAGGATTACGTTAGGATCGCCCGCGGCCACAAACCTTCCCGAATCCATGATAGATGTCTTTTTTGACAATAATGCCTCATCGGGATACTGAGTGACATGGACTACAGTTCTTCCTTCATCATTGATCTCCCGAACATATTTGAGAAAGATCCTGCGAAATTTGAGATCGAGGAAGGTCGTGGGTTCGTCCAGAATCAGGATTTCAGATCCGATCGAAAACGCTACGGCGAGGTTCACTATCTGCATCTGCCCTGGAGAAAGATTCTCAGGTGAGAATCCCAGTATTTTATTTATCTCAAATCTTTCGACGACTTCATCGAATCTCTTCTGTTGCTCCGAGTAATTTAATCCGAGATTCTGCAGAGGGGCTTCGATTTCCTTTCTGACGGTCGGCATCAGGAACTGACCCGACGGTTCCTGGAAAACCACTCCCGTTATCCCGAAAAGATCTTTCGAAAAGGCGCCGTGAAAAACTTTTTTGCCGAAAATCTCGATACTGCCGCCTTCAAGAGGAACGAGACCGCACAGGGCTTTTACGAGGGTCGACTTACCTGAACCGTTGGGACCCAGTATGGAAAGGCATTCGCCTTTTTCGACATTCAGATTTACAGATGACAAAGCGGGGATTCGCTTATCCCCGCTTTTATAAGTCACCGATATGTCATTGATTTCAATCACAAATCGTTAAATCGAATAAAAAACCTATTTATCATAGCATATATCAAGCTCACGCGCCGCCAGAGCTTCATTCAAACGGGAAACGGGAGTATTGTGAGGCGCAGACTTCACTTTCTCGGGATCATTTTCAATTTCATTTATAATAATCTTCATGACCTCCACAAAGTCGTCCAACGAAGTTTTACTTTCGGTCTCCGTCGGCTCAATCATCAGAGCCTCCGAGACAATCAAGGGGAAATATACCGTGGGCGCATGAATACCGAAATCGAGTATCCGCTTGGCAATATCGAGAGTTTTAACACCTTTTGATTTCTGACGATTTCCGGACAATACGAACTCGTGCATGGTTTCACCATCGAACGGCAATTCGAACATATCTTTCAGCTTTTCCCTGAGGTAAGCCGCGTTCACTATGGCCGTCTCGGAAACCTCCTTCAATCCTTCCGGTCCGAGGTTCCTGATATAGCAGTATGCCCGTATAAGATTCGCGACATTACCGTAAAAGGAATGTACCTTTCCTATTGAATCCGATCTTTTATAATCGAGATAAAAGAGGTGGTCGCCCCGGCGATCCTTTTTCCTGCCGACGACCGGGACGGGCAGAAACGGTTCGAGATTGGATTTCACCCCCAATGCCCCCGCTCCGGGGCCTCCCCCGCCGTGCGGAGTTGAGAAGGTCTTATGCATGTTAAAGTGTACAACGTCAAAACCCATATCTCCCGGACGAGTCAGGCCCAATAGGGCGTTAAGATTGGCGCCATCCATATAAAGGAGACCGCCAGCGTTGTGAACAATATGGGCTATTTTTTGAATCTCCGACTCGAACAGTCCCAGGGTATTGGGATTGGTCAGCATAAACGCCGCCAGATCGTCGTTGCAGTGAGCCGAGAGCTGATCGATATCCACCAGGCCGCGCTCGTTGGATTTTATCTGCACCACCTCGTAACCGGCCATTATTACTGACGCCGGATTGGTCCCATGCGCCGAATCGGGAAGAATAATCTTTTTAGGATTTCTTTTATTCTTTTTATGATAGGCGCGAATCATCAGAAGGGCGGTGAACTCCCCGTGGGCGCCGGCGGCAGGTTGAAGGGTTACAGCGTCCATTCCGGCGATTTCGCAAAGCAGTTCTTTCAGCTCGTATAATAATGATAACGTGCCCTGAACAGCGTTTTCGGGAAAAAGCGGATGGGCGTTTGTAAATTCCAATAGCCTGGCAAGATCTTCGTTAATTTTCGGATTGTATTTCATGGTACAGGAGCCCAGAGGATAAAATCCTTTATCGATATGATGGTTTTTGGCGGACAGCGCGACGAAGTGACGCAAAACGTCCGGCTCGGATACCGACGGCATCACGGGTGGTGATTTTCTTAAAAGTCCGGAAGGTATAACATCGGATATCTCAACTTCCGGAACATCGAGACCGGGAAGAGAGATACCGGCGCTGCCCTCTGACGACAGATCGAAAATTAACTTGTCATAAAGCCCGCCCATTCTTCACTCGCCTTCCAGATCGGCAATCCGCTTTCTGACCCACTCGGCGTTTTCGCTATCGGGATTCATTTTCAGATATCCCTTGTACAATTTCAACGCCTCCACTTCGTCGCCGTCCTTGGCAGTATAATATCCTAAAAGCGCTGCGGCCTCATCGGATTCCGGCGAATCGGGATACATCTTCAGCAGTCTCATGCAGGTTTTTAACGCTGCCTTATAATCTTTGGCGCGGCTCTGAGCATCATGGATCGACGCGAGCGCCTTGGCCGCGTAATCGTCCTCATTGCCCTCGTCAAGTGTCGCGACTTTTTCGTAGAATTCGATGGCCTTGTCATACATCGACCGGCTGGCGTATTTTTCGCCGATCATCGAAAGGTATTCGAGATTTTCCGGCTCATCCTCCAGACGGGATAAATAATCTTCAAGAGTTTCTTTGCCCTGCAGATAAAGCTGTACCTGGTTATAAAATTCCGTGGCCGGTAGATATCCCCAGATACGGTCTATTTCCTGGCCATGGGGTGTGGTTATTACGACCGTAGGGTAACCGGAAATGCTGAAATCTTTCACCAGAACGGTATCGATCTCGGCGTCGATTTTTACAAATATATTGTCTCTGGAAAGCGATATTACGACAGAATCAGAATATGTGTTGACGTCCAGTGAATCGCACCAGCGGCACCAATCGGTGAAAAAATCGATAATCATCGGTTTGCCGGATTTTTCGGCGACGGTTTTGGCCTCATTATAGTCGGTTATGAAATTTATCTCGGACGGAATGGGTTCCTTTTTCCCGCATGATGTTGCCATTAACAAAATCATAAGGACCGCAAATAACGCTAATTTTCTCATGACAGCTCCTCCGGCGGCACAATTGTGCTGACGATTTCTTCTGCTTCAATCTTATGTTTTTGTTGCACGTAAAGCCTCAAATTGAAAAATCCCTGGTCTATGGGAAGCATGCCCCGCAGGTAATATCCCATTGGAGACTTCAACAGTACGGGAATGTCCCGATTTTCGAGCGCTTCCTTTACCAGACTCATGAACATATGATTTTTTGTTTCAAGAATTAAAACTACGTCATCTTTCATAACATATCCAACCATCAGGCGAATTTCGACAGTTCAAATACCAGATCGTCTATATGCCGTTTAGATCTTTTTTCCGTAACGGCGATCATGAGACAACCCTTCAAACCGGCCACAAACTTCCCGACATCGACTCCCGGTATAATACCCCTTCCCGCCAGCTTCGTTATTATGCGATGGGGCGAAACGGGAGTTTCCACCACGAACTCTTTAAAGAAAGGACCGCTGTATTTCAGTTTGTAACCGGGAAGCTCGGAAATCTTCGAAGCGGCGTAATGGGCTTTCGAAAGGCAGAGTCTGCCGATCTTCTCGAGGCCCGATTTGCCCAGCAGAGAGAGATAGACGGTTGCGGCCAGCGCGCAGAGAGCCTGGTTGGTGCAGATATTGGAGGTGGCTCTCTCTCTTCTTATATGCTGTTCGCGGGTTTGCAGGGTTAAAACGTAACCGATTCTCCCGTTGCCATCTCTGGTCCTCCCGGATAACCGGCCGGGGATATTTCTTATGAATTCCTGTTTCGCAGAGAACAGCCCCAAATACGGCCCTCCGAAATTCAAGGGAATTCCAAGACACTGACCCTCAGCCACGGCGATATCCGCTCCGCACTCTCCCGGAGATGAGAAAATACCCAGCGAAATAGGATCGTAGACCATTATAAAAAGCGCCCCTTTTTCTTTTATGAGCGATGATATCTCGCCGACCTTCTCCAGCAATCCGAAAAAGTTGGGACTCTGGATTACCACCGCAGCTGTTTTTTTCGATAATTTGGTCTTTAAATCTTCAAAATCGGTTGAACCGTCAAAAACATTCAAAAGCCTGGTTCTAATTTTCCTGCCCGAATGGTATGTTTTTACGGTTTCCAAATAAAAGGGATTCACCGAGCGGGATATCAAAACCTCTTTGCAACCTGTCCTGCTCACGGCGAGCGAAACCGCTTCGGCCAGGGCGCTGGCGCCATCATACATGGAGGCGTTCGTGGCCGGGAGACCGGTCAGGCGAGATACAAAAGTCTGGAATTCATATATGGCCTGTAAGGTGCCCTGTGAAACTTCCGCCTGATAAGGCGTGTAGGCGGTATAAAACTCCGAACGCAAAAGGACATGATCGATCGCCGCCGGACTGAAATGATCATAAGCTCCGCCGCCGGCAAAATTAGAGGCGATATTCTTATTTTTATCTGATAATCGCCGTATTTCTTCGACCAGCTCAACTTCGGATAAGAAGTCGGGCAAATTCAAACCTCTTTTGAGGCGGAGGCTGGCCGGGATCGTTTTTATTAAATCTTCAAAATCCCCAAACCCGATTTCTTCCAGCATGCTGCGTCGGATATTTGAAGAATTGGATATATAGCTCATTAACCGCCTATTTCAGATTCATATTCAGCCGCCGAAAGGAGACCGTTCAATTCGCCGGAATCGGACATTTTAATTTTGATAATCCATCCCTCGCCGTAAGGATCGCTGTTAATTATCGAGGCGTCGGATTCCAGCTGATTATTCGCCTCTGTGACCTCGCCGGTCAGGGGACTGTATAAATCCGATATCGCTTTTACAGCCTCAATGGTCCCGAAGGGCTTCATATATTCCACTTTGGTTCCCACGACAGGAAGCTCGACAAAAACGATATCACCGAGTTCGCCCTGGGCGTAATCGGTTATGCCAACGGTAGCGATATCCCCATTAACCTTTACCCACTCATGTTCTTTAGAATATTTTAAATCGTCAGGAATCACTTTTCCTCCCCGGCCGCAAGGCCTTCTTTGATATCATGGTCGCTTTTTTTCAGCGCCAGGAATTTATCCACAAACGAATTGTCATAATTTCCCGAAATAAAATCTTCATTTTTAAAAACCGCCTGGAAGAATCCCCTGGTTGTTGGAACGCCCTCTATGATTAATTCCTCGAGACTTCTTTCCATCCGGCTTATGGCTTCCTTTCTGTCGTTTCCCGAGACAATAAGCTTGGCAATTAGCGAATCGTAATTGGACGGTATAACATAGTTGGCATAGGCATGTGTGTCGATCCGCACATTATGTCCTCCGGGCATATGAAAGGCGGTTATTTTTCCCGGGCTGGGCATGAAATTCCTATCGGGATCCTCGGCGTTGATCCGGCACTCAATTGTATGACCCTTGAGTTTGACATCGTTCTGGCTGATTCGGAGTTTTTCGCCGGCCGCGATCAATATCTGCTCTTTGATTAAATCCAGACCGGTAACCTCCTCGGTTACTGGATGCTCCACCTGTATTCTGGTATTAACCTCCATGAAATAGTAGTTATAGTTGGAGTCGACGAGAAATTCGAAGGTTCCGGCGCCAATATATCCGGCGGCCCCCGCACCCTCAACCGCTGAATGTCCCATTTTTTCCCTCAAAGAAACGGTCATAATCGGTGAAGGCGATTCCTCGATTAATTTCTGGTGACGCCTCTGGACAGTACAATCCCGTTCTCCCAGATGGATTATATTGCCCTGAGAATCGGCCAAAATCTGAATCTCCACGTGTCTGGGCTCAGAAATGAATTTTTCAATATAGACATCCGGATTGCCAAAAGCCAGATCGGCTTCGGTTCTGGCCATATCAAAGGCTTTATTAAGCGTGGTTTCGGATTCCACAATTCTCATACCTCTACCGCCCCCGCCCGCCGATGCTTTCACTATAACTGGATAGCCGATTTCGGCAGCGATCTTCTGTGCCGATTTTATTTCGGAGACATTCCCGTCTGAGCCCGGGATGACCGGAACGCCGGCCTGACCCATTGTCTTCTTGGCCAGAGATTTATTGCCCAACGCCCTTATAACCTCGTGTGTAGGACCGATGAATATCAACTCGCAGGATTTGCATATCTCCGCGAAATCGGGATTCTCCGCCAGGAATCCATATCCGGGGTGGATCGCCTCGGCGTTGGTGATTTCAGCGGCGGATATTATTTTGCGCGGATCGAGATAGCTCTCGCCCGGAGGTGGCGGCCCGATGCACACCGACTCATCGGCGAACCTGACATGCAACGAATCGGCGTCCGCCTCGGAGTAGACGGCGACGGATGAGATACCCAACTCCTTACAGGCGCGAATCACTCTTAAGGCTATTTCGCCGCGATTCGCAATCAAGATCTTTTTGAACAAACTCCCTCCGGTTGAAATTTACAGGCAGATAATATATCATATTTCAAACCACAATCAACCAGATTTTGTATAGGGTCCGAGCGGGCGAAATGACAACACCATAAAAAAAGCCGGATATAAAACCGGCTTTAGACGGATCTATCCCGAATAACTAAAATGCAAAGTCATCCTTAGGTTTAGAACTTTCCTCGAATTCAGACCATCCTTTATCGGACGCCGATGTTATTCCCTTGACCCTGAGATCAAAATCATCAGGATTGGAACACTGAGCCAGGGCCTCTTCGTAACTGATTAGCCCGGAACGGTATAGTTTCATAATAGACTGATCGAAGCTTTGCATACCATATTGAATTGAGCCGGATTCCACAAGATCCATAATGGTGTTGGTTTTTTCCGGATGTATAATCGCTTCCCGAACTGACGCGGAAGAGACCAAGACCTCAACGGCCGGAACGCGGCCGGGGCTATCTGATCTTGGCAGAAGTCTTTGACAGATAATAGCTTTGAGAGTTCCTCCCAGAAGCAGCCTGATTTGCTGATGCTGATGGGGCGGAAAAAACGAGATGATTCTGGAAATCGTTTCGATAGTATTCAAGGTATGCAAAGTAGTCAAAACCAGATGACCCGTATCCGCCGCGGTTAAGGCGATATTCATCGTATCCCCATCCCTTATTTCTCCCACCAAGATGATATCGGGATCCTGCCTGAAAGCGTATCGTAATGCGGCCGAAAAACTTTCGGTATCACCACCCACTTCTCTTTGAGATATAATTGATTTTTTATCGCGATAGATATACTCAATGGGATCCTCTATCGTTAAAATATTTTCAGACCGATTTTCGTTAATATGCTCAACCATAGAAGCCAGCGTGGTAGATTTACCCGAACCTGTTGTACCGGTTACGATTACAAGACCCCTTTTATTGTTCGCGATATTCTTGACGACCTCCGGGAGGTTCAATTCCTCGAATGTCGGAACCTTGGTATTTACTCTTCTGATGGCTATTCCCACCGTCCCACGTTGTTTGTACATATTTATTCTGAACCGTCCCATTTTCGATACCGACAGTGCAAGATCCATCTCTCTTTTTTGATGGAACCTCTCTTTTTGATCGTCACTCAGGATCTGAGAAAGGACCTTATCCATTTCGTCATGGAGTAAAATCTGGTCGTCAATCGAATGCAGTTTTCCGTCATATCTAATGGTCGGTCTCAGGCCCACTCGAAGATGCAGGTCGGACGCGTTTTTATTAAGCATTTCTTGAATCATCTGCTTGAATGTCATACAGCACTCCTTGATGAAACGATGTTTCGCATATAATCACCCACCATTTCGGGCTTTCTAACTATATCGACAATTTTCAGGACTGAATTAGTTGCGAGGCTAAGATGGTTCCACCAAATACAGCGGTTGTCCGAACTGTACCGGTTTGCCGTCTTCCAAAAGGATTTCAACGACTTTTCCGGCAACCTCAGATTCTATCTCATTCATAAGTTTCATAGCCTCAATAATACAGACCACCTGGCCGGTTCTAATATTTTCTCCAACATCAACATAAGGGCGAGCGTCAGGCGCCGGGGCCCGGTAAAATGTCCCGACCATGGGCGATTTTATCTCAAGCAGATTTATTTTCTTTTCGGGTTCCTTAGGTGATTCGGTCGTGAGTTCGAGATGACCGTCTGAAGGTTTGGGAGGAGGGGGCGCCAAGCTGCTGCCGGGATTGGCCGGACCGTGCCCATTGCCTCCGCTAATCCTCTTACGTATCGAAACCTTCCGCCCCCAGCTGGAGACTTCCAGTTCATTGATATTCGATTCCTCGACAAGTTTTATAAGAGATCTTATTTTTGACGGTCTCATAATTTTCCTCGTTCAGTTACGCCAAATTAAAGCTCGATAAGTTCCTTTGGCAATTTACTTAAGATTTGCCCTCCCGACGACGTAACCAAGACGTCGTCTTCGATCCGCACGCCACCCCAATTAGGAATATAGATCCCCGGTTCAATAGTAAACACCATATTGGCTTTAAGGGTTTCCGAAGACCGAGCATTTAACTTGGGATCGTCATGCACGATCAACCCTATGCCGTGTCCCAACCCGTGGCCGAAATTATCGCCATAACCGGCTTTCATTATTATCTCCCGAGCTACGCCGTCAAGACGGCTACAAGTAAAACCCGGTTTCACGGCCTTACAGGCAGCCAGTTGGGCGTCCAGCACTATATTGTAGATTATCTTTTGTTTTTCATTGGCTTTTCCAAGCACCACCGTCCTGGTAATATCAGAGGTATACCCCTGGTAAAAGCAACCGAAATCGATGGTGATGAAATCGCCCTTTTTCAGCTTCTTCTCGGAGGCTATTCCATGAGGCATGGAGGATCGCTGTCCCGAGGCGACAATTATATCGAACGCGGAGGACTCTGCGCCATAGGATTTCATCTTATATTCCAGTTCGAGCGCGATATCCTTTTCCTTAACGCCCGGCTTAATCAAATTGAGGATCTCATTATACGCCTTTTCGCTGATTTTTACAGCTTTTTTAATTTTCTTTATCTCGTCCATATCCTTTATAACCGAAAGAGATTCGATAAGCTTTTCCGTAGACTTAAAAACGGCTTTCGGCAAGAGATCTTTTAGTTTTTCCTGAAGTGAAAGCGTGACGAATTCCGCTTCCAGACCTATTCTGATTTTCTTATTAAGCTTCGGGATTTTGGGAAGTTCCGATGTCAGGGCCTGTTCCGCGATAACAATGGCGCAGTTTTTGACCTCTTTGTGAGCCTGCACCTTATATCTGAAATCGGTAAAAAAGTAAGCTTTGGGAGGCAACAATAGAACCATACCGTTTGAACCGCTATATCCGGTAAGGTACCGGACATGATTTATTTCTGTCACCAGCAGGCAGTCGATTTTATTTTTTTTCAGAAGGGAAAACGCTTTCTGGATTCGCTGATCAGTCATCCCCTATCCTTTTTTCAATATCAGCAATTTTCTTCTTTAGCTCCTCGTCATCCGGATTTCTCTTTAAATGATCCTGATATATCTTAAGAGCCTTATTATAATATCCCTGCCTGGCGCAGATATCGGCGTAGGTAATAGTATCGAAGTTTATTCTTTCTTTAGGCGTTTTATCTTTCTTAGCCTTATTTTGGTAATTTCCTTCTTCAAATGAAAATACCGATTCCCCATCCACTCTCGCCAGAGCCGGGAAAAGCGTTTCCGCCATCTGGCGCGAATGACTGGCTCTGATAATATCGTCTTTTTTTGTGTAAATCTCCCCGAATAGAAGCCATCCTTTAATGTGCTCGGGATCCAGGATTAAAAGTCTGTTTGTAAGTTGCTCGGCCTTGTCGAGGTCGCCCAATCGAAAGGCCATATCAGCGGCAATTAAATACAGATCGGTATCGAAAACACCCTCTTTTATAACCTCCAATGCGAGATCGAGGGCATGCCTTAAATTTCCGCGCTTCGAAATTGCGTCTATCTCAAAAGATGATAATTTTTTGCTGTTATTCTCATCCATCTAAACAAAGCCTCTTTCCAAAATCCGAGGGGAATAATTTCCCCTTAAACAGATAATATGGGGTATTTTCATATACCCCTTTATTTTTAAATCATACCAATTTGGAATATCGAAAGTCAACCACTTTTTCTCCAATATCATTGTAATATATTGTATTTCAATGAATTATGAGGGTCAGAGATTCTCAATCTTTTTCAGTATTCCACTGGTTGAATAACCCTTTACAAAAGGAATCCTCAATACCTTCCCTCCCCAGCTCGTGATTTCGTGGAACGATCCGGGCGGGTAGTCGGCTGCAGGAAAATAATTCATATGCGGATGAAACTCGCCGTCGCAGGTGTAGGTGATCATCACCGATCCGTCGGCGGAAGCGCCCCGGGTCACGAGAAAGTTCGTACACGCGGACGCGGCACCTCCCACCGAAAATAGAACCGCAAGAACCGCAATACACAGTTTGAAAACATGCTTCCTCATACCTTCGACCTCCATCCATTCCGCA
>Ga0209536_100016258_pt1 | contig 10590 bp, 3 predicted proteins | sample DeeMarSeWOR28_12_FD_187461 | JGI IMG/M metagenome (GOLD analysis project Ga0209536, IMG submission 187461) | Marine sediment microbial communities from White Oak River estuary, North Carolina - WOR-2-8_12 (SPAdes) (version 2) | ecosystem: Environmental > Aquatic > Marine > Intertidal zone >...
TACTCACCCGGAATCTCTTCCGACGTAACGGCCGTCACCATTGCGACGAGTATCGGTTCTGAAAACTCTACGGAATTGTCCAGATCGATCTGTTTCAGCCGATAATACATGGGTGCCTGGAGCGGCTCCGGGTCCTCATAGGCGTAGGTCTGCGGCTCGATCGTCGTCCCGTGCCCCGGGATGAAGCTATCGGGGATGGTCCGAAAGCCCTCTGTCGCGGACGCTGACTTCTGCACCTCGAACCCGTAGTTGTTCACTTCCGAGACCGTCTTCCATTCAAGACGGGCTGTTCCGCTGGTGGTTACGACTCCCGTGAAGCTTGCCAGCTGGACGGGAACCGGCGCGCTGTAGCTCACAAGAATCGCGGGTCCGGGCCACATCACCTCGATCCCGTGGTGGCTGGTGTTCGAAAAGAAGCGCACCGTGTTCGACCCGGAAGAGAGGTTCGATGTGGGGCTGGAGATCTGGACCTGGTCGTATTGGTAGGTGTGATTTCCACCGAAATCTGGAGTCGTCCACGAGTTCACCTGACGGTAGTCAGACTCTCCGGGTTCCTGCTCTCCATCGATTCCGTTCCAGGTGCGGGCAAGCAACCACGCCCCGGTCGCACCACTGATGCTGGAGATATTGACCGTGTTGGTCTTCGTGCTCCCGTTATAGACATTGACCCAGTACTGCTCGGGCACGCCCGATGCGGTATAGAGCGCGACAGAGCCCACGGAGCGCCGGAAGGTCACGCCGGTTACCTCGTCAGTAACGTACCAGAGGCCGTTGTTTCCTTTGATGCGGGCCACGAATTTCACCGTGCCCGGCTGATCCGGTACAAATCCGGTACTCCAGGTGACCTGATGGGGTGAAGCGCTGGCAGTCCCCACATGGTTCCGCGGGGTCATTACACTCTCTCCGGTACCGACGTGATAATCCCGGTGGTACTCGGTGTAGACGCCGTCACCGTCGGTGTCATAGCCAAAATAGTGCGCGAAGAACTCCACCTTCTCGATTCCACCTCCTCCACTTGCTGTTGCAGCGATCGTCGGATTCTCGGCGATAGTCGCACCGGAGGTGGGCGAGGTAATCTGTCCCGAGGGCGCGGAGACGGAACCCGCATCATAATAGATTCGGATGATGACTCCGTACCAACCCCACTGTCCCCACCCGAAATCGTAACAGATCTGCTCGCCGGAGTACCCTTCCAGAGTGTTGCTGCCGGTGTTGAGATCCTCCAGCGGCACATCAACGGTCGCGTTGTACTGGGCCATGTAGCAGGGCCCCCGGCCGCTGGGGGCCGTTTCCAGTTCAGGAATATCGATCCATGAGTGCCCATTCAGCCGGAAGCGCTTCGGGGTGGTTCCGGTATGTCCGCCCCACACCGTGAACACCGCCTCGGCCCGAGTGGCACTGGCCTTGTCAACGCCGGGAAGGCTGATGACCGGATTAGGGTAAAACGGGTCAGCCGCCGGGTAGTTGTTCTCAGCGAACTGGTTGGTCACACGCCACTGGTCGCCCGCGAAGAACGTCTTGGTGTACTCCCGATAGACACTCCCTGGCGGGGGGGGATCAAAGATCTGGGCCGGTGCCGCAGCCGAGACGGCCAGCAGCAGGAGGAAGACAGTGTTTGCCCTCCAGGTCAGACGTGGGGGGGAAGCGGACATGAAGTACCTCTGTTCGGCTGTGGGGGATAGAAAACGACCACTCTATTTGATGAGGAGCATCTTGCGCGACTCGACCGCACCCTCGGCCAAGAGTCGATAGTAGTAGATCCCGCTCGAGAGTCTTGCCCCATCGAACTCGACGGAGTAGTATCCCGCAGCGACACGTCCTTCAACGAGGGTGGCAACACGTTCCCCGTTCACGTCAAAAACATCAAGCCGGACAGCCCCTTCGCGAGGGACGCCGAAGGTAATCTGTGTGGTGGGATTGAACGGGTTTGGATAGTTTTGACTCAGCGTGTACGCATCGGGCAACCCGGACCCCGGCCGCACCTCTGTAACACCAACGATGAAGTGCGACACTGCACTCATTGAGCCCCAGCCGCCCGCGTTATGAGCGCGCACCCTCCAGTAGTACGTCTGGTTTCCAATGAGACCCCGGAAGATATGAGTCGTATCGCCGAAGGTCGAATCACTCACTGCAAACATGAATTGCGGATCGGCAGCCATTTCAATTTTGTAGCGGTCAACAGCCGGGCTGCTCTGCGACCAGCGAAGCAGGACACTGTCAGCGTTGATCGTGCTCCCCTCAGGGGGAGAGAGCAGAGTGACAGTCGAAGGAAGCGGCGTGACAGTTGTAAAGGACCACGCCGGTGAGAAATCACCCTCAACACTGCCAACGCGTCCGCTCACGCGCCAGTGGTATGTTGTCGCCGCCGCCAGACCGTTCACGATGCGCAGCGTATCGGTCAGGGAGCTATCGTTCTTCACAATTCCGCTGGTGAATGTCGGATCCGTCGCCAACTGGTATCGGTAGCCTGTTGCTCCGGCAACTGAGTGCCATCGGAACTCCAGGCCGCTCACCGCCTGGCTCACGGCACCATTCAGGGGCGCCACCAGACCCGGTGCGGGGGGGCCTGCCGGCGCCGTTGTAAATGTGCGCCGCTGGGAGAACGATCCGTTTCCGGCAAGGTTCTTTGCCCGCACTCTCCAGTGATAGCGGGTTTCCGGCGCCAGAGCAGTGAGCTCTCTGGACGCAGAGGCGATCGTGGAATCGTTCGTCACCACTCCGGAGGTGAAGGTGGAGTCCGTGGCGACCTGGAGGTGATACGTTGCCGCATACGCAGCGGGGTTCCAGGTAACGATCACCGGGCGCGACACAACCGCACCGTCGGCAGGCAGCACGAGCGTAGGGGTCCCAGGCAGCGGAACGATGGTAGTAAATGCCCACCGTGAGCTGTAGGGGCTTGTCTCCGAGGCGTTCTTGCTCCGGACGCGCCAGTGGTACCGCACGTCGTGAGCAAGTCCAGCGACCGTTCGTGTCGTGTCCGTCACCGTGGAATCGTTCACCACCATGCCGGTGGCGAACGAGGAATCCGTCGAGACCTGGAGGTGATACTCTGAGGCGCCTTCGGCCTTCCGCCAGAGCAGCGCAACACTGGTCGGCAGGCTGGCCGCGTTGTTGACCGGCGACACAAGCACGGGCGCGGCCAGGGGAGCGGTGGAGCGTGTGGTGAAGGACCGGCTCACCGAAAGGGGGCCGTAGCCGGCGGGCCCCTTCCCCCGCACCCTCCAGTAGTAGGTTGTCACGCCCGAAAGAGGGCCGATCTGACGACTGGTGTCGGCGATCAGGGAATCATTAACAACCAGGTCGGAGAAGCCGGCGTCGCGGGCAACCTGAAGATGGTAGGTCTCTGCACCGGGGGTGGGCAGCCAGGCCAGCGAAGGATTCGGATCGATGCCTGTTGCTGCATCGGCGGGCACCTCCAGGGAGACCTGCAGCGGCACGGGCGAGGCATAGCTTCCCTGGTAGGTTACGCTCAATGCCGGCCCGGGAAACAGCATTTCGATGCCGTGGTGGGTCGTTTCCGACATGAACTCAAATTCATTGGAGCCGACTTGGAGTGCATTCACGGGCACAGCTCGAATATCGTAGGAGTAGATGTGATTACCGCCGAATTCTCCGTCATACCAGCCGTTGAGCCTCCGGAAGTGGGATTCACCGGGTTCGCGCTCAGAGTCGAGACCGTTCCAGGTCCGGATGTAGTAGCGCGCTCCGGTCGCATCGCCCAGAACGGTGCCCGAGGGGATGCTTGCCCGGGTCACGATCGAGGAGTGGTAGGCATTGGTCCAGGCATCTTCGGGATATCCTTCAGGCTTGTAGAGGCGCACGGACCTGCCAACGCGGCGAAGGCTCAGGTGTTCGACGGCATCGGTAACGTACCACACTCCTCCTGCACCGCGAAGGCGGGCAAGCAGGGTGATGCCACCGGCGACCTGATCTGGAACCCAGTCTGTGTTCCAACTGACCTGGAAGGGAGCCGCGGTGGCTGTCCCGACATGGTTTTTGATCTCCATCGAGGACTCGGACGGACCAATATGATAGTCGTGGTGAAATCCCCCGAAGCCACCGTCACCGTCGGTGTCGTATCCGTCGTAGGAGGCCAGGAACTCGACCCGATCGACGTCGGGGCTAACGCTGGCTGAGAGGACAGGATTTTCATCAAGCAGAGCATATTCCGAGGGCGTTGTAATCGTTCCGGTCGGATGCGGCTTCGTCGCGGGATCGTAGTAGACCCTGATCATGAGTGCATACCATCCCCACTGACCCCAGCCGAAGTCGTAGCAGGTTTGGCCTCCCGATGTCCCCTGGAACGTGTTCGACCCCTCCACGAGATGACCCAGCGGGACCTCAACCACCACATTCAGTTGTTGCGTATAGCACTGCCCGGATGACCCGCCGGGGATTCCGTTGGTCTGGTCGAGCTCCGGGATGGTGATCCAGGAGTTCCCATTGAAGCGAACCTCTTTTCCGGTCGTCCCCACATGTCCCCCCCACACGGTCATCACCGCCTCGGCTCGGAGGGCGCCCTGGAGATCGTCGATTGTGAATGCCAGGGTGGGATTGGGCAAGAAATCTCCCGCCTGGGGGTACCTGTTCAAGTCGATATTGGGATCTGTCACGCGCCAGGAAGATCCGCCTGGACTCATCACGCGTGAAAATTCACGATACACGTCGCCCGGTTGGGGAGTTCGGAAGGAAACCTGGGCTGGGGCCGGCACCGACAGAAGACCGGCGAGGGCAATGGGGAGCACCGCTGGCATGAGGCGCATGAGGGTATACTCGTTGATGTATGGATACGTCTCGGTGCAGTGAGGCAACAGGCGGTCTCCCGCCTGTTGCCTCATAGCAAAAGCAGAAACTTGCGACTGGTCGCGGCTACTTAACGAGCATCATCTTTCTGGTGAAGACCTGCTGACCGGCAACCAGCTTATAGAGGTAGAGACCGCTCGGCAGATCCGCCGCATCGAACGTCACGGTGTGATATCCTGCTGCGCGGGGCTCATCCAGGAGCAAGGCCACTCGCCCGCCCAGCAGGTTAAACACCTCGAGCGTGACCCGGGTTTCGCGCGGTAGCGCGAACTCTATCCGCGTGGCCGGATTGAAGGGGTTCGGGTAGTTCTGCTCGAGGGCGAACTCCGTCGGAAGCCCTCTCTCGTCGTCGACACCAACGACGGTAATCGTGAATTCCCGCGCATCACTGTACGGTCCCCATGAACCGGCATTCCCCGCGCGCACACGCCAGTAGTAGGTCGTATTCACCGACAAGCCGGATACAGTCTTTGTCGTGTCGGTGAGCGTCGAATCCGGCGTTCGGAAGTTGAAGAGCGGATCGATGGCGATATCGAGCCAGTACCGATTCACCTGCGGCTGGCTTGAACGCCAGACAAACTGCACGGTGCCGCCCGGGATCGCCGCCTGGTTTGCGGGGGAGACCAGCTGCACTTGGTCAGGTGTCGGAATGCCGACAGTGAAGTTCCAGGTGGGAGAATACGGACTGGTCCCACCGACGTTATCGGCATTGACACGCCAGTAGTAGGTCGTCATGAAGCTCAGGCCTGAGATTGTCTTGACCGTGTCGGTAAGCGTCGGGTCATCAATGACGACACCAGAGGCAAAACTTGGATCAGTTGCCACCTGGAGCCGGAAGGATGTTGCTCCGACCGGTCGCGTCCACCGGATATTGACGGTCGTGGGCTGATTCGTCGCACCGTTGAGCGGTTCCAGCTGCACAGGAACGGAGGGGTCGTTCGGGAGCGTAAAGAAACTCCATGTCGGCGAGAACGGGCTCTCGCCGCCCGCGTTCCGTGCGGCCACCTTCCAGAAGTATTTCGTGTTGAAGGCGAGGCCACCCACGGTCTTGAAGGTGTCAGCGATCGTCGAATCGTTGATCAAGATGCCACCCGCGAAGGTCGAATCCGTCCCCAGCAGGAGGTGGAATGCCGTCGCCGATGCCGGCCGGGTCCAGGTCAGCGTCAGAGAGGAGGGCTGATCGGTGGCGCCGTTGGGCGGTGAGACCTGTGAGGGCGATCCCGGTGGCGGCGGAGCTGTGACAAACCGCCAGGGCGAGGAGAAGAGGCTGGTCCCCCCCACGTTCTTGGCACTCACACGCCAGTAGTATGGCGTTGTCGCGGCCAATCCGCTGACCACAGTCGACGTATCAGTGAGGGTCGAGTCATCGAAGACAAGCGCGCCGGCAAACAACGAGTCCGTTGCTACCTGGAGGCGATAGGTCGCCGCCCCAGAGGAGGCCCGCCAGCGAAGGACCGGGCTGAGGGCGACGTCCGTTGCACCATTCGAGGGTGAGAGCAGCACCGGGACACTGGGCGCTGGCGGTGCAGTCGTGAACGGCCGAACCGCGCTGAAGGCGCTGTAGCCCCCGGCATTCTTCGCCGCCACCCGCCAGAAGTGTCGTGTGAGCGGGGCAAGCCCAGAGACGGTCTTCGTTGTATCGGTGATCGTTGTGTCGTCAACGGCAATGCCCCCGGCGAATGTGGAGTCCGTTCCCACCTGGAGGCGGTACGAGGTCGCGGTGGATGGCTTCGACCAGACAAATGTCGCATTGGTCGGCACATTCGTCGCATTGGCAGCTGGCGTGATCAGACTGGGCACGCCGGGTGCCCCGACCGAGGTGGTAAAGTTGGAGGTCGAAGAATATGCGCCGACGATGGTGCCGTTGCGCGCCTGCACCCTCCAGTAGTAGAGCGTGGTGCCCGAGAGGTTGCCCAGAACCTTGCTGGTTGCACTCAGCACGGTGTCAACCACCGTCGTTGCAAAGTTTGCCACCGTCGACACCTGGAGCCGATAGGCGGTTGCACCGGCGGTGGTATCCCACTGCACGGTGACGGGTGTCGGAACACTCGGAGCTCCATTGACAGGAAGCAGGAGCAGGGGCTGGGCAGGACGTCCGGCCACGAAATAATCCACCAGGCAGCTAAATGCCTGCGGGCTCGTGCCGGCATTTCCGCCAAATACACCGGCGCGCGTCGCCGGAAGCACCCGGAAGAAGCTCCCGACCTCAATCCAGTTCACTCCGTCATAGGAGTAGGACGCAGTCCAGAGCGCCCCACCCCGGTATAGCTTGAGGTGGATCGGTCCCGCCTGCGTGGGAATCGCCGAGTTGATATTCACATCAGGATTGGTGTATCCGTCGAAAAAGGATGCAGCGAAAATCGTGGTTGTGCCCCCGTCGTTACTCACGTCAAATCGGATGAAGTTCAGCTCATCCTCCATCACCATAATCCCCTGGAGGGGAATCGACGTGGCGGAGCCGACCAGGTTGGAGCTGAACCGTGCACGGAATTCACTTACGTTCAGATTAACATCCAGATCCTGCATGATTCGTGGAGCCATGTTCCCGCCCGTCCACGGTTCGTGTGTTGCGCCGCCGGGGACAGAGATGGAGAGCTTTCCACTGCCCACGTTGGCGGTCGCATCGCCACGCGGATTAGTGAAGGTCCAGAGAGACCCGTTCAGGCTCGAGCCGTTGAAGTCATCCGACGTGGAGAGCGTATCAAGGATATAGAGCCCTGTTGGGATCGTTGCGTTCGATGTTCCGTCAGTATTGGATGCCGCATCGGTACCAAGAACCTGATAATTGTACACCTGGTTCGCGCCGAGTCCGCTGACCGTGAGGCGGTGGTCATAGAAGTAGCCTGGGTGGCTGACACTGCCTCCGGGGGGAAGCGAGGTCCCGAACAGTACAACACCGTCAGCCGGCTCATCAGTCTTCCACGTCACCTGGAAGGCGTTCGGAGCGCCCTTGACGCGCACGCGGTGGACCAGCGGTCCTTGCGTGTCTGAGACCGGCCCCACGGGATCCTCCGGGACGATCGGGGAGTCTGCATTGAAGAAGTAGTCTGCGACCATCGTGTGAGCATCGGGATTCGTGCCAGCGTTGACGGCAAAGAGTCCGACCTTGCTGACAGTCAGGGTATGGGTGAACGTCCCTGCGGTGTCGTAGGGAGCCCCATCGCTCGTCTTGTACAACATCGTCCAGCTATTGCCGGTGCGCTCGACGCGCACATAGAGCGGGGCAACGCCGTAGAGAGCGATATTCTTTGTGATCTTTACCTGGGGGCTCGCAAAACCACCGGCGAAGACGGCGGCGAACGCCATGACGCTATCCTGGTCGCCGGTCGTGAAGTCGAAGCGAATAAGATTGTTCGGGTCCGCCTCGATGAGGATCCCCTGCGCTTGATACTTCTGGTAGATGACGCCCGAGAGCGGCGAAGTGAACCTGGCTTCTGCGGTGAAATTCTCGTTTGCAGTCACAGACTGCATAATGCGTGGTGCGAAGTTCCCCCCCACCCAGAGATCATGTGTGGTACCCGCGGGAACGGTAATGGAAATCGTCGCGTTGCCCGACCCCACCCCTGCCATCGCCAGTGTCCCGTCGTTCTTGGGATCGGTGAATGTCCAGAGGGGACGCTTCAGGTTGTGCGAGTTGAAGTCGTCTGAGGTAAACGTCCCTGGTGCCGTCATCGCAAGCTGCGACGACGCCGCCAACAAGGCGGCGACCGCAAGCCAGCTGGTGCGCAAAAGACCCTTGAGCACTGACATGCTCATTCTCCTTCCAAGATGATTTGTTTCGCCGCTGGGACTCGATCCGCTAAGGGTTGCCACTGTAGCTCCCGTAGAGTAGCACACTCTTGAGCAACGATTTGTGATTGCGGTCAATCCCCTTCTCCCCCCAAGATTCTGGGCGTAGGAATCGGGATAATGAACTTACCTCCTGCCTTTCTGTATGTCGCCTGTTGTTCCATGATTTCCTTGGCGAAATTCCATGCCAGAATCAATGTATAATCCGGCACGTCCTCATGCAATTTCTCTGGAGGAAAAATCGGTAAGTGGTTGACCCCCATGAATTTGCCGTGTTTGAAGGGGTTTAGATCGACAATGTAGTCCAAATAGCGCTTGTCCAGGCCCACAGCGGCCAGCATTGTGGTGGCCTTCGCCGCCGCGCCGTACCCGGCGATTCTCTTCCCCTGGCGCTTCAGTTCCTCAAGGATCGTAAGCAGCGAGGCGCGAATTTCGCCAACCCGTCCGGCGAATTCCCGGTAGAAGTCAATTGTGTCCACCTTGCGTTTCCGTTCACTCTCCAGCAGGTCTCGGACGGCCGTGCCGACATTTTCTCTCGGCTCCACGAACAGGCGAAGGGACCCCCCGTGGACGGGGATGCGCACAACGTTGTTGAGGAAAAGACCGTGACGGCGGAACAACCGATCCAGCGCGGTCACCGAGAAGTAGCAGAGGTGCTGGTGATAGATTGTATCGAATTCGCAGTGATCAACGAGATCCACCACATACGGCGCCTCGATAACGGCGACTCCCTCATCCTTCAGAATAACGCGGATCCCTTCTACAAACCCGTGAAGATCAGGAACGTGGGCCAGGACGTTGTTCGCGAGGAACACATCTGCAGCCTTTCGCTCATCGGCGCGAAGGTGCGTCGCCAGCTCTTTGCCAAAGAAGTCGATCCTCGTCGGGACGCCTGCCTTCTTGGCGGCAGTCGCAGGAGCTTCAGCAGGATCGATCCCGAGAACCGGGATCCCGTGCTGCATGAAGACCTTCAGCAGATAGCCATCGTTGCTGGCCGCCTCGACCACCAGGCTGCGGTGGTCTAGCCCACGGGTGCGAATAATCTCTTCTGCACTGTCGTGAAAGTGCTTCAGCAGCGACGGCGAAACGGAGGAGAAGTAGGGATACTCGGGACCGAAGAGGATTTCCGGCGATACGGACTCGGTGATATGGACCAGTGCACCCGCCGGGCTGAAGACGAGATCCAGGGGGGCCGTGATCTCGGGCTCGCGAAGCTGGTCTGCTGTCACAATTCGGTCCGCAAGGGCCGTCCTCCCGAATGAGAGAATGAGCTCCGGAGATGCATCGCCCCAAGGACGAAATGGTTGCGAGATGGTCATCGTCCCCTTTCGGCATCTGCCGGCTGGTAGTCAGCAATCCATCGCAGGTCTTCTGCAAGCCTACCGCTGGCGAGGAGTTGTTTTATCTGGTCGATGCGCTTGAAGCGCGGTCCCTCGAAATCCTCGACGCGCAACCCGATCTCGCGATAGGAAGCGTACAATTCCTGGGCTCCTTTGCGTGCATTCCATGCGGGGCGGAACTCGGTGAGCACCCGGGAGATCCGAGAACAATCAACCCGGTAGTTGCGCTTATCGGGAGATGCATCCTTTGCGTACTCGATGACGCAGCCAGGGACTGTCTCCCGAACGATATCCCCGAGGTCCCGGATCCGGTAGTTATCCTCGTTTCGACCGACGTTGAATGCCTGGTTGTGAACGACCTCACGGGGCGCATGCAGAACTGCCAGAAATGCACGTGAGATGTCAGCAATGTGGACGATCGGACGCCACGGGGAGCCATCGCTTTTGATGTAGACTTTTCCCGTGGTGAATGCCCACGCGACAAGATTGTTGAGGACGAGGTCAAAGCGCAGGCGAGGCGAGACACCGTAGGCGGTCGCATTGCGCAGGAACGTCGGGCTGAACTCATCAACTGCGAGTTTACTTACATCCTGCTCCACAAGAACTTTGGACTTGCCGTAAGGAGTGACGGGATTGAATGCAGAATCCTCGGTGAGGA
>Ga0209536_100016259_pt1 | contig 10590 bp, 6 predicted proteins | sample DeeMarSeWOR28_12_FD_187461 | JGI IMG/M metagenome (GOLD analysis project Ga0209536, IMG submission 187461) | Marine sediment microbial communities from White Oak River estuary, North Carolina - WOR-2-8_12 (SPAdes) (version 2) | ecosystem: Environmental > Aquatic > Marine > Intertidal zone >...
TTGATGAGCGTTCCGGGTTGCTCAGACTTTCCAGCATTGAGGCTCGCATGCCGGGCCTGCACGAGCTGCGCGTTAACTACGTCGGGTTCAAACCGGCCAGCTTGAACGTCCTGCTACAAGCTGGGGACACCGTTGAAGTGCAGGTCAGCATGGTGTCGGTCGTGACCGAGCTAGAGCCGGTGACCGTGTTCGGAACCAGGCTCACCCGAGAGCAGATCGAGTTCGAATCGCGCAGAAACGTGCCGTGGGGCTACTCGTTTACTCGGGCGCAGATCGACAGTATGAAGTACGCCGGGACCGTGCAGGACGTCGTGGAACAGGGAATCCCGTGGGGAACCGGACTCGCGTCGAGCAGCGGTGGCGCGCGGCGCTGCTACGCGATCTACCTCGACGGTCGGGATACCGACACCTTTGGCGGCAATCTGGCGACTTTGGAATACCCACTGCGGTGGCTGTACGGCATGGAAGTATACGTGAACTATCACGACATACCGCTCAAATACCGCGACCCGTTCCGCGTCGGACACCAGTGCGGCGCGATCCTGCTGTGGAGCAATCTCACTCCGGAAGTGTTGGCGGTCCCCACCTATTGGACCGGTGCAGTTGGAGCGGCACCAGGGGTCGGCCAGTGGTCCGCTGAGGTTGCATGGCGGCCCGGGATTCCGGAGAGCTATGTGACGGTGGCGCGCGGCCGGGTTGGAACCTACTCGCCCTATAAGCTGCTTGGCTCCGACGCGGCGGCGGGCGAGGGGTTCCTGGCGGATGTCCGCCCCGTGTTCGTGTCGTTCTACGTCGGCAAACAGGGACCGGCACCGCTGCTGCCGTGGAGCGACAGACTGTATCTCCGGTTTGCTCCCGGGATCTCCTTCTACTGGGGCGGCCCGGTGCAGAACTTCGAGTCGGATGGCACCGATTTCAACGTGGGGCAGATCGCACCGTTCTTCGGGATCGGTGGCGAGTTGGCGTTGGGCTACAGGATCCCGACAGGCAAGATCCGCCCCTGGTTGGAGACCAGAACGGGCGGCGAGTTAATCACTAGGACCGGGCTCCGCTGGCTCAACGTCGCAGTGCTGCTGGGGCTAGAGTTCGAGGTTGGGGGGATGGGGCCGTGAGATTGCAGAGTGCAGGGAGAGGGGAGCGGATGATCAGGCATGTGGTGCAAGCTACGTTGATTCTGGTTGCGGCTGGGTTGGCTCCGGTTGCGCTTGGGGCTCAGGCGGTGACCGGGGTCGTGGCCAACGTGAACAACGCCGAGCGCATCACCGGCGCCGAGGTGTTGTTGTTCACGACCGATAGCGTGCTCGATGCGGCGGCGTTCAGCGGCGAGAACGGCGAGTTCTTCATCGAGGCCTCCCAGGCCGGCACTTACTCGCTCGAGATCCGCCACCTCGGCTTCAAAGGGCGCTCCGCTACCCTGGTGCTACAAACCGGCAAGGTGATCGAGGTGCGGGTCAACCTGGCGCCGGAAGCAACGGAACTGGAGGGCATCACTGTATACGGCCAGACGGCAGAGACTTCGGAGCAACGCGAATTCCTGTCGCGCAGGCACCTGCCGTGGAACTACTCGTTCGATATGGCACAGATCGAACAAATGCATGCCGCGAACGTCTACGATGTTGTGCGGTTCGGGATGCCGGGTGGGGAAGCGCGATGCTACACGGTGTATCTGGACGGGAGACCCAACGTCACCGGAACGGGGTTCAATCGGGAATTCGATTCCATTCCCATTGGCTGGGTGTACGGCATCGAGGTCTATCGCACGTACCTGGATATTCCACAGAAGTACCGTGACCCGTTCGCGGATCCCCAGATGCGATGCGGTGGGCTCCTGATCTGGAGCACTGTGGCCCCCGGTGCCGGTCTCCCCGCAGTGTGGGCCTTTGGCTTCGGGGTGAGCCCCGCTCTCGAGCGCGGCGTGCTCGACATCTCGTGGCGTAGGGGCCTGCCCAATCGCTACGTCACCAGCGTGCGTCTCCGCGTGGGCGACTACGATCCCTACGAGCTGTTGGGCCGAGACCGCGCGACAGAGATGGGATACGAGAGCGATACGCGCCCCGGACATGTCTCCGGGTACATCGGAAGGCAGGGACCGGCGGTGTTGCTGCCGTGGAAGCGGCACCTGTTCACTCGCATAGCGGGCGGAGCCACTTTCTACGGCGGTCAGCGGGGCGAGACCACGGTCGACGCCGATACACTGGTCGCGCTGCGCGCAGACATCGCGCCCTACTTCGGGCTTGGCGGGGAGGTGGCGCTGGGCTTCCGGCTACCGTCGGGTAAGGTCAGACCGTGGCTCGAAGCGCGAACCGGCACCGAGTACCTGACGCGCACCGGATTCAGGTGGTTGAATCCGGTATTCACAGTGGGAATCGAGATCGGGAGGATGGCTGTGGCGCCCGGATCGTGAGGATTGCCAACGGCCTAGCGCTGTTTTTCTTCCTGGTGTTTCGCTTCTGATTTCATCCACCGCGGTAGATCATCGGGCGGCGGTGTCCGCCCATAGAACACATCGTCCAACTTCACCGCAGCCTTGCGGAACTGCGCAGAGCGTCGCACGCCGAACCTGACCATCCTGTGCAGCAGGTTGTCCGGATGGGAGTAGGGGCACACACTGACACACCTGCCGCAGTCGGTGCCGAGCTTGCACCACAGAGTGAAACACGCCTCCGAGTCGATCTGCCAGCGCTTCGCGCCGTCGATCACCGTGCGATCGTCGAATGAGATGGCGCGGCTGGGGCAGGCCTCCGCGCATTTTCTGCATGCGGTGCAGAAGTCGATCATCGACATGTCATGGCGCCGGCTGCCGACAATCAGCGGCAGGTCGGTGGTGACCACCGCGATCCTCACTCTCGGTCCGAGGTCGGGTGTCATGAGCAGACCGATCCTACCGATCTCGCCGAGTCCGGCGTCTCGGGCTACCAGCGGGCACACGACACGATAGTTCCCGTCGATGTGGGCCCGCGCCGGATAGCCCAAGCCACGAATGAACTCCGCGATTTGGATTGCGATTGCACCCGATGCCAGGTATTGCTGCGCCGACTCCATGACGATCGTACCGAACGGAGCGCTGTCCAACATCCGCTTGTCCATCTCGACCGTGAGGGCGATGGCAAACTCGTGATCCAACGTCACTGTCTTCCCATAGTCGGCTCCGCGGCCCACCACCGCGTACTTGTGATAGTCGCGCAGCTCGGTCACACCGACTCCCCTGGCGCCGAGTTTGACCGCCCAACGCTTGATGAACTCGGTCATCTCCGCGGAATCGTAGTGTACCCGTTCCGCTGATACGGGGCCTTCCACCAGCGGGCGCAGTTGTTCCACCGTGGTGAAGCTTGCGTCGGCCGCGGCGAACGCATGTGGCTTGTAGTTTCGGGCGCCGCGTTTGAGGAGACCGGGCTCCGACCTGAAGGCGTCGTCCGGTGCCCGTTTGTCCGGATTGTCGCGGTAGTATCGTTCGAACCGCTCTGTGCCGACCTCGAGGTGCTGACGGGAGAACATGGTGTCCCGCTCGTCGATTCTGGTGGTTGGCGTGTCGTCGCCGGGCAGTGCCGTCGTTCCGGTCGGGATCGCAAAGGCGGCGGCGATCAACCCGGTGAATGCCAGCAGCAGCACGGCGGGGACGCTGGATGACTGCAATGCGAGGCCGCCGGCCACGAAGAAGGGCAGGGGCGCGAACACGGCGAACGGCAGAAATCTCATTGCCGCGCGTGTTTCGTTTTCAGCCAATGATTGGACCGCGGCGTAAACGAGCAGCGCGAGCAGGGTCAGACCCACCGCGATCGTGATCGCGCCTACGGCGCCGTTTATATCGAGAGCCATTTACGTTGGACTTGCAGTGAAGTTCGGAAAGCTGGGTCGGAATATGGCCAGAGCGCGTTTGTTACGCGAGGCAGCTCGAGTTGTTGCTGGGAACCTTCGCGATTCCGTCACAACTGCCGCTGAGCTACGCGGACGAGAGCGGATCTGCGCGCCAGCACAGCGTCCGCTGCTGCGCCAGGGCGCGAGGGAATAGCTGTCCTGCTGGTAGTCGCCTGCGTTCGATTCAGAACTTGACGGCGACGGACAGCGCCACGCCGCGCTGGAACCGGATTGTCCCGTCCCGCAGCAACAGGTCCATCCTGATCCGCACCCAGCGCTGCGGCGCAGTCCACCGGCTGAGCACGATTCCGCCGATAACGCCGGCGCCGGCTCCTATCAGGACATCGGAAGTTTCCGTCTTGCACTCTGCGGTGTTCCCGTAGCCGAGTCCGCAAACAGGGGACTCGTCCGCCAGAGCCGGTACGAGAACGGCTCCCGCAACCGCCGCCACTGCGATCGTAGCGGCCAGTGCTACGGGATTCCGCCCGATGTTCGTTTCCAATCGGCCTACGGATTCGTTTGGCAGCACCAGGATGGTATCGCCCGTGGGGATCAAGGAGATCGTCTCTCTGGTCAGGTCCACCAGACTCCCGGCCACGTACCGTCCGGACACTTGATCGGACCACAGCCGGATGCGGGCCCCGCTCCCGAGCCGGTCCGCGTCCTGCGCTACGGTGGCCCGAGCCTGGAGGGATTGGACGGCGCACAACAACACGATAGTGGCGCGGGTCAGCTTGGCTGTGCTATGCGGCACGGGTCCCCGTTCGAGCTGATTCACAGATGACCGCCTTACGAACAACTTCTCACTTATGACACCGAGTGCAAGATCGACGGGGCGGGCGTTGCCGACCTGTCCTGTGATAGGGATATTCTCTAACTCGACTCGCCGACTCGGCCAACGACAATCGGAGCCACCCATGAAGCAGCGCTCGCTCGGGACCCAAGGTCTAGTAGTGTCAGAAATCGGTCTGGGATGCATGGGGATGAGCGATTTCTATGGTGCGGCGGACAATCAAGAAGGCAAAGCGACCATCCTGAGAGGCCTGGAGCTGGGCTGCAATTTCCTGGACACGGCCGACATGTACGGTCCCCACAAGAACGAGCGACTGGTGGGCCAGGCAATCAGGGGCAGGCGCGATGAATTCGTGGTCGCCACCAAGTTCGGCATCATGCGGGGTGCCGATGGTAGCGTTCTCGGGATCAGCGGCCGCCCGGAATACGTGCGTGAGGCCTGCGACGCTTCGCTGCACCGGTTGGGGATCGATCACATAGATCTGTACTACCAGCATCGCGTCGACCCCGCGGTGCCGATCGAAGAGACCGTAGGTGCCATGGCTCGGCTGGTCGAGGCCGGGAAGGTCCTTTACCTCGGTCTTTCCGAGGCAGGGCCTACGACCATCCGTAAGGCGCACGCCGTGTTTCCCATCAGTGCACTGCAAACCGAGTATTCGCTATGGAGTAGAGACCCCGAAGCCGAGATCCTGCGAACCACGCGGGACCTTGGCATCGGTTTCGTGGCCTACAGCCCACTCGGCCGCGGCTTTCTCGCCCGTCGCTTCGCGAAATTCGAAGACTTGCCACAAGACGACTGGCGGCGCGACAATCCCCGGTTCCAAGGCGCCAACTTCGCCAAGAACCTCGAACTGGTCGACCGGATCACTCCCATCGCGGCCGAGAAGAACGTGACGGCCGCCCAGCTCGCTCTGGCGTGGGTGCTCGCCCGCGGGGACTATATCGTGCCGATTCCCGGGACCACCAGGCGCGCTCACCTGGAAGCCAACGTGTCAGCTGCCGCGATCTCGCTCACGGCAGACGAATTGGCTGGGATAGAGGCGGCCGCGCCTGTAGGTGCCGCCGCCGGAATGCGCTATCCGGAGTCGGCGATGAAGCTCGTCGATCTCTAGACGGACCCCGGCTCTGCCGGCTCAGACGCACCGGCTTACCGCGACAGCGCGCCAGCCGACACCGCCACACCAACCGCCCGCCAATGACTAGCGTGGACCGAGCCACGGACTTGAGCGTGGCACGGAGGTCCTCATAAGGAGTCGGGAAAGCAGGGTCTTGTCGATTTGTTGTCGAGCCATTAAGCTTGTAAGCTTATACATTAACTGAACATTCGAAAGTGAAGGAATATTAGCCGTGCCTAAGGCAGTTGATCCAGTTCGTGCCGCGGCTGCGCGACCGTCATTGAAGCCGACGCTCTTCCTCGACTCGGGGCAGCGGCCGCGGTGTCTCGTAGCGTGCAGGTCCGGCCAGCCGGAGCCGGCTCGGGGCACCGTCCCGCCGTTGCAGGATACCGAGACCCGCGCCACGCGCTGAGCCGCCCCTGAGGCAGGCCGGCACTCGTCCGTTCGCTCAGCCTGCGCTTCTTTGCTGGCGGAACGGTAGCGCTTGGTCTGGAAGCTATCGCCCAGAAGGGGGCGACTTCCCGGACCGATCGGTTATCTTATCGGCTTCCTTTTTTTCCCTGAGTCAGGGGTTTCGATTTTGAAGCTATCGGACACCGCAATCCGTCGACCGGTGCTCACGAGCATGATGAGCGTAGCTCTGGTGCTATTCGGCTCAATCGCCTTTCTCCGCCTGCCGGTGCGGGAATACCCCGACGTGGATTCGCCGGTGGTGTCGGTATCCACATTCCTCAGGGGCGCCAACCCACGAGTAATGGAGTCAGCGGTAACCGACATCCTCGAAGAGGAGCTGAGCACGATCCCCGGTCTCAGGACGTTGACCAGTGCCAGCTCGGAGCAATCCAGTAATATCACGCTGGAGTTCACGCTCGACCGAGACCTCGAAGCGGCCGCGCAGGACGTGCGGGACAAGGTGTCGCGGGTCAGAGGCAGGCTACCGCAAGAGATCTTGGAACCGGTGGTGAGCAAGCAGGACGCCGACGCGAGCCCGTTCTTCTGGTTGGCGCTTTCAGGTGAGAACTACGACCTGCTCCAGCTCTCCGACATAGGTGACCGCGACGTCAAGACCAGATTGCAGTCTTTGGCCGGCGTGGGGAGGGCGCAGATCTTCGGGGAGCGGCGTTACTCGATGCGTATCTGGCTCGATTCGGAGCAGTTGGTTTCGCGCGGGCTGACGGTGCAGGATGTTCAGAGTGCGGTCCAGAGTCGCAATGTGGAGATCCCGGCAGGCCGCATCGAGTCGGACCGGCGCGAGTTCACCGTCCGGTCTCTGGGTGAGCTCAAGACCCCGGAGGAGTTCCAAAACCTCACGGTCGCGAATCAAGATGGGCAGCTGATCAGGCTACGCGACCTGGCGCGGGTGGATCTGGGTCCGGAGAACGACCGTGCCACTCTGCGCTTCAACGGGAACTCGGCGGTTGCCATCGGGGTGGTGCGCCAGTCCAAGTCCAACTTGATCGAGGTGTCCGACGCCATCCGCGCCGAGTTACCGCTGATTCAGCAGGCATTACCACCGGGCGTTGATATCGAGGTGGCATATGACGGCGCTGTCTTCGTGCGCCGATCGATCCGTGAGGCGGAGGATACGCTGCTCATTGCCGGCGTGCTGGTCATCATCATCATCTTCGTGTTCCTCCGGAACCTGCCGGGGACGATCATACCGGGTCTCGCGATCCCGACATCAATCATCGCCGCGTTCGGACTGTTGTATTTCTTGGGGTTCACGATCAACAACCTGACGCTGCTCGCGCTCATCCTGTCGATCGGCATCGTGGTCGATGATGCCATCATCGTGATGGAAAACGCCTATCGGCATCAGGAAAAGCTGGGCGAGGACCCGACGAATGCGGCGATGCGGGGGACCAGCGAGATCGCGTTCGCCGTAATTGCCACGACAGTTGCACTGGTGGCAGTCTTCTCACCGCTCACCTTTCTGCGTGGCACGACCGGCCGGCTGTTCAACGAGTTCGCCTTTGCCATGGCCGGGGCCGTGATCATATCCAGTTTCGTAGCGCTCACGCTCACCCCGATGTTGTGTGCCAAGATACTGAGGGTTCCCAAGTCGCACGGCAAGCTGTTCAACGTGTTCGAACGGACTTTCGAGACGATCACGGGCTGGTATGAGGTCGCACTGAGCTGGGCGTTACGGTATCGCTGGCTGGTGGTCGGAGGCGGTGTCGCGACACTTCTGATTGCCGTGATAGCGTTTCAGAACCTCAAGCGCGAGTTCGTGCCGCCCGAGGACCGTGGCTTGTTCCTCACTATCACGGTCGCGCCCGAAGGCGCCTCGCTGCAATACACCGACGGCTACCAGCGCCGGGTGGAGGAGATTCTGGCTCGCACAGACGACGTGGAGGCATACTTCAGCATCGTGGGCTTCGGGGGCGCCGTAAACAGCGGCATAGTATTCTCCCGCCTCACCGACTGGGCCGAAAGGCGTCGCTCGGTGCAGGATGTAATAAGCGAGGTACAACCGCAGTACTTCGGCATCCCCGGCGTATTTGCGTTTGCCAATAACCCGTCAGCCTTTGGTGGATTCGGCAACCCCGTGCAATTCGTGATACGGCATCCGAATTTCGACTCGCTCGGAGTCGGGATGGAATCGCTGCTTGCGCGTGCCCGACAGATCCCCGGCCTGATCAACGTCGACACCGATCTGAGGGTGAACAAACCTGAGCTCACGGTTTCGTACGATCGGGACCGGGCCGAAGACCTTGGCGTGCCGATCCGCGACATTTCCAGTACTCTGCAGACTCTGCTCGGCGGTCAGCGAATCAGCACGTTCACGCGTGACAACAAGCTGTACGACGTGATTGCCCAGCTCGAAGCTCCGGAACGCGCCACTCCGAGCGACATGACGGGCATCTACGTCAGGGGCGGCGAAGGTACTCTGGTGCAGCTGGATGCCGTCGCGAGCATCGAGGAAGGAGTGGGCCCACAGCAGTTGAGTCACTTCAATCGTGTGAGGTCGGCGACCCTCACGGCGAACCTGGCTCCTGGTTTCACCCTGGGTGAGGCGCTGGACTCCCTGAGTGCTGCAGCATCTGAGGTATTACCGCCGGGTGGGAGTACGGCACTCGCAGGTGAGTCGCGCGAGTTGGTCGAGAGCGGCAACGCGCTGTACTTCGCCTTCATGTTGGCGCTCGTCGTCGTGTTCATGGTCCTTGCCGCGCAGTTTGAGTCTCTGGTGCATCCCTTCACGGTCATCTTGGCGGTTCCGCTGGCTGTAACGGGGGCGCTCGTGACACTGCTGGCAACCGGCTCGACCCTGAATCTGTATAGTCAGATCGGCATGATTCTGCTGATTGGACTGGTGACCAAGAACTCGATTCTCTTGGTCGAGTACGCCAACCAGCTCAAGAAGAAGGGCCTCAACAGCGCCGCTGCGATATTAGAGAGCGGCAAGATCCGGCTGCGACCGATCGTGATGACGACGGTCGCCACGATCATGGGTGCAATGCCCATCGCGCTGGGCCTCGGTGCCGGCTCCACCAGTCGCCGGCCGCTCGGCTACGCAATCGTTGGCGGACTGTCGTTCTCGACGCTGCTTACCCTGTTCCTCGTGCCGGTGGTTTATGTGCTGCTAGACGCTTTGACGGAGCGGCTGTCCCTCCGGAGAAGGTCTGCCGCCCTCGAGCCGGTGGAGGCCACGTGATGTTGCTGCTCGTGACCGCAATGCAGCTTGCTTCCGGACCATCGCTGCCGCCGCAGATCGAACAGACAGACAGTCTGCCCCGAGTCACCCTCGCAGAGGCTTTACGCCGCGCCAGCGACCTCGACCCCAACTACGTCGCGGCGATGCGCCAGGTGGTGGATGCGGAGTGGACCAGAAGGTCGGCATGGTCGGTGTTTCTCTTGCCGGCGATATCCACTCAGTTGAACGCTCGCAAGTTCTCTTCCGAGTTCTTCAACATCGGCACCGGGTCTCCCGCTTCACGAATTGTCGACGCGAGCATCGACGCGCGCTACAACTTGTTCCGCGGCCTCGCAAAGTTCAATGACTTGAGCAGGTCAAACGCTGAGGTCGAGGGAGCCCGCGCGGACGAGCGCGGAGCGCGGTTCCGGACCGCGTTGTTCACTGAATCGGACTACTACGACGTTTTGGCTCAGCGTGAGTTGACTGTCGTGGCGACGGAGCGAGTGAGACGGGCCGAAGAACAGTTGGCGGTGGCGCGTGCCCGCGTCATCTCGGGAGCGGCGGTGCAGACCGACTCGTTACAGCTCTTGTTGGAGCGCACCGAAGCGCAGGTAGAGTTGCTGCGCCAGGAAGCCAGACTCAAAGTGGCGCGTTACCAGTTGGGCCGGCGCATAGGGTATCCCGGTCCTGTGGACGCGGCGGCACTCGATACACTGCCGGCACCGACCTTGCCCATAACCGAGCAGGAAGCCATCGCTGAGGCGATCGCCGAGAGCCCCGACGCACTCTCGGCCCGCGCGAGCGTGAAAGCCACGGCGGCGGGCGTTCGTTCTGCGCGTGGTGCCTACCTGCCGAGCGTAGATCTGTTCGGTCAGTTCAGCGCCACCGACGAAAACTTCTTCCCCACCGCCACTTCGCGATCGGTGTTCGGCATCAGCTTTATCTGGCCGCTGTGGAACAACGCGGTGCGCGAAATCAATCTGTCGCGAGCCACGACCGCGCGAGATATTGCCGAGGCGGCGCAGCGAGACATCGAACTGGCGTTGCGGCGCGACGTAGTCGAAGCCTATGAGGCCTACGAGGCGGCACGTGCAGCGGCCGACTTGGCTGCTGAAGCCGTAGTGGTCGCAAACGAGAACCTTCGAGTGCAGCAAGAAAGATATAGAGCAGGAGCGACGACCATCATCGATC
>Ga0209536_100016260_pt1 | contig 10590 bp, 6 predicted proteins | sample DeeMarSeWOR28_12_FD_187461 | JGI IMG/M metagenome (GOLD analysis project Ga0209536, IMG submission 187461) | Marine sediment microbial communities from White Oak River estuary, North Carolina - WOR-2-8_12 (SPAdes) (version 2) | ecosystem: Environmental > Aquatic > Marine > Intertidal zone >...
AAATCTTCGCCGGTTGTAAGTGAAACAGGCTCTCCATTGAAGGCAATGTCGATATCGGTCATCTCCCCATTCAGCGCATTATATCTAACCCGTGTCACGGCAACGACGTTAGTCGGCGCTCCGACACTGTCCTCCCATATCTGCGAGGAAGGGATCCAGACAACATTATTCACGCCGTCAGCGTTACCGCCCCATTTTTCAGTATCGATGGATGTTGTTCGTTCATAGGCTATCTGCTCTAAGGTGCTCCATGTATCATAGCTATTTTCAACTTCGTCATCAAATCCTCTTGAAATTAGGGATTGGGCAATATTGTAATCACCCATTCCGTCTTTCCAGTGCAAGGGGATTCCGGCTAAAGTCGTATTTACCAGATAATGATCGCCTTCTGTCGTTTCCCTGGTAACTACATTAGAAAATTCGGATGTGCTCAATGTTGCGCCACTACCATCAAGTTTGGTAGCAGTTGCACTGACAACCTCTCCTGCATAAATAAGCACATCTTTGAAATTACCGACGATTTCTGCCTGACCGGTGAAATCAGTCGACACCTCAACTTCATCAAGAAAACGTTTACCTTCACGGTTTGTTGTTGGAGAATTGGCAAAAAATTGGATCTTGTGTGTTTCACCAGGAGAACTATTCAACACACCTTCAATATAAATACCACCCCTGGTTCCCGATGGATCCGTCTCATCTATCCAAGCATATAGCAAATTGAGTGTGGGATATTGTACACCGTCGTTTGCAGACTCCCCTAGCTGTATTCCCAAACCGGTGTTATCATAAATTGAATTCGTTAGAATTGAGTTATTTGTACCGCTTTCGACAAAAACACCGGCCTGATCATTTCCATAAATTGTGTTTTCTGAAAGGGTGTTGTCACTACCGTTTATGATAACCCCGGCACCAATATTGCCATAGATCTCATTTTCGGTGAATGCATTATCTGAAGCATTCAGGGATAAACCAAAATTTGAATTTTCCGATATGGTGTTTCCGGACAGATGTACAACACCGGACATTATGCTGATGCCGCCACTACCGTTAAAGGTAATATTGTTACTGGTTAATTGATTACCGCTGGTGCCTGAAACAGATATACCTTTACCGGCATTATTAACAATATTATTCGCTGACGACACTCCAATTAAATTGTTGGTTGCCTCTGCTGTAATTGTAATTCCGTCGACAACAGACCCAGAAATTTCGTTTGCATCGACTGTATTGCCTGACGACTGAATCAATATACCTGATATACGGTTGTTATCAACAGTATTTCCACCGAGAGCTGTCAATGTCAAACCATATCCTGTTGTACTAATGAGAGCGAGACCGTTTACCGCACTTTCACCTCCGCTAATGGTCAGACCGCCAAAATCTCCTGTCGTTTCAACAAGAGGTTCTCCGATATAACCACTTTGCAACGTTCCGTTTAAAAAGACGGGATCTGTTACATCCGGAAGAGATGATGTGGGTTGAATTGAAAATGGAGCAGTACCCGGAATATAAAAATAAATTATCTGATATCCGGCGAGTGCATTCGATTCCTCAATGGCTGAACGTAATGTCACCACGCCGTTCCCTGTATCTGCAGTGCCATCACCGGGTAGTAAATCGGGTAAATCTTCTGTAGAGTTTACAACGAGAAACGGTAATTGTTTACTGTTTACGATCTCATCGATATCATACACTTTCAAGTGGTTGTTATTTCCTGAAAGATCGGCAAGAGATTTTACGCCACCGAAATATGAAAATTCTGTAAAGGACCAGCGGCCATTCAAATATTCATTTATTGACTGGGGATAATTTTCTGAGGGATTACCGTTACCTCCGGATCCATTAATATTGTTATCTCCCAAGGCTATACTCCAGATTCTCACTTCATCAATCAATCCTTTAAAAGTACCCTCATCTGATTTTCCGATATAGAGTCCACCAGAACCCGTGATACCTGTGCCGAGTGCAACGGTTATCTCCTCGACCAGGTTACCGTCGTAATACATTTTTAATTGCTGGCCGTCATAGGTTCCCACTATATGGGTCCATCTGAAGGCTTGTATCGGGCTGGCATTTACAGTACTGACAATACCAGTTTCACCTCCGATGGAGAAATATGCTGTCCGGTCTTTTATATAAAGGGAGAAGGTCTGATAATCATCACCAACCGATCTGTATATAATTGGCATTTTGACACCCGGATTTTCGCCGATGAGATACACCCAGGCTTCAACAGAGATGTTTTCATTTTCCGCTGAGGGATTGTCAAAGTACTGATAAGCCTCTTTATTTGGATTGGGAACTAGTTCTTCAGTGTCAAGTATTCCCGCATACCCCGATTGGCCATCAAAAACATATGAATTGTTATTCGATTGGGCAAAAAGTCCATTTGTGGAAAGAAGTACTATAACAAGTAAAGTCGTTCTGATAATTGCATTTATCTGATTTGACATATTTTCCTCTTCTTAATTATTTCAATATTGATAGAATAGTAGAATGATAGAATACACTATGAGACTATTGTTCTTTCAAATAGCTCTTTATTTGTGATTTGAGATCTTTAAGTGATAGGCTTAAGCTGGTGGTCTTCGCTGCGGATTTTCCATCCCCAAGGACTTTTATTTTTCCCTCTTCACCATTTAAAACCTGAAATTCCTTGACCTTTGCCTCTTTTTTGAGAAATACCAGAACTTCTTCATCATCCTCAAATCTGGGCATGTGAGAATACAATTCTCCAACCTCACCAACTTCTCCACCCAGGTACCTTACTTCCACTAAACTGGAATTATCAGAACCTTTAAGGTATTCCTGAACTTCGAGGGTTGCTCGTGTATATATTCGTGTTTTTGATTCATTCCAGCTGGATTCTTTTTGAGTCACCTTACCAGTGACAATGACGTCAGCATCCCTGGAGAGTTTTTTAATCTTTACTGACTCCTCCTGGGCAAAAACTGTAAAATGTATACTAATGGAAAACAAAATAAGAAGTACGAATCTAATCGAATTAGACATGTCGGATTCCCCCTGCAATGTTATGAAATATGTATTATAATTTTCTAATTAAGTGTGGTGTCTATTAGAATTGGCTTCTAATAGAGAGTATATAAAAAGGTTTATACTCTGCGGTATATTAAACGCACGGATATCTCAACACGATATGCCTTCATAATATTTCCATTTTATTAAAATATTTTAATTTTTTTTAACAAATAATATCTAATTATATCATTTATAAGCTGCCTGAGACGGTTATGAATCTAACTTGTTAAAAATCTTGTACTTACTTTTTTATATTATTATTGAATTTTCAGTATAGGTATGCATGTGGGGTATCAGGATTTGTCTATATTATGAGATTTGGGGGATGTCGTTTTGCATAAAATTGCAAACATACTTTCCTGTACTTATATGAGAGTCGGCAAAGGTAGTTCAATATTTTCAGAAAATGAATATAATTGCATACATAATTATTGTCGTTATACTTAAGTAAAAAAAGTTTGTTTAGGAATTCCCATGTCAATTTTTCTTAAAATGAGGGACGTAGCATGCTACCTCCATACACGATTCCCCAATTTTTGTAATGTCCCGAATAATAAAAATCAAAATGTAAATGGTATGATAATTGCGTTTATTTCAGATAAAACACTTTGATGGCATTTTTATCTATTTACTAGGGCGGAACTATTACAATTGTGTGTATTTAAGGACAATTCCCACAGATTACGTGGATGGGATTATACTGATCCTGGTTATTATTTTATAACCATTAATACAGATGCAGATATTTGTTGGTTTGGGAAAATTGAAAATAAAAAAGTGATACTTTCTGAGTTAGGAGAAATTGCTAATCAATATTGGAAAGAGATGCCAAAGCATCATAAAAATGTTCAACTTGATAAGTATATAATTATGCCTGATCATGTCCATGGCATTGTCATAATAAAGGGAGAGGGAATATATAAGCTAGTGAACACTTGTGGGGCTTTGTATAGGGATATTGTAAGATATAATTGCAATAAAAATAATACATTACCACTTGTTAATAAAGATCTTAGTTATCGAATGTCCCGGATATCCCCTAAGCCGGATTCATTGTCAACAATTATCAGATCATATAAATCTGCGGTGTCCAAAACTGCCCATGAATCCGGATATAAAGAGTTTAAATGGCAATCAAGGTATTATGACCAAATTATTAAAACTAATGAACAATTATTTGCGATTCAAAAGTATATCATCAATAATCCCAAAAAAAGGTAATAAGCACTTACGTTTTCAATAAGGCTTAAAATTACAAATCTCAGGGCATCGTGTATGGACGTTGCATGCAACGTCCCTGCTTGAAGCCCTGGGGTAATGACATGGTTATCCAGATTTGAGTGAATAAATAGGAGATTGATACATACATTTTCAATAGTACCTCAAAATCGCAAATCTCAGGGCATCGTGTATGGACGTAGCATGCTACGTCCCTCTTAATAGGGCCGGAATGATAACCTTATTTACCAACGACGGTGCAGTAAAAGGGGAAGAAAGATTTGGATTTTTCACTGAGGCATGAGAATCATAAATCTCAGGGCATCGTGTAAGGACGTAGCATGCTACGTCCCTCCTTGAAACCCTGGTGTAATGACCTGATTATTCAGATTTGGTTGAATAAATAGCAGATGGATGCTTACATTTTCAACAATGCTTAAAATTGTAAATCTAAGGGTATCATGTATGGACGTTGTATGCAACGTCCCTCATAAGATGGTTGGAATGAGCAAAGGTACAGTAAATTAGACTGTTTATTATTCTATTTTACTAGAAGGGACGTAGCATGCTACGTCCATACACGGCACACAGAGATATTTAATGTCCCCTTTATTCTAAGATCCAAAGTCAAAAGTGTTTTGAATGGATGATTTTAAAAAGATTTTAACGTCGCACCAACCGCCACAGACCAACCAACAAAACCACCGCAAACCCACCCATCAAAATAACCGACGTTGTAACAAAATCCATCCCAAAAATCGTTAACGCACCCGCCGAAAACCCGGCAATCCCTTCCGCACCCATAATACCCGCAGCAATCAATATCCCAGAGTGAAAATGTGTGGGATACTTTTTTCCAATCCAGACGTGAATCAGCGCTCCGAGCGCTATCGGAATTGCCAGAGCTGGGCCGAGGAATAAACCAATCCCGAAAGGCATCCATAAAAATTTATCCCTTACCTTTGCCGGCAGAAAACGATTTATCAATTCTCCTGAGGCGGCAATCACAAAACCGATGAGAAAAAATTCCGGATTTTTGAATCCGCTAATGCTCTCAGCAACCAATTGTGCCTGAGGGGCGGGCATGGTGGGGGAGAATAGTTGGTCTGAAAATGCTTTACGTAATATTTCGAAAACAAAAGGAGCAGATAAACCTGTAAATATAACTGTAATTGAATCAACTTTGACAATATCGAAGAATCGCGTACCTAAAAGAGCTGCCGATTTATAGTCATGTCCGGCATCGCCGGCAATCGCACAGGCAATACTGACAAATGCGGCAATGATGAAAAGCGAAGACATATCAATTTGTATACTGATCAATCCGTAAAATGCGGCGATAAGCAGGGTGATAAATATTCCAAATTGCTCCAAAGGATCAATATTGGTCTCACCGGTCATTCTAGCCGCAACGGCAACCATTGCCCAGACGCCGATGATGGTGAAAAGTGCAGCGAACCAATCCAATCCACAATTAATAAGTACAATAAATCCAAGCGCAACAACGATCAAAAACATATATTTTGCTCGTTTAATCGTTGTCAAAACCGGAAGAAATATCTTTTTAAAGTGGGGTAGAATATAGCCGACAAAAAAACTGACTCCAGAGCCCAGAACCATTCCCATTCCCAGACTTTTGGTATAGTCTCCGGCCAAACTTAAATCGAAGTCATTTATTTTAAGGATCGGAATGAAGACAAACCATCCTATAACTGATCCCAAGAACCAGGAAAAACCAGCACGCGGACCAAGAATATACCCGGCGCCAAGTGCAATAGGCAGCGGCATAAGAATGAGTACTATCCCAATTGAACTGATGGAAAAGAGTAACCAGCCAGCGGGAAAATGCAGATCGCGGACAAGGGTGAAAATACCAACAAATGATCCCAAAATAAGTAACAGGGTTATTTCCTTGCTGCCTGTTGTTCCCGCTTTTAGTAATTCAGCACCGGCGGTGCCGGCCGGAAATGGAAGATTCTCTTCATCAATAAAGGTGTATTTGAGGGGCACCGAGAGAATAAGTCCTAATAAGCCGGCGACTGCAAAAAGAATACTTAGTAACCAGGGCGCAGGTAATTCAATCTGCAGCCCATGGATTCGATTTATATAAATGATTCCCGGAAGGGTAAAAGCGACGCCGGCTGCAATCAGCCCGCCGATGCTGCCGCCGGCCTGTGCGACGTTTACTTCATGAATGTTGATCTTGCGTTGACGATCGAGAAATTTTATAACAGCTCCGGATACAATGACCGCAAATATGATCGGCCAGGGGGCTGCTCCCAATTTGAGGGCAATATAAGATGTGCTCATTAGCAGAAAAAGGGATAGGGCGATGGCAATAATGATAGCTCGAAGTGAAAATCCGGAATGCTCATGTGGAGAAGTCATAGATTACAGATGATTTGTAGAGACGTTATATGTCGGAGATCCCGGTTGATAAGGGCAACATCTCATAGTACGTGTGAATTTCATAGAAATTTAGTGTTTACGATCTTCAATATACTCCAGAATCTTGCTGGTTTGAAGTTTAACATTTGAGGGTCCACTGCGAATATAAAAATGTTCCTCGTTTTTTACCTTCAGAAATACAGGTTTTTGCGATGGTTCACATTCCAAAACAGCAACCATTTTTTTACTGACATGTATCAAACCAAAATTCAGATAACCGGTATATTCCGCTCCGATATGCTGATTGATTAGATTCTTAAAATGCAATAGACATTTATCCTCATTTTCAAACTTATCTGCTTCCAGGCCAACAATTTCACCATCATCAGTAACTCCCAAAAGGGCAATTCCACCATCTGAATTCATAAAGGCAGTGACAGCTTTCAACCAGGCTAATTCAATTTCTTTTCCAAACTGTTTACTGTTCAAATTCATACGCATTGTTGATTTGAATTCTAATGTTCCGCTTTCACCATTTGTAATGAGTTCTTTTAGTTTCGTCTGAGGATCATTCGATTCAAGAACGGATCGGGAGGTTTTTGTCAGCTGTTTGCGATACTTACGGATCATTAAAATTGAAAAGAGAATTCCTATAAGTAAAATAGACGCTGAAATAGAAATATTTGCCAGTTGCCTTTGCTGGAGTTTATTAAGAATGTCATTTTCGGGGATAATGATACCGATCCAATGTGTTGATTGGACTCGATCAATCGAAGCAACACCGAACCAATATGTTTTATTATTAAAAGTAAAATCAATCGGATCATTTAGTGGTCTATCATGATTCACCCAGTTTATAATGGATGCAGAAATGGGTGAGTTTTCTAAATCTGCAGGATTTATGAATAATTTTTCCGGATCTTTTTCAGTCTTTTGCAGAGAATCGACAGTGCCGGTTGAGAGTATTTTCTGTTCCGACTGAAAGAAAAAGATCTGACTATTTCCGCTTATCTGGACATTTGAGACAGATTCGTACATGTCTTGCAGTAACACATCAAAGGCGAGAACCGCAATTTGGTCCGGTTGTTCTTGCACAGGCCATTTGATACCTGCTGTTGCACCAAAATTATTTGCAGATTCTATGAATCTAAGTTTTGTCCACTTGACCAAATTTGAGTCGGATGATTCTTTTACGGTTGTATACCATGGTCGCTGGAAAGCATCATATGTTTCTGCTGACGGTATTTCCTTGATGAATTTTACGTCACCAGTCCAGTGTTGGATACGTATATTATTATAATCCTCGTGGTTTTTAATCATATAACTAATCCAATGTTCATCCTGCCGGCTAAGGACAAAAACATCCTGGTTTTCATTGACAATTTTGACTGAATGAACCTGGGGCATCCCATCCAAAATAGGTATAAACCTGGTGTTAATACTTTTTATATCTTCTAAAACCAGCAAACCTGCCTGACCCCATTTTTGAAAAACTGTTAATATCTGGTTAATTGGTTGATAAAAATTTATAAACCGGGATTCCACTTTTGCGGCAAGATCGCTTATGTAATTTTTGGATATACTCTCGCTCACATAGTCGTTGTATACTTTTTGCTGAAGGAATATCAAAGATGTTATAACAAATGTTATAATTATAAGATTTGTTATAAGTTTTTGAATGATCGGTTTATTATTCATTGGTAATTGAAAAGTGTCGAGAAATGCATTTAATTATTTTGATTAAATTTAAAATAATTTCCCTATTTTTTCCCACAGTTTCATATGAAAATAGAGACTATCTCTATATTGTAGATAAGCATAATAGGTTTGGCGGAGTGTATCGTCTGGAAACCATTTCAGTTCATTTCCATCGACAAGATAGAGAGATGCTACTTCAGGATGAAATTGAACACCAAGAACATTCTTATAGATTTTATGAGCAATTATTTCCGGGACTTTTTCATCCATTGACGTGGCAATTATTTCGATATTCAAACCTGTCTTTTTAACCGCCTGGTGATGACTGCTATAAACAACAGGTGTCGGATTGTTTTGCCAGAGGCGATCGTCAAAAAAATGATGATCATTGACCTGTTTGATTCTATGAAAGTTCGACCAGATCATCTGGTCATCAGGGGATAAGTCTTGCCAGTAATTCTTGTGTCGTTGATCCGTTTCCAGCTCTAAAACATCTTCAACATATTTCGCCTGATATAAGTCACTAGGGATGTCCTGATACATAGATCCACCGGTTGCCATATTGATAGTTTGCATACCTAAACAAAATCCGACGACAACATAATTACTATTTTTAGATAGAAGAGGAATGAAGGTGGTATCCTGATATCCTCCCAGAAGATGAAATAATAACGAAAGCTCAAAATAATGGCGATGCGGGGTATAAATATCAGTCAAAAGACTGGTTTTCTCCATATAAAGAGCGGGGGGCACGTCCGCGCCTCCCAGAAAAAACAGTCCTTCAGTTTCATTTACTATCTTTCTAAATTGCTCACTGAGATCATTGTTTTGAAAGAGATTTTCAGGTTTGAGTTCTCCCTTTATCAACTGAAAGCGGAATAAATTATCATCTCTGTTCTCAATAAAATCCTCAACTTCGGAATAATTCTTTTCCGCCATCTCATAACATATAGCTATGAGTTGTACGTTTTCGATGTTCAGAATGTCCTTTTCAATCAGATCTTCAAAGCCGCGCAATGATCCGACACCGGGATTTATAATGCCAATAGAGACTCTCTCAACATCTACAGTTTCATTAGGCACTTCGCAATTGAATGAAATACCAAGTAGAAAAAGGAGAGTGTAAAATTTTGTAAAACTTATTTTATCTTTCGAACTTTTCATTTACTAGCCCTTGGTTGATAGTACATTCAATCAAAAAATTCAGAAACCGTTGAAACGGTTTTTCATTAGATATTTTTCAGTGACACCTGGCTTAAAGCCAGGTGTTAATGTAATGATCATATAAATCGAGCTGTTTCAACGGCTTTATAATTTTTATATTACAATGAAAATTGAAAACTGAGCAAAGGTACTTGTACAGAATTCTCCGGTAAGGATTGCTCTGGATTTTGGTGATCTGTTTCATGAATTTTTGGTATAAAATATCCAATTGCTGAGCCGATAATTGCTCCAACCAGAACATCAGTTAGAAAGTGAGATCCTGCCGACATTCTTAAATAGCCGACGGTTGAGGCCAGCAGTAGAGATCCTGTCCAGATATAGGGTTTTGCATTTGAATCCGGATAATATGAACTGTATATGGAGGATAAAAAAACCATGGATGCAAATGACATCGTTGTATGCCCTGAAAAAAATGACTTTTTTGCCTCTGAAGTTAATTTAATTTCCACGGGCACATCAGGATTATAAGCATACGGCCTGATCCTTTGAATCCCTCCTTTACCGAAAGCGGGAAGAGCAACTCCCAATATCATCGTTTGTAAGTACATGCCTGCTATCACAGGAATATCCGTTCGAATCGGTTTAGATGCCAGCAGCAAGGTTGGAGATAACATGCAGGTGTATAACAAAATATCACTTAAATCAGAAGCCTTAGGTGAATAGTTGGCGGTAAGAAATCGATCGGGTAAAAATATATCATTTCTGTTGAGATTGTCTAAATCCTCCAGGCTCAACGGTGTTATGGATCGATCCAGTGCAATACCAACAGCTGCCAATGGCACGCCGACAACAATCAGCGCTCCATCTTTCTTCCAGTTCATTTCATAAGGGGACTGAGCATAATGATCTAAAGGTAGCATTACGAGTAGGATAAGAAGAATGCCGATTCTGCAATATTGTTGAATCATATTTATTAGTTTTTTCTGTTATTGGTGGACTTATTCTTTTTGTACTAAGTACTGGTGTTGCATAGAAGTCATTTTTTCATCCAAAATTTTAAAGTGACATTCTTTTAAATGAGTC
>Ga0209536_100016261_pt1 | contig 10590 bp, 5 predicted proteins | sample DeeMarSeWOR28_12_FD_187461 | JGI IMG/M metagenome (GOLD analysis project Ga0209536, IMG submission 187461) | Marine sediment microbial communities from White Oak River estuary, North Carolina - WOR-2-8_12 (SPAdes) (version 2) | ecosystem: Environmental > Aquatic > Marine > Intertidal zone >...
ACTTTCCCGGTAAGCATTTCGTAAAGGACAACTCCGAGTGACCAGATATCAGTTGTTTCATCAACCTCTTCGCCGCGAGCTTGCTCTGGAGACATATATGCTATCGTACCAGCAGTCGTTCCTTCTTTGGTTATTCTTGTCTCTCCAGCCAGTTTAGCGAGACCGAAATCCAGGATCTTAGCTTCACCGTCTTCAGTGATGAATATGTTGCCTGGTTTTATGTCCCGGTGAATAATACCTTTTGAATGTGCTTTGACGAGCCCTTGTGCGACCTGTACGGTAATTGTTATCGCTTGTTCAACGTGCAGTGGTCCTTGTTCGATTTTTTTTTGTAATGTCTCGCCTTGATAAAAGGTCATGCTGATGAACAGCTGGCCGTCGTCGGTTTCATCGATTTCGTGAACATTGCTGATATTAGGATGGTCGAGAGCCGAAGCAGTTTGCGCTTCTTTGATAAACCGTTGTTTGGCAACGGCGTTGCGGGTTAAGTCTTGAGGAAGGAATTTCAAGGCGACGGTACGCTTGAGTTTAATATCCTCGGCTTTGTACACGACTCCCATGCCGCCGCCGCCGATCTTCTCCAGTATCCTGTAATGCGATATCGTTTTCCCGATCATCCGATTTCCCCAATACTACTAACCTGTCTATTATAATATACAGGGGTTTGTTGTCAATATTATTTCGATAGGGGAGAGTACGAAGTGTGTTAGAAGGAAGCCCCTGTATCCTTCCTTGTACAGGGGCTTCCTCCAGGGCATCGGATGATGCCTATCGTATAAGCAATATCTTCTTTGTTACAGTATATTCGTCTGCTTGTAGTGAGATGAAGTAGGTTCCACTTGGCAATTTCCTGCTGGCGTTATCATCACCGCACCAAACCACCAAAGATTTTTGATCTTCGATACTTGATTCTAGAATAAAAGACCTGACCAAACGTCCGCTGGCATCGTAGATACTTATTACTGGCTTCTGATATACTGATGTTCTGCCCACTGATCCGCTGATATTCTGATTCGCTTCTTCTATCGTGTATCTGATAGTGGTGTAGCGGTGGAATGGATTAGGGGTAGCCTCTAGGTTCAGAACGATTGCTGATGCTTCTTCGTATTCTTCGACACCTGGTTCGGGCAGCCAAGGGTCGAAATCGACATAGTCACTAACAGGATCGCCGAGACCACCAGGATTAGCCATAGGATGATACGGACCGCTGGCATCACCCCACCAGTTGTATTCAGCAAGTAAGTTCATGGTATCGTCAACATTATAGATGCCGTATCTGATGTTGTCTGTTATGTTGCAGTTATGAATCAAAGGACTGGAGGCGTTAGACGAATATATCCCATCCCAACCGTTGTTCTTAATGATGCAATTCGTAATTGTCGGTTGCGAACCATAAATGCATGTGATACCGCCGCCATCGCCATCATCGTCTGGCACATTGTTCATGATAGTATTGTCACTAATTGTCGGCGAAGAGGACCAACAGCAAATTCCTGCTCCCCAACCGCCTATGTTTCCAACAATCCAGTTACCCGTAACGATCGGTGAAGAGTGACCACAAAATATACCACCACCATGACCTTCTTCACCAAACCCGAAACAGGCACTGTTTGCAGTGATGTTGTTATCGCAGATTCTTGGTGAGGAATGGGCACAGTAAATACCACCACCATACAATGCACTGTTATCAATCAGATCATTGCTAGCTATTATTGGTGCTGAATTATTGAGACAGGTGATACCTGCTCCGATACCCCATGTTGCATTGTCCCTGATGATATTATCCGTAATGGTCGGTGACGATGCAAAGTTACAGCCAATACCACTGTGGCCGTTGCGGATGGTGAATCCATTGATGATCGTTGTAGAATCGACCCCGGTCTCTAGCACGATCACAACTGCGAGCTGGTTACCATCGATAGTCGTCACGTCAGCACCTAATTCACTTACAAGGTGTATGCCTTGGGTGTTCGGCCAGTAGATTATCTCGACATAAGTTCCTGGACCAACCAATACAATGTCATTTTCTGCACATGAATCCAATGCAGCCTGGATTGAGTTGAGGGTTGAATCAGGATGCACAAACCAGACTGAACGATCGGCCTGGGCCCTATTGAACAGTAGTGCTACTAGTATACATATCCCAAGTTGGATTTTCATACGCCTCCTTAATTCCCATAGATAAACGCGTAATTGCGTTAGATATCGATCTATTAGCAAAAGGTAATGCATTATCTGACAACGATTATCTTGCTGGCTATCTTATTATCTTCTGTCTCAAGCAACAAGAAGTATACGCCGTTCGAGATATGCCTCTTTCTGCTATCCGTCAGGTCCCAATTGACAGTATGGGAGATTGGATCACGTGTTTCATTGTCGATGAGAGAAAGAACTAATCTGCCAACCGCATCATATACACCAAGATTCACTCTGCCTTTGGCCGCGAGGGAAAACTGGCATGCGAGATGAGAGGTGACAGGATTGGGAGAAGCAAACAGCTTAAAGCCATTAGCGATGCCTGGAGTATTATGTTCATAAATGCCAATGGACGGCTCGTAGAATCCTTTTATCTTCATTATGTACCTCTCGTAATCGGCACCGATTTTAGGAATTGTCACCCAATAATTGCCGTCTCGTGGGTCGAATGCGATTCCTCTGATTTCCCAATAGAAAGGTAGCATCAACCTATTGTTCGTTGCTGCTGGTGGTACTCCTTGGAACTCTACTACACCTACGCTATCAAGATAGGACCCCGATGAATCGCACCATGTCTGTACTTCGATGAACGAATTGCCGCAGCTATCATAAGCCATGCATCGGGGATTGCTGAATCCTTGAATTGGATTTAGATACTGGTTCGCGTTTCCGAGGGTGTCGGATATGTAGACATACTTTGTATCGGCAGGAGAATTTCTGTAGTCAGCACACCACAGTGTGTGATTGTGATATGCAAGACCCATGGGGAAGTCGTTCGCAGGGTTTGCGAAGTATCTGAGTATGTTGCCAGATTTATCGATTTTCCATATTTGCTTAAGATTATTTGAAGTCACCCATAGATTGTCATCATAGTCTGAATAGGCGATGTCCGTGAGTAATGTATCAGGTCCAGTTAACGAGCCCAAATAGCTTACCAGACTATCTGAAGAGAACCTATAGATTGTGCGGCTTGTGTAATTCAGGATGAATAATTGATCTCCAACGGGGTCATATGTGACACCCTCAATAAATGATATTGCAGGTATTATTTCTATTTCTTTCGGTCCCCACACAACTTCGCCCGGAGCTATGCCGACCTGTTTTGAGAATGTTCGTATCCAAGTGGATTCTGCACATACAAGGTGTAGCTCGAAATGAATGACCATGCCGATTGACGCACCTGGGTTAACATGGACATCAAACGGATCAGGTTCATTGCTTGAGCTGTCACCAGCATATAGAGTAGCGTAATTGCAGAGTGAGTCAGTTATAATGATGTCTTGTGATACCGTTTTCAGGATAGCTTGGATGTTTGTTGCTGGTTGTGTTCCGGCATTTTTGACTAAACAGATAATACCAGCATCTTCTCCGGGTTCAAGCCTACCATTGTTGTTATTGTCGTTGATGACTTCGGATCTTCTCAGAACCAGATTTGGCCTATCACCGAGTGTGACTGCCTGAAGTGAATTATACACATTGAGTCTTCCCCAGCCAAATTCATTGTTCGGATATGGTTCACCACATTCAGGTTGGTCAGCATAGTCCAGTAGGATGTTGTATAGTTCTCCGTAATTCAATGTGGAGTCTTTCTGCAGACAGATTGCTGCGGCACCTGCAACTTGTGGGCAAGATACTGACGTACCGTTACCGAATTTCCAGGTTCCATCTGGATTCAGAGTTCGTATTGCAACACCGGGTGCACTTATGTCCGGTTTTGTAAAATTCCAGTCTGGACGTGGCCAATAAATAGTATCGTTCCACGGATATTGGTTAGGTGCGGGACCATGTGATGAGAACGGGGCAATGTGATCGAGTTGTGAAGTTGCACCTACGCCTATAACAATAGGATAATTACCTGGGCTCCTGTCTGTCATCGGGTCTGGACCATAATTGCCAATGGCGAAGACTAAGACTATGCCTAGATTACGCAGATTAATGCAATCACTCCACATATATGTTAAGTATACCCTTGAGAAGGCCCAGGAATTGCTTATTATGTGCACGTCCTGTGTCGCGAACCATTGCAGGCAATCATGGAGCCAGCTGACGTATCCTGTTACGGTTGAATCCATTCCCTTTGCGCAGATGAAGTTGGCACCAGGGGCAACTCCGATGTCGTATTCGTAGGGGCCATTGCCGTCGCCACCACATAAGACACCCATGCAGCGTGTGCCATGTCCTGCGTCGTCGTAGGGATATGTGCTATCATTTACTGCATCATACCATCCGCCCGGCACCCATCTGCCACCAAAACATGGCAGGTCGACATTGACACCCGTGTCTATATTGCCGACGACGATACCTGTGCCATCATAGCCCTCGTTCCAGCACTGATCAGCGCATACCATTGTGATATTCCATTCTGCACCTCGTGAATCTCCGATCATCTTGTCTCCATCCGGATCTGGATCGAAGGATATGATGAAATCATCGATTACATAGTCAATATCCTCGCGTGCAGCTATTTTTTCAATAATCTCGCGTGTGCTGCTGAATGACAAGCCGTTGAATATCCACCAGGAGTGAAGATCAGTGACACTGTCTCCCATGCTGTATAGGTGGTCCAGTAGATCGGCTTGATGACTCATGGCGAATTCCTGAAGAAATAGGAGTTTCGTCTGTTTTGGAGCTTCTTGGATGCTGGACAAATCAGGTTGTTCTTTCATGTGTACGATCACGCGTATGGTTGTGTTTTCGGGGAGAATTGAGAGCCTCTCCGCCAACTGGGAATGTACTGTTCCAGCGGTACTCATGCCCAGAGTTACTATTGTCAGGATGAATGCATGTTTCATATTTTCCTCCTTTTTGAGTTATCCTTGGCATTCACTGGTGTCATTATGTGCAAAGAACGTGCCTGTTTGTGTTAGTGAGAAAAGTGCGGAAATTACGTGCATTATTGATATAACTCTGCGCAGTAGCGATTAATTCTGAGTGACAAAAGACGATTTTCAGTCAGTTGTACAACGAATTCAAGCGTGGGTAGTCTTTTTTAGTAGGCTGCGAATATTTGACTGAATAGCGTCTATGTTGCGATATCAGACTTTATTTCGTCAAACCGAGTTTCTTCATCTTGCTCCGGAGTGTGGTGCGTGGTATACCCATGATCTTGGCGGCTTCGGTCTGGTTGCCGCCCACCACGGACAAGATGTTTTTAATATACTCCCTTTCGAGTTGTACATAGGTAAGCGGTGGACCTTTCTCTTTCAAGATGATTGCCATATCTCGTTCCGTTCTCGGCAGTCCCTTTTTTATCTTTTCTGACAAATGGCCAACCTTGATTGTGCTGCCTTCCCTAGCGTAGATAACCAGGCGCTCGATTTCATTTTCTAGTTCCCGTACGTTGTTTTCTACCCAATCGTATTTCCTTAATGCTTCTAATGCCTGTTGGTCGAAACCACGGAAAGCCTTGTTCTTCTCCCGGGAATATTTGTCCAAGAAATGCTTTGCAAGTACAGTAATATCATCTCGGCGATCTCGTAGTGTTGGAACATGTATGGTTATGACATTTATTCGGTAATAGAAATCCTGCCGGAAACGTTTCTCCTCCACAGCTTTCTGTAAGTCCTCATTAGTAGCACAGACCAGTCGCATATTGACCTTTATAGTCTTCGTTCCGCCAACACGGCGGATCTCTCTTTCCTGTAGCACTCTCAACAACTTTATTTGCATGGCTTCGCTTGTGTGATGGATTTCATCTAGAAAGAGTGTGCCGCCCTGAGCAGCTTGAAATAAGCCTTGTTTGTCGATAGCACCGGTAAATGCGCCTCTAACACTGCCGAACAACTCTGCTTCCAGAAGTGTCTCTGGCAAAGCGCCACAGTTAATGGCAAGAAACGGTTTGTCTCTGCGGTTTCCGTTGTAGTGTATGGCTTTGGCGATTACTTCTTTTCCGGTGCCGGATTCTCCAGTCAGCAGGACCGTGCTGTCGTCGTTGAGGATCTTGTGGACGTCTTTGAATACTCTCTGCATGGTTTTGCTTTGTGCAATCACTCCAGGGAAGGCATATTTCTTGCCGACTTCCTGGCGTAATTGGATATTTTCATTCACCAGTTGTTCCGTCATTTGTGCATTGTTAATTGCAATGGCAGCAATATTCGCGAGGGCTTCAAGGAATGCGGAATCTTCGCTGGTGAATGATTTAACAGAAATTCGTTGATCAACATAAAGGGTACCAATTGCTTGCTTCAGACCCGGTACGATGAGCGGGACGCAAACGAAGGAAAGGATACGTAATGCCTTAACACTTTCTGCGTTCTTGAAGCGTGAATCTAGTCGCAAATCCGAGCTGAGTAATGTCTGCTTTCTTTCCATCGTCGCTTGAACAATACTTGAACTGAACGCAAGTTCTTCTTCTTCCAGAGATTCAGAAGCGGCAGTATGATAACTTTCACCAGATTCATCAGTCAAGATAATCATACCGCGTTGAGCGCCAATACTGGGAATGGCAGAATGCAAGATCTCTTCGAGCAATTCCTTTATATCACTTATGCGGTTGATCCTCTGGCTAATTTGAAAGAGTGCCATTAGCCGGTCTTGTGATAGCGTCACTGGCTTTCTTTCGTGGGGGATCTTAATGCTACTATTGTTGGAAGTCACGAATGCTCTCGTTTCAAATCAGTCTACTGATGATATCCACTGCCTTCTTCGCGCCTTCAGTGGCGATGGGCGGATACGGGGCTTCTTTGCCCAGATTGGCAACAGCGCATTCGGCTAATGATTTTGGTGTTGTTTCAGAAAATGTCATTTTCACACCGGCCTTATGTCTGGACAGACGGTGCGCCGTAGCAATTTGATGTTCGAAATGTTCTTCGAGCGGGAAATAGATGAATGATTTCCTTAACGCGGTCAGTTCAATCGTCGTCGTCCCGCCGGCTAGGACGATTGCTAAATCTGATGCAGCAAAGTGTTCGAACAATCTGGGGACATATCCTTTTACTTCGATGCCCTGTTGTGTTTCTGAAGAATCAAGTGAAACGCGTGGCCCTCCGACGAGGACCATTCTCAAATCAGGTATTTTTTCTCTGATAATTGGAAACGCTTTAGCACATAAATCCAACATTGGTTTGCCTATTGCTGTGCCGCCAATCGAACAGACGATCAGTGGTTCTTCACCATACGCAAGTTTCTTTCTGATATTCTTCTTATCAGCATAGTCGTCGGGCTCAAATGGCACAATATACCCGATACAATGATATCTTTCTTTTACGTGGTCACGTCGATTGGGAAGGGATTGTCCAAACGTTCTGTCCGGGATATCAGCTTCTTCACCCACAAAGAGCAGGGTTATCAGACTCTCGGGAACATTGTCATAGCCATGAGCCCATCTTTCGTTGACAAAATATGCCGCCTTTGCTTCCTGCTGGGCTTCGGTCATAGCATCGACACCAATGAAGTCATACATCATAACGAAAGTGGGGTCGACCTGTATTTGCTTCTCGCGCAGCGCAATAGCTAGTTCGTATGTCTCATCACCGATGGCCAGATCATACCTTTGTTTATTCATTGCTTTGTAGAATATCCCGGCATTTTTTTTCCAAACATCCTGTGCTGCCATGACGTATTGCACCAGATTGAGCTTGGCTCCTTTCGAGAGGCTTTCAGCTAGTTCATTTTCATTCGCCCATTCCCCCGCTTCGGGTAGGAGCTTTTCGCCTGCCTCTTTGAGCACCATGCTGGCCGGGTTAGCAGCGATCCAGGATATGTCAATATTTGGGTATTGCTCCCGCAGTTTCTCTGCAATAACAAGATCTCGGGTGACGTGTCCTAGACCTAATGAACCACTAATGAAAAGGATCCTCTTTTGTGCCATTTTCATAACCTCCTCTCTATTACCTCTCCTTGAGGGTCTATTTTTTTAATCCCATTTTTTTTGCCAACTGTTCAAATCTCTTGTCCGAACGCAGGTTGCTCATCGTCTCGTCAGTGAGTATATGCACTAGTGACATGTCGTGCTCGGCAAAAGCAGCATCCAACCAGTAAAAAGCCTGGTCCCTTTCATTCATGCCGGCGTATATTTTTGCTATATAGTACGGCCTGATGAATTCTTTCTTCTTCCTATTCATCAATTCGTTAATTACTTCTAGCGCTTCTTTTCTCCTCCCTGCGCGGGCATACGCCCATCCGAGGCCTGCTAGATTCCAGGGGTGCCTTCCCGAAAGATCAATAGCTTTTCTGTGTTCTACAAAGGCTTCATCATACTTTGATTCGAGGATTAATGCCTGTCCAAACACTGTGTGAGTTTTGATGAGATTAGGGTCCATTTCGAGCGCCTTTGAGAAATGATTTCTTGCTTGCTCCAGTTGGTTCGCACGAAGCAGAAGCGTACCCAGTGTAACATTTGCGGTTATTGAGAGGGGATCAAGTTCTATTGCCCTCTTGTCTTCCCTGATTGCCTTGTCCAAACTGCCTGTTGCGGCATGATAGAAGGCATACCAGATGTGTGCAGGAGTATAATTAGGATTGAGTTCGATAGCTCTCATAAAGTCTTTTTCGGCAGCTTGCCAGTTCCAATCATAGAAAAGTCGCACGAAGCCACGGGAAGTATGGGCTTCGGCAAGCGATTGGTCAATCTCCAAAGCTTTGGATGCTGCCTTCTGCGCCTTGGTCAAGGCCTTTTCTGGATGCATATAATCATAGAAACCGAGGAGGCCGTAGCTATCGGCCAATCCTGTGTATGCAAGCGCGTAGAGCGAATCTTGCATGATCGCTTGTTCAAAATAGTCGATTGCCTTATGCATTCCGTCGGAAGTCATCTTGTCTAAGAAGAAACGTCCTTTTAGATAGAAGTTGTATGCTTCTAGATTGTCTGTATACCTCTTCAGTACTGCTTCTTTCTCTGTACCTACGAGTTTTACTCTTAGTTTTTCAACGATTGCTAAGGCGATCTCGTCTTGGATAGAGAAAATATCATCCATCACCAAATCATACCGTTCTGACCAAAGGTGATAACCTTCGAATACATCGATGAGCTGGGTGGTAATTCGTAATCGGTTGCCTGCTTTCCTGACGCTACCCTCTAATACTGTATCGACGTTCAGTTTTCTGCCGATGTCGCGGATGTCAAGATTCTTTCCTTTGAATGAAAACGCCGAGGTTCGGGCGACAACGCGTAGATCTTTGACATGGGTGAGGGAATTGATCAATTCTTCAGCTATGCCGTCACAAAAGTATTCTTGGTCCTTTCTCGGACTCATGTCGAGAAACGGCATGACGGCAATAGACGCAGAAGGTTTTCCTTCATCAGTTGTGGGAGCGGCCGCCAAGATGGTTTTGCTTCTGACTGCCTCTATATCTTTAATAAGATGCTCCACATCTACGTATCGGCTGTGTGGATTCTTCTGGAGCATTCTTCTTACCACCGTTTCTAGTGATTTAGGCAAATCTGGTCGAGTTGCTCTTAGTATAGGCGGTTTCTTATTTAGGATTGCATAGACCACCGCTTCCCAACTGTCTCCCTTGAATGGTAGCTTGCCACTTGTCATTTCATAGATCACCACGCCAAGCGACCAAATATCGGTTTGATAGCTAACTTCTTCGCCTGATGCTTGTTCTGGTGACATGTAGGCTACGGTTCCGGTTGCTGATCCCGTCCTGGTTAAGCTAGACTTACCCACCAACTTGGCAAGTCCGAAATCCAGTATTTTAACCTGTCCCTCCTCGGTTATGAAAATATTTGCAGGTTTGATGTCGCGGTGTATTATCTCTTGCACATGGGCTTTGGATAACCCGCGCGCGACTTGCAGAGCAATGTCAACAATTTCGTCAATATCCAATGGTCCTTGTTCTATTCTTCTCTTCAATGTCTTTCCTTCATAACATGCCATGGAAATGAAGAGCTGCCCATCCTCAGTTTCGTCGATTTCATGGATATTGCAGATGTTGGGATGGTCGAGCGACGAAGCTGTCTGCGCTTCTTTGATGAACCGTTTTTTTGCTCTATTGTCTCGTGTGAGATCCTGGGGTAGGAATTTGAGGGCGACATTGCGCTTCAATTTGATGTCTTTAGCCTTGTATACTACACCCATACCTCCACCACCCAGTTTTTCGAGTATCTTGTAGTGTGATATAGTCTTGCCGATCATCCGATTTCCCCGTTTACTACAATCCAGATTATTATAGTATATGGTAATGGATTGTCAACATTGGATTGAAAAAGCCCCGCACTACATATAAGTAGGCGGGGCTACGAAGTAACGGGTGTTAAGAGTGATTACTCTGCGATATTCCCGTTCGTGAAGAAGAACCTATCACCGCGGTTCTCGGCACAGATGATCTCGGTCTTACCCTTTCTTTCTCCTGCCTGCTCGGCGAAGTTTCTGTATACCACTTCGCGTTCGCGTGAATGCAATGGGAACATTATCCTCGGTCCCACTGTTTCGATGGTCAACAATGCTT
>Ga0209536_100016262_pt1 | contig 10589 bp, 14 predicted proteins | sample DeeMarSeWOR28_12_FD_187461 | JGI IMG/M metagenome (GOLD analysis project Ga0209536, IMG submission 187461) | Marine sediment microbial communities from White Oak River estuary, North Carolina - WOR-2-8_12 (SPAdes) (version 2) | ecosystem: Environmental > Aquatic > Marine > Intertidal zone >...
GACACGCTAAACCGCTTGGGATTATGCGGTTTACACACTTGGCGCCTACCCCTGCGGGAAGAATTGCGCTCATTGGTAGATTATCAGTTGCACCCGCCTGAAACCGCGATAAATTCCGGTTATTTCCCCAACACCATGCCGCAATTCTACTGGTCAGCCACTCCGGATGCCAATGACAGCGAAAGTGCCTGGGGTATTGGTTTTACCTTTGGGTATGACTATAGCTATTTTAAAAGTGACCTCGGCTATGTTCGAGCGGTGACCAAAGTCCATAAGACGGGGGATTGAGGCTGTGGTAAAAGCAATTGCGTTATTAGTGCTTCTCGGCTTGGCATTGCATTCCGGGTGGTGTATTGCCCAGCAATGCCGCAGCTCCGATACCGAAGCAACCGATGAGCGATTCCAGCCTTTACCGGGCGGCCAGATTGTCGACCAACAAAGCCATTTAGTGTGGATGCGTTGCAGCGTTGGTCAGCGTTGGGACAGCTCGAAAAACACGTGCACCGGCGAAGCGCTGTTATTAACTTGGTTTCAAGCCAACGAGTTACTCAGCAAACCAGAATATAAAGCGCATCGATGGCGCTTACCCGGCATATATGAATTAAGCTCGATTACTGAACTGAATTGCTACGATCCAGCGATCAAACTACAACATTTCCCCCATACTCCGGCGTCGCATTACTGGACCGCCACAGCTTTTGCCAATAAGGCCGGCTATTATTGGCTGGTGCAATTTCTCAATGGGGAAAATCACACGGATAGGGATCGACGATTGGCGTTTGTACGCATGGTAAAACCATTGCCATAACAGCCGTACGATAATTAATGTTCGCAGGTGGCAAGAAATTCTATATCCGGCCAGCGTTCCATCATTAATTCGAGATTGACCCGGGTGGGGGCAATATAGGTCAAGTTATCGCCGGCATCCATCGCCAGGTTGTCGTAGGCTTTTTTACGAAACTCTTCAAGTTTTTGCCCGTTGTCACAGCGAATCCAGCGTGCGGTTGCCACATTGACGTTTTCAAAACTGCAGTCCACGTTGTATTCGCTTTTCAGCCGGTGTGCCACCACATCAAACTGCAATATGCCTACCGCACCCACAATCAAATCATTGCTATTCAATGGCCGGAACAATTGGGAAGCGCCCTCCTCGCACAGCTCCTGCAGCCCCTTCTGCAAGGCTTTCATGCGCAACGGATCGCGCAATCGTGCCCTGCGGAATAGTTCAGGGGCAAAATGGGGAATACCCGTATATTTCAGGCCTTCACCCATAGAAAAAGTGTCGCCTATTTGTATGGTACCGTGATTGTGCAAGCCGATGATATCGCCCGGATAGGCGGTGTCCACATGCTCCCGGTCGGAAGCCATAAAAGTGATGGCGTTGGCTATCTTCACATCTTTACCGATTCGTACTTGATGGACTTTCATACCTTGCTGGTAACTGCCGGAGCAAACCCGTAAAAACGCAATTCGGTCTCTGTGCTGAGGATCCATATTGGCCTGAATTTTAAACACAAAGCCGGAGAATTTTTCCTCGTCAGGACTCACTGCGCGGGTCTCGGTTTGTCGCGATGGCGGCGATGGCGAATAAGCCACCAAGGCATCCAATAATTCCTGTACACCGAAATTATTAATTGCGGAGCCAAAAAATACCGGGGTCAACTTACCTTCCAAAAAGGCCTGGAGGTCAAATTCATGGCTAGCGCCTTTCACCAATTCCACTTCTTCGCGAAAATCGGCCATAATGCTTTCACCCAGCAACTCATCCAACCGCGAATTGTTCAACCCTTGTATGACTTCGCCTTGTTGCACTTTGCCTCCGTGAGTGGAGCTATACAGATGAACATTGTCTTCATACAAGTTAAATACCCCTTTGAATCCTTTACCCATACCTATGGGCCAAGTGATGGGTGCGCATTGGATTTTTAGTATATCTTCGACTTCATCCAACAACTCAACCGGCTCCCGGCCTTCGCGGTCCAGTTTATTGATAAAACTGATGATGGGGGTATCCCGCAATCGGCACACTTCCATGAGCTTTATGGTGCGTTCCTCCACGCCTTTAGCACAATCGATCACCATTAAGGCCGAATCGGCTGCTGTTAAGGTACGATAAGTATCCTCGGAGAAATCCTCGTGCCCGGGGGTGTCTAATAAATTGATGATTATTTTTTTGTAGGGAAACTGCATCACCGACGTAGTGACCGAAATACCCCGCTGCTGTTCCAATGCCATCCAGTCCGAAGTAGCGTGGCGCGCCGCTTTGCGGCCTTTCACAGTGCCCGCCAATTGGATTGCTTTACCGTATAACAATAACTTTTCAGTAAGCGTTGTTTTGCCCGCATCGGGATGGGAGATAATGGCGAACGTGCGCCGCCGTTTGGCTTCTTCGGCGATTTTAGACATGCAGCGGGAAAGAGCTCACTAGATGCAGAGAATGTTATGGTGGGCCGTGAAGGATTCGAACCTTCGACAAACGGATTAAAAGTCCGCTGCTCTACCGACTGAGCTAACGGCCCCGAAAAAAAAGAGTTGCAATCATACAGAAATGACAGAGAAAGACAAGCCCTAGTTAAGCTCAAATTGGCGAATTTTGGGTGTAATGGCAATCAAAACTGTCAGTTAAGAGATTACGAGTTAGGCTTTTAAGTCCATTAGACGTCATGGGCATAAAAATGCATTAATGTTACCTTAAATAATTAAATCAATCTGATACATGACTAATAAGTGCAGTCACTTTACAATAGCGCTCTTATAACTTAAGTCAATCCCGCACTCGGCCGATTAAATTCGATTAAGGGTTTGACTCAAAAAACCATATTATTGAGAGGAAATACATGGAATTCGCTACCTTTGCTGAAGCACGATCTTTATTCTTGTGGGGTGCGTTCGCTATCGCCTTTTTAATGGGCGCCGTAGTGAACAAAACCAATTTTTGCACCATGGGAGCGGTGTCCGATATTGTGAATATTGGCGATACCGGCCGCATGCGCGCCTGGCTGTTTGCAATGGCCGTGGCGATTCTTGGAGTGGTTGTGCTCAGTCTGACAGGGCTGGTCAATGTAAAACAGTCTTTCCCGCCTTATACCGGAAGTTCACTGATTTGGGCGGAGAATATTCTCGGTGGCATAATGTTCGGCATTGGCATGACCTTGGCCAGCGGCTGCGGTAATAAATGCTTGATTCGAATAGGTGGCGGCAATCTGAAATCTGTCATGGTATTGATTATTATCGCCATCATATCCTACTACATGATGTACCCGTTTCCTGGCACCGACCAGACTTTAATGTCGGTATTGTTTTATGATTGGATCCGGCCGTTGGCAGTGAATCTCAAATCTGGTCAGGATCTGGGATCGGTAATCGCAGGCACTGAGAACGCAGCCACGATCAACGCGGTTATTGGTGGTGTGTTGGGCTTAGCATTAATTGCATTTGCATTTAAGTCCAGCGACTTTCGCAAACTTGACAACATCTTGGGCGGTTTCATCGTCGGTGCCGCTGTATTGGGCGGCTGGTATCTCAGCTCGAATATAAACATAGATCTTGACGGTGAAATGTACTCACTTGGCAAATATATGCAGGAGTGGGAATTCCTCGCCGAAGGCACGGCCAACAAACCGGCGGAAGCACGCCAATTGAGTCCACAATCTTATACTTTCATTAATCCTATGGGGCAAACCTATAATTACGTCACCAACGGCTTGGATTACAAAATATTATCGTTTGGCATCATGGGCTTGTTCGGCGTCATTCTAGGTTCATTCTTTTGGGCCATTGTCACTAAAGGGTTCCGTATTGAATGGTTCGCAAGCTTCCGTGATTTCCTGAATCATTTCATCGGCGCCATATTAATGGGTTTTGGCGGTATTATGGCGCTAGGCTGCACTATTGGTCAGGGTGTGACTGGCGTATCCACATTGGCTATAGGCTCGTTCCTAGCATTCATCAGCATCGTTCTCGGCAGCGCCATCACCATGAAGATTCAATACTATAAGATGGTATACGAAGATGAAGCCACGTTTATCAAGTCGTTGATCACGGGTCTTGTGGACTTGAAATTATTGCCCTCCAGTCTGCGTAAACTGGATGCCGTGTAAGAAGTATAAAGAAAGCGGGAGAGCTTAAGCGCTCTCCCGCACCGCCCAATCCAATTATCAAAACATAAAAAAAGCCGGTTTTATAACCGGCTTTTTTAATTGCAGTTAGATTACGCTTAACTTTCAGCGCTCGTTCCAGACTCCTCGGTCACAGCTTCAGCTTCAGCGGCAGGCCGGTCTACCAATTCCACTATCGCCATAGGCGCACTGTCGCCTGCACGGTAACCGCATTTCAGAATACGCAAATAGCCGCCAGGACGATCTTTATACCGGGGCCCCAATTCGTTAAACAACTTGGTGACCATATCGCGGTCTCGTATACGATCAAATACTAAACGACGGTTAGCCACTGAATCGGTTTTCGCTTTAGTGATCAACGGTTCAGCCACACGGCGCAGTTCTTTGGCCTTAGGTAAAGTTGTTTTGATAATTTCGTTTTTAAACAAAGAAGCCGCCATATTTTTAAACATCGCCGCACGATGTGGGCTGTTGCGGTTCAATTGTCGACCTGAGTTTCTGTGTCGCATGGTTAAATCCTTACTTCGTAGTTCAACTGTAAAATATTAGGCTCTACCGATTATGCCGTTTCTTTCTTTTTCTGGTCTTTTAAGCTAGCAGGCGGCCAATTTTCCAACCGCATGCCCAGTGACAATCCTTTGGAAGCCAATGTGCTTTTTATTTCAGTCAGTGATTTTTTACCCAAGTTAGGGGTTTTTAACAATTCCACTTCCGTGCACTGAATTAAATCACCAATATAAAAGATCTGTTCCGCTTTCAAACAATTGGCGGACCGTACAGTGAGTTCCAGATCGTCCACGGGTCGTAGCAAGATCGGGTCGATTTCCGGCTCTTCTTTTTTAGCTTCAGTTTCTTCGTGGCTTTCCAGATCCACAAATGTGGACAATTGATCTTGTAATATGGTCGCCGCACTACGAATGGCATTCTCCGGATCAATGGTGCCATTGCTTTCCAATTCGAAAATAAGTTTATCCAGGTTAGTACGTTGCTCCACACGAGCACTGTCCACCACGTACGCCACCCGGGTTATTGGACTAAACGAAGCGTCCAAATGCAGTCGGCCTATGGTTTGATCTTCATCGGCTCTGGCCCGTTGACTGGCTGGCTGGTAACCGCGGCCGGTTTCCACCTTTAAATTCATTTTCAATTCGCCGTTTTTGGTCAAGTGCGCAATCACCAGCTCTGGATTGACGATTTCCACATCGTGATCCAAAGTAATATCACCTGCGGTTACCGGACCTTCACCTTTCTTTTGTAGGCTCAAGGTGGCTTCTTTGCGATTGTGCATTTTGATCGCGACGTTTTTCAGATTCAGCAGAATATCGATGACGTCTTCCTGAACCCCTTCAATGGTGCTGTATTCATGCAACACGCCTTCGATTTCTACTTCAGTGATCGCGGCGCCGAACATAGAAGACAACAAAATGCGCCGTAACGCATTTCCTAATGTGTGCCCAAAACCACGCTCTAATGGCTCTAAAGTGACTTTTGCATGGGTGGGGCTGATGTTTTGTACGTTTACAATGCTTGGTTTTAGAAAATCAGATATTGAACCTGGCATGAATTGTCCTCTTTTAGGCTTTAGTGAGCGCCTTACTTTCTATCGTTAATGCTTCTAACAAGTGAAGCACTCTTTATGAGTGCCTCACATTAAATCATCCGCTGGTAAGTGTAGACCATAACAGCGGTTTGTTCATGTTGCTAATCAATTACTTAGAATAAAGCTCAACGATTAAATGTTCATTGATATCCGATGGCAGTTCGCTGCGTTCCGGGCGAGCTTTAAATACGCCAGACATTTTTTTCACGTCCACATCGACCCAATCCACAAATCCGCGCTGGGTGGCCATCTCTAAAGCACCTTGTACCCGCAAATGCTTTTGGGCTTTTTCCGTTACCGCAACTTCGTCAGCAGGATTCACTTTATAAGACGGTATATTGACCCGTTTTCCATTCACTAAAATTCCGTTGTGACGCACTAGTTGGCGAGCTTCGTTGCGTGAGCACGCAAATCCCATGCGGTAGACGACGTTATCTAAACGCGATTCCAAAGCTTGTAGTAGATTTTCGCCGGTGGCGCCTTTGCAGCGGTCCGCATCTTGGTAGTACAAGCGGAATTGTTTTTCCAAAATGCCATAAATACGGCGCATTTTCTGTTTTTCCCGCAACTGCACGGCGTAGTCCGATAAACGCCCCCGGCGCTGACCGTGTTGACCGGGAGGAAAGTCTCGGTTTTCAAAAGGGCAACGATTGCTGAAACACTTTTCGCCTTTTAAAAACAATTTGCTGCCTTCGCGGCGGCACATGCGGCATTTTGGGCCTGTATATTTTGCCATTCTCCTAAATCTCCGGTCTTATACTCGACGTCTTTTCGGTGGACGGCACCCATTATGAGGAATAGGTGTCACGTCGGTGATACTTGTAATATTGAAACCTTGTGCGTTTAATGCGCGAATCGCTGACTCACGGCCTGGGCCTGGACCTTTCACACATACTTCCATATTTTTCATGCCCATTTCTTTCACGGTATTGCCGGCATTTTCCGCTGCTACCTGGGCTGCAAACGGTGTGCTTTTACGCGAACCGCGAAATCCGGATCCACCAGAGGTTGCCCAAGCCAATGTATTGCCCTGGCGGTCGGTGATGGTCACGATGGTGTTATTAAACGATGCATGGATGTGTGCTACACCATCCACAACATTTTTCTTAACTTTTTTGCGTGCTGTGCGGGGACTTGCCATAGTGTTTGAACCTGCTTAGACCTTTAAATTCAGAATAGTTAATTACTTCTTGATAACCCGACGGGGGCCTTTACGGGTGCGCGCATTGGTTCGAGTTCTTTGCCCGCGCACAGGTAAACCGCGTCGATGACGCAAGCCTCGGTAGCACCCCATATCCATTAAGTGCTTGATATTCATGGATATCTCACGGCGTAAATCACCTTCCACGATAAATTTGCCGACTTCACCCCTGATACCATCCAACTGCTCTTCAGTCAGATCTTTTACTTTGGTGGTCGGATCTAAACTCAAGGCGACACAAATGTCTTGTGCCCGCGTACGGCCAATGCCGTAAATCGAGGTCAATCCGATTACCACATGCTTATTGACTGGGATATTGATACCCGCAATACGCGCCATCTATTTTGTCTCCTAAAAAGTTACGACTAAAAAGTCTCTCGTCGCGGTAAACGCGCAATTGTAATTTCGCAATAAAAACAAATCAATAGATTCGCAAAACTTTCTGTTGATTAGAATAGTGGTTCAACAGATCCTTCCACGAATACCAACTAACCTTGGCGTTGCTTATGCCGGGGATCGGCGCAAATGATTCTCACCACACCTTTGCGGCGCACCACTTTGCACTTACGGCACATTTTTTTTACGGAAGCTCTTACTTTCATGGCTTTAACTCCAAAAACAAATCAATACTGATGTTCAAATTCCGCTGCGGCCGTAGCCCTTAAGATTGGCTTTTTTCATCAAGCCTTCGTACTGGTGCGACATCAAGTGGGCTTGTACTTGGGCAATAAAATCCATAACCACTACCACAATGATCAACAATGATGTACCGCCGAAATAAAACGGTACGTTCCAGTAAATAATCATAAACTCTGGTAGTAAACACACGGCAGTAATATAAATTGCGCCAACCAGCGTGAGACGAGACATCACATTGTCGATATACTTCGCGGTTTGTTCGCCTGGGCGAATACCCGGAATAAACGCACCGGAGCGTTTCAAATTATCGGCGGTGTCTTTTGGGTTGTAGATCAACGCCGTGTAAAAGAAACAGAAAAAGATGATCGCCAACGCATAACAAATAACGTAAATCGGTTGTCCCGGCGACAGGGTCGAAGAAATATCCTTCAACCATCCCATGCCCTCAGTGCTACCGAACCAACCACCCAAGGTAGCCGGAAACAGAATAATACTTGAAGCGAAAATCGGCGGAATCACCCCGGCCATATTCACTTTTAAGGGCAAATGAGTTTTTTGCGCCGCATATACCTTGCGACCTTGTTGGCGTTTTGCGTAATTAACCGTAATACGGCGCTGCCCTCTTTCCATAAACACCACAAAACCGGTCACCACCACGGCCAAGATCAAGATACCAATCACCAGAAAAGCGCTTAATTCGCCGATGCGGGCCAATTCCAATGTGCCGCCGATAGCGGCTGGCAGTCCCGCGACAATCCCGGCGAAAATGATGAGGGAAATGCCATTACCAATCCCGCGCTCGGTAACTTGTTCACCCAGCCACATCAAAAACATAGTGCCGGTTACCAAACTGATCACTGCTGTAAATACAAACGCGGTACCTGGGTTAGGCACTACCGGTAACGCCCCTACAGTCTGTGACTGCAGAGCGATTGACACGCCAATGGCTTGAAATGTCGCCAACGCCACCGTACCGTAGCGAGTATATTGAGTAATTTTTCTACGCCCAGCCTCGCCTTCTTTTTTCATTTGTTCTAACGAAGGCACCACAGCTGACAACAGTTGCATAATAATGGACGCGGAAATGTAAGGCATCACTCCTAATGCGAACAGCGACAACCGGCCCAACGCGCCACCGGAAAACATGTTAAACATGTCCAGAATGGTGCCTTTTTGCTGATCAAATAATAATGCCAACGCCTCCGGATCGATGCCAGGCACCGGAATAAACGAGCCGACTCGGAACACCACCATAGCAAGAAACACGAACCACAAGCGCTGTTTGAGTTCTGTTAGTTTGCCCGATCCCAGGGCATCTAGCATTGCCGAACGACTGCTGGCCACTGAATTAAGCCTCTATCTTGCCGCCAGCGGCTTCGATGGCTTGTCGCGCACCTTTAGTGACACCTAAACCTTTTACGGTTACTGCCTTGTTGATTTCACCGGAGGCAATGACCTTCGCCCTTTGGATTGCGCCGCTAATAATATTAGCATTTCGCAAACTCTGCAGATCAACGACATCGCCGTCGACTTTTTCCAGTTCGTTAAGACGAATCTCGGCGGTAACCATAGCTTTTTTAGAAATAAAACCCACCTTCGGCAAGCGTCGATGCAAAGGCATTTGACCGCCTTCAAAGCCCACTTTGTGGAAACCACCTGCTCTGGACTTTTGACCCTTGTGGCCTCGGCCACCGGTTTTGCCGATACCTGAACCAATGCCGCGACCCGGTCGCTTTTTCTCAGTTTTAGCGCCAGCTGCCGGAGACAAGGTGTTTAATCGCATTGCGTTCTCAGACATTATTAAACTTCCTCAACTTTTAGTAAGTAAGATACTTTATTAATCATTCCGCGGTTTTCGGGAGTATCTTTCACTGTGATAGTCTGATGCATGCGGCGAATTCCCAAGCCAGCTACACAGGCTTTATGGACCGCCAATCTACCGTGTATACTTTTTACCAATGTGAGTTTGATCTGACTCATGACTAACCTGTAATTTCTTCTATGGTTTTACCACGCTTTGCAGCAATGGCCTCAGGAGTGGCCATTGAGGTCAAAGCTTTAAAAGTCGCGCGAACTACGTTGATTGGATTGTTTGTCCCTATACATTTAGCCAACACATCGCGTACGCCGACAGCTTCAAATACCGCACGCATGGCGCCACCGGCGATAATCCCGGTACCTTCGGAGGCTGGCAGCATCACTACTTTCGCGGCGCCATGTATACCAACCAAAGGATATTGCAAAGTACCTTCTTTCAAGGACACCCTTTTCATGTTTTTCTTGGCATCGTCCATGGCTTTCTGTACAGCCACAGGTACTTCACGGGCTTTACCGCGGCCAAATCCAATTCGACCGTTGCCGTCGCCAACTACCGTCAACGCGGCGAAACCGAAGATACGGCCACCTTTAACTACTTTGGCAACTCGGTTGATGGTAACCAACTTTTCAATTAAATCTTCTTGCTGTGCTGCTTCGAATTTCGCCATTGATATAAACCTTAAAATTGTAAACCGTTTTCCCGAGCTGCGTCGGCAAGAGCCTTGACGCGACCGTGATATTTAAAACCGGAACGATCAAACGATACTTTTTCAACACCGGAAGCTTTTGCCCGCTCTGCGATAACTTGACCGACTTTTGTGGCGGCTGCGATGTTGCCAGTATGTTTCAAATCTTTCTTAATCGCCGACTCAACAGTTGAAGCACTGGCCACCACCTTAGAGCCGCTAGGATCGATAACTTGCGCATATGTGTGCATCGGAGTTTTATACACACATAAACGAAAAGCGCCGAGTTCTCTGATCTTAGCGCGTCCCCGGCGAGCCCGGCGTAAGCGTTGTGATTTCTTGTCCATTTCTCTACCTGCTATTTTTTCTTAGCTTCTTTACGGACGATTTGTTCGTCAGCGTATTTGATACCTTTACCTTTATACGGTTCGGGTGGCCGATAAGCGCGAATGTTCGCCGCCACTTGCCCTACCACCTGCTTGTCTGTGCCTTTAACCACAACCTCGGTTTGGCTGGGAGTTTCAACG
>Ga0209536_100016263_pt1 | contig 10588 bp, 8 predicted proteins | sample DeeMarSeWOR28_12_FD_187461 | JGI IMG/M metagenome (GOLD analysis project Ga0209536, IMG submission 187461) | Marine sediment microbial communities from White Oak River estuary, North Carolina - WOR-2-8_12 (SPAdes) (version 2) | ecosystem: Environmental > Aquatic > Marine > Intertidal zone >...
CTTCTGGAGTGACTGCTCAGATGACAGGTGCAATCGCACTGACTGCTTCTGGTGGTGCCTTTGTTGCCACAGTAACGGAAACCGAAGTTGGAAGTGTGGACTATGGCATCATTGTAGCATCCTTTGGCGAGATTGATCAATTCATCCAGAGTATATCTGATGTCACGGTCATTTGGGATCGAGTTGTAGTGACTTCTGTAACGGCTACAATACTCTCTCTTGACACAAATGCAGCAACAGAGATTCATGCAACTCTTGTCTATGAGTTTGACTCCACAGCTGTCACAGATGGTGTGGTCAATCTAGAAGACAGCGGTGCATCAGTTCCAATGTCATATAGCTCAGCTGGTGGTTATTGGACTATATCAGTCACTAAGAGTTCAGCTGGTAACTATACCTTCAGTGTTGCCAGTGTATCAGGCAATACTCACGGTATCACAGCACTCTACAATGCTGGTCTGAGTGTTGAGGTCGAATGGGTCGGTGCACCTGGATTCGTGATGGACACAATGACACTGATGATCATTGGTGGAGGTGCAGGTATTGGTATCCTTGGGCTTGCTATTGTTGCATCTCGTCGTCGAAGGGGTGGGATTGCAGCTGATATCGTTACCTTAGAGCCTTCAGATCTTGGTGTTTCAGAACCTGTTGAGGCTGAGGTTTCAGCAGAACCTGAGGTAATTGAACCCGAGCTTGAGCCAGTTCCTGAGGATGTCGAACCTGTTGAGACTGCTGAGCCAGAGGTCGTTGAAGAACCTGAGGTCATTGAGGAAGCTGAAGTTGAGCCTGAAGTAGCCGAAGAGGTAGTTGAGCCAGAAGAGGATGAACTGCCACCAATCGACGAGGAACTGGTCGAGTCTGAGGATGTCATGGTTGAGCCCGAGTCAGAAGTGATTGAAGAAGCTCCTGAGCTTGAACCTGAAATCGTTGAAGAGCCTGAAGTAGAGCCTGAGGTTGAAGTTGAGGAAGTGATGGAACCTCCTGAAGTCATTGAAGAGCCAATTGAACCAGAGGTAGAACCCGAGTATCCAGACTATGATGATATTCCTGAGGAGTTTATCGAGCCTGAGCCAGTGGTTGACCTCTCATCGCTGTCCAAGAAAGAACTTCTCGAGATGATTCCAGAAGATATCCGTGCGACAACTTCTCCAAAGGAACTCAAGCGACTCACAAAACAGGAACTCATCAGTCTAATCGAGTCCTTCAAGGAGTAGTAGAGTAATGCTGAGGGTCCCTGAACAGGGACTCTCAGGTGTTTACAAAACCTTTTCATGAGGTCGGCTTAAGACCATGTCATCATGACAGATACGACCATTACCAGCTCAAAGTGTAATGACTGCTATAGAGTGATAGTTCCTCCAAGAGAAACCTGTCCTTATTGTGGTAGAAGTGCTGGTCCAATGGAGATTGTTGAGTTGTCTAACCGTGGTAAGGTTCAAAGCTACACTACTCTTCAGATGCCACCAGAAGGATTTGTGGCTCCCTTACCAATGGCGCTTGTGGAACTAGACCAGGGAGCTCTGATTCTGTGTGTAGCTGCTAACCACTCAAATTCTGCTGTGGAGATTGGTACTATGGTCGAGATTGAGGTTGATTCTGAGGAGAAATTCCACTATAGACCTATCCCCTAGAGCCCAATGCACTGCCAGTTATGGATTTAAGCAAGTAAATTTCTATCCAACACAGGTTTCAACAATGGTTGACTATCTTTCAAATGCACTTTGGACAGAGGAAGAAATAGCCTTTCGAAAGGAGTTGCAAAAGTTTTGTGCTAAAGAAATCGCACCTATTGCGGATGAGATTGACAAAGGTCCTTATCCGCGAGAACTTCTTCACAAAATCGGTAAGGCTGGATATATGGGCGTTCACCATGAGAAGTCTGTTGGTGGAACGGATAGAGGTCTCTCCTTCGAGATCATTGTAGCAGAGGAGATTTCTGCTGTCAATGGTGGTCTTGACATGGCCCGAATGGCCTCAACCACACTCTATGGAATGCCTGTTGCACGTTTTGGCACTGATGAACAAAAGAAGAAGTACTTGGAACCTGTGGTTGCTGGTGACAAGATTGGGTGTATCGGAATTACCGAGCCTGATGTTGGAAGCGACACTGCAGGGATGAAAACTCAGGCTGTTAAGGATGGAGATGACTGGATTCTGAATGGGGAAAAGAGGTTCATCACCAATGGTAGTCAAGCTGACTATATGTGTGCATTTGCTATCACTGACCCAAATGTTCACTCTAAAGATGGCATGTCCGCCTTCATCATTGATACGAAGACTGACGGGTTCAGTGTCGTACAGGACCACGACCTTCTTGGCATGAAATCTGCTCGAGTATCATGGTTGAAACTTGAGGATGTTCGTGTTCCAGGAGATATGCTGCTTGGGAAACCTGGGGAAGGATTCCATATCTTGATGGATGAACTAGACTCTGAACGAACTGCAATTGCAGGCGAAGCTATTGGTTATGGACGGACACCCTATGAGATAGCAGTCAAGTATTCAACCGAACGACACCAATTTGGTCGCCCAATAAAGGCTTTCGAAGGTGTGAGCTTCAAGATTGCTGACATGGCAATGAAACTCGAAGCTGGTAGAGCATTAACTCTAACAGCAGCCAGAATGTATGATCGTGGTGAGAAGATAACCAAAGAAGCCTCCATTGCCAAGCTGTACACAACCGAAGCCGCCATTCAGATCACTAATGATGCACTTCAGATTCTGGGTGGAATGGGCTACACAACTGATTACCCAGTGGAACGCTTCCTTAGAGATGCTCGATTGATGACTATCGGTGGTGGGACTGCTGAGATTCTCCGCTTCTTGATTCAGCGAGAGGTCTTCAAAGAGTTCTTCCCACGATAAAAGAAATAGGTGGAAGGGGAATCCCCTTCCATTTTCTAATTCTCGACTATTGCAACAATTCTGTACATGTCACCGACAATCTGTATTATAGCAGTGAAGCTTTCACTAACATCGATTTCATTCAGGAGTGTGTACCAGTCTGTTAGGTTCATCCAGTCACGTGCTCCCTCAATGTACTGATATGTCGAGTTATCAGTCTTGAGAACGATGTGTGTGTCTCCATCATCGACATATGATGTCTTGTTGACAACCGTTGCTGTCAGACTGAATGTATCAGAAGGTTCGGGCTCTATGGAACCACCAAATAGTTCCACATACTCTGAACGAGCCGCATAAACAAGCGCAGCTCCTGATAATGCTCCTTCAGATTCTACCCAGACAAACCGGTCTATGTTCGATGCATCCACCATGCCCAATGCATGGAGCCGCATGTTCATGGCAGTATACTCTTCTATCTCTTCATCATAGGTCCAGTCGGCCCAGTAGATAGGTGCATACCAAGTCCACTTTGTCACTGTTGAGTTAATGACGACTGGATAAAGTAGGGGCATGGCTCCATAGTACTCCCCACTGGCTGGAGCACCTATGTCTGCTACAACATTGGCTGCTGCTGCATCCCCACTAACATAACCTTCAGCACTCAGGTCATGATAGTATACTGCATCTTTTGTTGCTCTAAAAACACCCGCCAGAGTTCGACTTGCAGTCACTGGATGGACGGCAATGAATGCCTCTACTTGGTGAGTATCAGGATTGACAATGTACCGTGTGTCCTCTGTTATCTGAAGCCTATCGTTCGATGGTGGAATGAACCAAAGGAGACCTCCTGCAAACAGGTCGAATCCTTCACCTCTGCGATGACTACCCCATCTCGTGATTTGACGCTCAAGATACTCCTCACCATAAGCCTGAGTTACCCATTCCGGTGTTTCTTCAATAGTGGGATATCTGTAGATTGAACCGTTCTCAGCATATACGATAGGACCGCTCGCTCTCTCCACAAGATCCCAACCAAGAGGCGTTCTGGTTTGAACATAGACCAGATTTCCAGCAGGATCCCACGTGGGGTATGAATACTGATAGCTAGAAGTCATATCATTGAGATAGTTACCAAACCTGATGTTTTTGTCCCAGAAGAGACCCTCTCCCACGGGTATTGTGGTGTTTGTTATGATAGTCGGCTCGACTGATTGTGGATCGTTCGCATCCACAACGATGAATCCTTTAACAAAATTCTCAGCTAACACGTTCGTTGAAACTATTGTACACACCCAGACCAATGTCCCATCTGGTTTAGTTGTGATATGAGCTGCTGCGACATGCACATTAGACCCGAAGACAGACAGATGCTGACTTGCCACATACTTAGAAAACTCTTCGGTGACTAGTCTCACCCTGTCATCTGCAATCGTAGTGTTGAACAGAGGCTCATCAGTTTCTATAATCCTGCTGTCAAAGAACTCAGCGTTGGAAACATCGGCAGTCCAGCTAACTATTCCTGCAAAGATTGGCACGATAATGATGATGAGAATTCCAATGCACATGAATGGAAATCTAGGCCCCTCAATAGCCTCATCAAATCCAGCTTCACGTATGCCACTTACAACCATTAGTGCCCCAAAGCTGATTATCAGAGTAATAACCGCCCATGGTAGGGTTGCTACTATTAGCAAACAGATGAGAACCCATGCGGCAGTGCCCCAAACAAGACGGAAGGGTAACCATTTGATTAGTCTGTTTGGCCTAAGTGTTTCCGCTCTTAATGGAACTGGAATCGCATGAACTATCAAACTAATTATGAGAAACAATATTACGTTCATCAAGTGACCTCTTACAAGGTGTATGAAGCCAGTTTCTTCCTGACTCCTTTTAGTGTTTTCCAGAATTACTTTTTATTCTTCTTGAACCAAGGAACTGCTCCACCAGCTTTTAGCATCTCTAACATTCTCTCAGACAAAGGCTGTCCATGGATGACATCTCCCTTTTCCTTGATTTGTAATGTTCCCTCTAGCAGATTGACTGTCACCGTTTCTCCATCCTTTACAAGCTTGGAGATGTTTGGTATAATGAGAAGTGGGAGACCAATATTGAATGAGTTTCTATAGAAGATTCTCGCGAATGACTCTGCAACAACACAACCTACGCCACTGTGCATCAGCACCTTTGGTGCTTCTTCCCGTGATGAGCCACCACCGAAATTGCTTCCAGCGACAATGATGTCATCCTTCTTGACCTTTGTAGCAAAAACTGGTCTTGGTACCTCAAACGCATGTTTTGCCATTTCCTTGTAATCTAGGAGCGTTAGGTATTGCCCTTGAATTATCATATCTGTGTTGATGTTCTTTCCAAAGACCCAAGCACGACCGGTGATGTTAGTCAATTTCTTCCCCACAATCACACACTCCTTGGGTCAGTGATGACTCCTTTCAGGGCACTTGCAGCTATTGTTGCTGGTGATGCAAGATATATCCTAGAATCTTGATGCCCCATCCGACCTCTGAAGTTCCTATTCGAGCTTGATATACAGACTTCTCCTGCTCCTAATACTCCTAGGTGCCCTCCAACACAAGCTCCGCAAGTCGAGTTGGTCACTATTCCTCCAGCATCCATGAGTATTTTGATGATTCCTCTCTCTAGAGCTTCCATGTATGTTTTCTTACTAGCTGGAGTGATTATGAGTCGTACTCCATCATGTACTTTCTTTCCTTTGAGAATCTCTGCAGCCACAAGCAGGTCTCCGATTCTTCCATTGGTACAGGAACCTAGGAACGCTTGATCAATCGGAACTCCTGCAACTTCAGCAACTGGCTTTCCATTCGTTGGTAAATCTGGAGGGGCAACTGTTGGCTCTAAGGGTTCTTTGTCAAGGTTGAAGTGAAGTGATTCTACATACTCTGCATCATCATCACTCTTGACCTCTCTCCATTTCTTCTTAGGGGCATTGTCCTCCATCCAGAACTTGACATCCTGGTTGAGTGGCATAGGTGCACACTTCGCCCCGGCTTCTACAGCCATGTTGCACATGGTCATTCTTTCCCCAACACTCATGGCATCGATTGTAGGGCCGTGAAACTCCATTGACTGGTAGTTAGCACCATCTGGACCCAGTTCATTGATGATATTCAGTATTAGGTCTTTGCTCATTACACGAGGTCCCAAATCGCCAGTTATCTTGATCTTCAGTGACTCAGGAACCCTGAACCAACACTCTCCTGTGGCAAGAATCAATGCAGAATCTGTAGCTGCGAGTCCAGTAGAGAATGCATTGAATGCGCCATAGGTTGTTGAATGTGAATCGCTCCCAATGATAGTGGCTCCAGGAACCACTAGTCCCATCTCTGGTAACACTTGGTGTGATATTCCACAATCCACATCGCAGAAATTCTTGATGCCTTGTTGCTTCACGAAATTCCTGTTTCTCCTGTGAATCTCAGCACTGTTGATGTCTGAAGCAGGGGCCCAGTGGTCATTCACAACTAAGACCCTGTTAGGATTCCAAACTTTCTTGAAACCCATTTCATCGAGAATTGGTAGAATCCTAGAACCAAGAACCTCATGGACCATCAACAAATCAACTCTAGCTTGAACAATCTCTCCTGCTGCGGCTTTTCCGTCATTTGTGTGACTTGCAAGCATCTTCTCTGCTAGTGTGAATCCCATCGGTTCATCCCTTCATTTTCCTGATTACCTCAGATGTGACATCTTTAGTTGTTGACGGTTTTACATCCGACCAAGCTCCTTGGCAAAGGTCGGGAGTTCTGACCTTGCCTTCTCGAAGCACTTCTTCAACTGCTCTTCTAATTTGTTTTGCAACATTCACTGGTGCTAAATCATCGAACCTCTTACCAAGCCATTCCATCATCATTGCAGTGGAAAGCAGTGCTGCAATTGGGTTTGCTTTTCCAGTACCTGCAATATCTGGTGCTGAACCATGGACAGGCTCAAAGACTGCTTTTTCCTTACCGATGTTCCCGGATGGAATCATTCCAAGTCCGCCTATCAGAGCTCCTGCAAGATCACTGATGATGTCACCAAAGGCATTCGGAGCAACTACAACATCATAATACTCTGGTTTCAGAACTGCATAGAGTGTCCATGCATCCACATAGGCGTAATCCTTTGTAATTCCTCTATACTTCTCTCCAACCTTATCGAAGGTCTCTCTAAATAACTGACAACCAGCAAGGAGATTGCTCTTATCTACGCAGGTCACACGTTTCACTTTATCAACTGGGGCTCCGTTTCTTTCTTTAGCCAATTCGAAAGCGAACCTGGATATTCGCTCAGAACCTTTTACTGAAATCATCCTCAGATCATAAGCAAAATCTCTGCCAGATTCAGACACTCTACCACGAGCTGGATAATAGAGCCCTTCTGTGTTCTCACGAACAATGACCATGTCTATTTCGTTCGGTTTCTTACTTACCAGTGGTGTAGGAACACCTTCGTAGAGTTTCACTGGACGCACATTGGCATACAAATCAAGTTCCTGACGCAGTCCAATAACAACACTATATCCAGCAAGGTTTCCATCAGGGCGTCGCACAATTTTCCCATCTGGTCCCTTAGCCCCAATTCCTCCAAGTAGAATCGCATCTGCTTTATTTTTCGTAAAGTGTTCAGCCTCTTTAGACCATTCCCTACCAGTTTCAAGGAAGTACTCTCCCCCACACGGGAATTCGTGGCATTCAAGATCAATGTCGCCCGAAGACCCAAAGACCTCCATCATTACACGCCTAACTTCTGGAATTACTTCTCTCCCGATGCCATCTCCTGGTAAGACTGAAATTCTGTATGTACGACCCACTCTGAATCACCTAGTAACTCCCAAGCCAGCCAAGGTCTTTTCCATTCTCATCAATCAAATTAACTCTTGTTTCTAATCTCTCTCCGTTAAGGTAATGTATCTTACATCGGATTGTGAATTGGCGATTGCATTTTGTACATTCCACCAACCAGTCTTCCTCTACTTCGAGGTTTCCCTTGTCAGGGATCTCCTGATTCTTTGGGGGATCTATTAGAATGAGCTCCTGTCCATCACATTCATAGGTGCATTCCTTCAGCACTAGAGGTTCCATCCCTCTCCTTCCGAGAGCAACATACACTTGATCTGGTAGTTCATCCAAGGACCGGTCGTTAGCCAAATATTCCACCGCAAACGAATTCTACACACCTATACGGATAAATGAGATGGTTGCATTGAAAACACCATGCGACTCGTGACATACTCAAGGATGGGAGTGCCTTCTATCGGAGTTGAGCTCGAATCTGGTATTCTGGATATCCCCGATGCAGCCTCACATTTTGGCAGAAAGTATCATGTGAGAGGACACAGTTTTCCAAATACAATGATGGACCTCCTCCAATGGGAATCTGGGATTGAAGTTGTTCGACAGATTATCCAAAGGTACGAGAAGACACCTAAAGGTGAGCGGCTCATGACCCGTCCGTTGAAATCAGTCACTCTCGAAGCTCCAATCACTCGTCCTGGTAAAATTGTCGCGCTAGGTAAGAACTACCTAGATCATGTAGAGGAAACAGGTTCAGAAACGCCAGATTTTCCAGTTGTTTTTGCTAAGTTCCCCTCGAGTGTAATTGGCCCTGATGACTTTATTCCACTTCCTCAGATTTCTTCTCAGATTGACTGGGAAGTCGAACTGGGTGTTGTTATTGGGAAATCGTGTAGGGGAGTCACTGACAAGAAGGCATTAGACTATGTTGCAGGTTATACGATCATCAATGATGTTACAGCTCGTGATTTGCAACTTGGTGATGGACAATGGGTTCGTGGCAAATCCCTTGATGGGTTCTGTCCAATGGGCCCTTGCATAGTGACAAGTGATGAACTTGGAGATGCCTCCAATTTGAAGATGCACACCAAAGTGAACGGTGTGATTAAACAAGACTCATCCACATCAAACTTGATGTTCAGTGTTCCAAAGATAATTTCATACCTATCGAAGTCATTCACCCTTGAACCAGGTGATGTGATTGCTACCGGAACTCCCTCGGGTGTTGGGTTCGTTAGAATGCCTCCTGAGTATTTGAAAGCCGGAGATAAGGTTGAGTTATACATCGAGAAAATTGGGTATTTGAACAATAAGGTCAGTCAACAGGGTAAGTGAACTTAACACGAATCCTCTGTCCTTTCTCATATTGGTGACGTACTGCAATCACTTCCGGTGCAATTCTATCAATCTTGACCTGCTCATCATCAATATACGCTGACCCTGGAGTCCAGGCACTATGGAAGGCAAAGAATACTGCTTCGGGTTTCCTTACAGACCTCTTCACAGTCACGCTAAGCTCTTTGGTCGTATCATCCCACATCAAATCTGCAAGTTCAATGCCGCCTTGAGTGTAGTGTATACTTGTTGACAACACGATTGGTGTCTTTTCCTCTGGTTTGAAGCAAAGCAGTTTCGAAGAGTGTGGTTCCAACCTCTTGATTTCGAAAGTCTGTTCATAGAGCCCTTCATACTGTTCATCCCAGAAATCAAACACATGATGTGGAACGTCTTCTTGAAGATTAATGTCACCAAAAGAGACCGAGATGTCAATTGGATTTTCACTGAGATTAAGGACTCCCAGAACTGTCCATTTACCAATAGGCGTCTCCAGAGGAAGGGCAAAAATCTTGGGTTCGGTTTCCACAAATGCATCTATTGCAATGGCACCCTTCCTGAATGGAGGAATGATTTTGTCCAGAATACTCAGACGTTCCTCTGACACTTCTCTCATATTATCACTGAGCATCAGAACACCGCTGTTGAGAGCCACCACCGTTGCCCATAATGTGACTTCATCAGTGGTGAGCTCTGAATCATCTTGTCTTACAAGAACACAATCTGGATCATTGATCCAAAACTGATTGTGAAACATCGACCTTGATAGTGTGTTAATAGTGGCTTCATACACGCCCCCTCCCCATTCATATCTCCAGACAGTCCCGATGTCAGTCCCAATCCTCATACCATCAACAATCCCAATTGCGGGTCCAAGCGGAGCTCCACACCCAAGTATGAAGCTCTCTCCAACAGCTTCTCTGATTGTCAATAGTCCTTTCCTTAAACTTGCACATCGAGTAATTGTTTGGTCCTGTCTTCTACCATCAACAGTGGCATGATGAAGAAAATCAATCTTGAAGTATTCAAAACCTTCTGACTTCAATCTAGTAAAGAGGTCCTGAATGAAAGCGAGAACTTGGGAGTTGGTCAGATCGAGAGCGTAGAAGTTACCTAACCAGAGAGGATTTTCACCAACAACAATCGGTTGATTATCATTGTCCCTCACAAACCAGTCTGGCATGTTCTTGAAGAGTTCTGAATGCTTAGATGCCACAAAAGGGGCAACCCAGATTCCTGCTTTGAAGCCAAGTGACTTGATGGATTTGACGAAATCAGCAAGACCTCCTGGGAACCTTGAGTTCTCTTCCCAATCACCCACAGCTTTCTGATATCCATCATCAAGCTGAATCCACCTGATATCATCTGGGAATCTATCATGCAAGAACCTAGCATTCTCAATAACTTCACCTTCATTAGGTCTGTTGAAGTAATAGTACCAACTACACCATCCTACTGGAGTAGTAGAGGTTCGTGCCTTCATCTTCTGTGAAACATACCTTATGTACTGACTCAAACCCTCTCTTGGACTTGAATCGACCAAGATGTACAGTTCTTCCGATGTCACAGAGTCCTTCTCAGTTAATACAACATTATCT
>Ga0209536_100016264_pt1 | contig 10588 bp, 11 predicted proteins | sample DeeMarSeWOR28_12_FD_187461 | JGI IMG/M metagenome (GOLD analysis project Ga0209536, IMG submission 187461) | Marine sediment microbial communities from White Oak River estuary, North Carolina - WOR-2-8_12 (SPAdes) (version 2) | ecosystem: Environmental > Aquatic > Marine > Intertidal zone >...
TTTTTTACCTTTTTAAAGTACTCCCTTGCAAGCTCCTCGTTACCTTCGTGCGCAGCGATCTGTCCTAATGATAACAGCGCATAAAGATAATATCCTGAATCGGTGGCTCCTATCTCTTCTGCAAATTCCAGTGTCCGCTGATAATAGTACTTCGCCAGATCGAGGTCTCTTTTTTGTTCATTGATCTGTCCCAGATAAAAACTCGCATACCTGCCGCAAATTTCCTCATATCCTATCCTGCCACTATCTATTCTGGTTAAAATATCTTTTGATACCTGTTCGGCTGATTTAAACTGACCGGTCGAATAGAGCATGCGGGCATAATAACGGTGAAAATAAGAATTGTCAGGAAATGTTTTATTTAAATATTCTGACACCTGCATGGCACCTGGAAGATCATTTTCTTCCGAAGCAAGGATCCTCATTAAAAAATACTGTGCTTCCGTTCTCGTATAAAAAGCGTTTCTGGCCACATGCCGGAGTTGTTCTAATCCTAGGTTTTTATCCCCTTTCGGGAAAAAAGCCATGATGGGTTTTAGCATGGGGTAATTTTCAGGAATCCATATGGAAAAATAATTAAAAAGAGCATCGCCAAACAACAGTTCAGGACTCAAATACCCTTTTTCTTTACAATCCTTCAGGTATTTTAAAGAATTCCTCCCAGAAAATGCCGCTTTGGTCCATTTTTTTCTTTCTGCAAATAGCCGTCCCTGGAATCCATAGCCGGCAGCAAGGAAAAAGGCCGATTCCACTCTGTATTGTCGAATTTCATACAAATAATTGGCTCGCAATAACGCTGTATCAATATAGGCTAAAAAGGTTTCATCGTGATCTTCATTTTCGATATTTACATTGATTTTCCACCATTCGTTTAAGGCCAGCAGAAAATAGGCCAGGGGGTGATGCGGGAAATCTTTTTTCAATCGAAGAAACTGTTTTTCTGCTTCACTGAATTTAAAGTTATACATATCATTGATCGCCTGGGTTGATTGAACCTGAATGCTTATGTTCTCAAGCAATAACACCTGGGTCGTATCTTCATCAGTAGGATTATCCATACAATAACAGGTCAGGTGGATAAGACAAAGTCCTGCAGCCATGAAGAATATTCTGCCCATCAAATTCATTCCGTATGTAAAACCATTCAAAATATTAACAAATATATTTGTAATTTATTGAATCTGGGTAAGAAGAATAATAAGATTCCCGTCACTTTGTGGAATATTTTTTTTAGTTTTTCAACCATTTTCAATTCGTTTTTACAGCATGCAGGTTTTTATAAATCCCTTAAAAGGTCTTTTTGATGATTACCTATCAATCGATAAACGGTTTTTCTTTATCCTGGTTTGTACAATTACCTTTTTGCTTCTTTTTATCAAAAAAAATTTTATCGAAAGCCAGATCGCCGCATTTGAAATACTGGAACAGAGGGGAGAAATGGGATTTTATCATATGATCAATGCGTTGCAATATTTCTCGATCCCGGTAGTATACCTGTATAAGTTTACAGTAAGTGCCTTTATCTTATGGATAGGGTGTTTCCTTTTTGGATATAAGATTTATTATTCAAAATTATGGCAATTGGTGATGCTCGGCGAATGCATCTTTTTTATTGCGGAAGTAATTAAAATATTCTGGTTTCTTTTTATCCAGACGGATCCTGAATACTGGGATATCCGGGCCTTTTATCCCTTATCTTTGATGAACCTGGTCTACTATGGTGACGTGGCGGATAAATGGCATTACCCACTGAAAGCGTTAAATATTTTCGAATTAATTTACTGGATATTCCTGGTATACGGCCTTCAATATTTATCCGGAAAAAAAATCTCCGTTTCGGTCTATATTGTTTTGACTTCCTATGTATTTTGGTTTTTAGTCTGGTTAGGATTTTATTTGATTGTCTATAAATAATTTGATTCGATTACATTTGTAAAAAAAATACGTATCCCCGATTATCATGATGCCGGATGGGTGTATCCCCATTTTTTTGGAGAAACTAATATATTTTTAAAATAAACAGATCATAAACGTATGGAAAATCCTTTGGTTTATATAGTCATGGGAAGTAAATCAGACCTCCCGGTCATGAAGTCTGCTGCCGATTTGCTGGAAGAGTTTGATATTCCCTTTGAGTTAACCATCATGTCCGCTCATCGAACACCTTATCGAATGATTGAATATGCTGAAAAGGCGAGGACCCGGGGTGTCAAAGTAATCATTGCAGGTGCGGGCGGGGCAGCGCATCTGCCGGGAGTATTTGCCGCATTTACAACACTTCCGGTAATCGGAGTACCTATCAAATCCAGTATTTCCATCGATGGTTGGGATTCCATCCTGTCCATTCTTCAAATGCCAAGTGGAATACCGGTCGCAACAGTCGCATTGGATGGGGCAAAAAATGCCGGATTGCTGGCCGCCCGCATATTAAGTACTTCCGATAAAAGATTAGAGAAAAGACTTGCCGATTTTCATAAAGAGATGGCAGATAAAGTTGAAAAAACTGACCGGGAAGTGAAAGCTAAAGGATACAAAAATATTTAAAACGAAATGGGAGTATATTCCTGTTTTTGAGGATGCTTACGGTTGTAATCGGGGCCAGTTACTATTTATACCGGCTTAGGTTTGAGATACGAATCTATCGGCTTACAGGCTGGCAAGTACGGTTATACCTGCACGGGTAGATTCCCCGGGATTTACTTGTATTTGCGCATTCAGGGGCAAAAAAACATCCAGCCTCGATCCAAAACGAATAAAACCGTATTCCTGTCCTTGCTGAAGAAAATCCCCCTCTCTCACATAATACTTGATCCGACGGGCCATAATTCCGGCTATCTGTCTGACGACGATAGCCATTCCTTTTGGATTTTCCAGCACCATTGTGGTACGCTCGTTTTCAATGCTGGATTTCGGATGCCAGGCAACAAGGTATTTCCCGGGATGATAATGGAAATACCGGATTAAGCCCTTCATCGGACTGCGATTTACATGCACGTTGATGGGAGACATAAAGATGGATATCTGAATGCGATCATCCTTAAGACATTCGGATTCATAGGTTCTTTCAACTACCACTACTTTCCCATCGGCTGGAGCAAGGATATGCCGATCATTTTCTTTAACATGTATTACGGGATGTCTGAAAAACTGTAAAACGAATAAAAATAATAGTACACTTGCACCCGGGACCAGCCATCCCACGATCCTTTCAGCATCGGAAAACTGAAAGGTACCCCAGTTAATCAGGATAAGAAAGACCAATAATCCTACCAGAATGTTTCTTCCTTCTTTGTGAATACGCATAGATTCGTTTTAAAATCCACCCCGGAAACTGTAGGCTTTAGCGATCTTATCAATGGCCAGCATGTAGGCTGCAATTCTCATGGACACATTATATTTCTGGGCAATCTCATAAACATATGAAAAGGAGCTCTTCATTATCCGGTCGGAGCGACGGTTGATCCGTTCCTTGGTCCATTTATAGCCTAGCCTGTTTTGCACCCACTCAAAATAAGAGACCGTCACCCCGCCTGCATTTGCAAGTATATCGGGAACTACCATAATCCCGTTATTTTCAATAATTTCATCTGCATTGGCCGCGGTCGGCCCATTTGCCCCTTCTACAATCAACTTTGTTTTTAATTTATCTGCATTATGGATGGTTATTACATCCTCCAGTGCAGCAGGTATCAATACGTCATTTTCAAGTAATAAAATTTCATCCCCTCCAATCTTATCTGCTTCCGAAAAACCTTCCAATGTACCACCATTATTATTCCGGAATTCAATAGCCTTTTCAATGTCAATTCCGTTTTCACTCACGTAGGCCCCGGTGATATCTGAAATAGCAATTACCTTTGACCCGCGTTCCTCCATCAATAAGGCTGCATGTGAACCGACATTACCAAATCCCTGGATCACACACCGGGCCTGATATGGATTGATTTTCAGTTTTTCCATGGCAGACAAAGCCGAGATCATAACGCCTCGACCGGTGGCTTCCATTCTGCCTAGCGAGCCCCCCAGTATCAGGGGTTTTCCCGTTACTACCCCGTTAACGGTGATCCCAACCTGACGGGAGTACTGGTCCATCATCCAGGCCATTTCACGTTGCCCGGTCCCCATATCGGGTGCCGGGATATCCCTGTCAGGACCGAAAACATTGGCCATCGATATCACATATGCCCGTGTTAATCTTTCAATCTCACCTGACGACATCTGCCTGGGATTACATTTTATGCCCCCCTTAGCTCCCCCATAAGGAATATCTACAACCGCGCATTTCCAGGTCATCCAGGCAGCCAGGGCCTTTACCTCATCCAGCGTAACGTTATTGTCATACCGGATCCCCCCCTTGGAAGGTCCCATTATGTTTGAGTGAATGACTCTGTATCCTTCGAATACCCGGATAGATCCATCGTCCATTGTAACCGGTAAATTAACAATGACCTGTTTGTCCGGAGATTTGAGCACATTGTAGATTTCCTCATTTAATCCCAGTATCTGCGAGGCAATACGGAATCGAAACATCATCGACTCAAATGGATTTTCCTTATCTTTTATCGGGGCGGGCTCAATATACGACATAGCAAATATTAATTTTAATAACCTGTTTATGACTTAAAATTACCAAATCGCCAATAAATATATTCGGTTTTAACAAAATTTTATTTTGTCAATTAAATATTACTTTAACCAGGAAAATAATAAATGGCATGGAAAGCAACAATCCGTCAAACCTGTCAAGAAAGCCACCGTGGCCCGGGAGGATCGTCCCCGAATCCTTGATTTCAATACTTCTTTTAAAAAGTGATTCAACCAGATCGCCGTAAGTAGCCGCAATGAGGATAATGAATCCAATCAAAAACCATTCGAGTGCCGGTATGTTTTTAAAATAATAGCCTAAAAAGCTCGCCACAATCATGGCCAGAATAAAACTGCCCAGCATCCCTTCCCATGATTTTTTTGGAGAAACTCTTTCGAAAAGTTTTGTCTTCCCGAATTTAATCCCGGCAAAATACCCTCCGGTATCTGTCGCCCAAAGCAACAACAATAAACCGATGACATACCGATAATCGTAAGACCCATCTGGAAATACAATAAAGTTCAAAAGAGAAAATGGCAGAGCTATGTATAATATGCCTAAAAAAGTAAATGCAATATTCGTAAAAGGTTTTTTTTCGATTTTATACAACTTGATCAGAAATATAAAGGCCAGCATGGGGAAAATGATAAAATAAAATTTACCATTCAATTGTCCGCTCTCAATCAGGAAAGATAGCGTAAAAAGGAGGACGCCATTTACTGTCCCAAAAAATTTTAAAGGCAACATCCCGTCGAGTCCGACCAATGTGTAAAATTCAAGGAGGGTAAGACTACATATTATTAAAAATACGGTAAAATAGCTCCATTCACTGTAAAATGTGGCAAATACCAGTACGATAGCGCCGATTAATGCCGTGAAAATCCTTTGTTTAAGATTATTTAATCTATCCAAATGAAATCTCATCTTCAATCAGTTTGATCGCCTTTATTACTTCATCAGGAATCACATAAATTTCAAAATACCCAAATTTATAATTGCTATCCTGCTTATTTACCATCACTGGATTTAGATTATGATCTTCCAGAACAGCCTTGACAATCTCCGCCTTGTGTAATAAAGGATCCGTATATACTTTTTGCCATTTAGCCTTTTTCATTTTCAATCCGGTTTTGTACTTTTCTCCTGAACGATATCATCATGTATATACATATCATGGCAAATACAATGATAACCGAACCGGGATAAGCTTCTTCCTCTTCGATATTGATGTTAATAGATCCTATCTGATATAGATAGAGCATTAGCAGGGTAAATCCATTGTTGATAAAATGGCCTATGATCGGATACCATAAGTTTTTCGACCAGGCATACATGTATCCAAATAGTCCCCCAAGTAATAACCTCGGAACAAAACCATAAAACTGGATATGAAAACCGCTGAATAAAATGGCGGAAATCCATATTGCCAAATGAATATTCTTAATGTAGGCAAACAATTTGTTCTGTATGATTCCTCTGAATATGAGTTCTTCGCCCACCGCCGGCAGAATGGCGATTACAACAAATCCTAAAATAAACTGCCCGGGTGAATCAAAATCTGTAAGGAATTCCGTCACATGCTTCAGCTCTTCCTCCTTTTCCATCGCCCACGTTTCAAAATTCCTCATGAAATCAGGAAAAGATACATTGGCGTTCCATTCAATGAAAACCGTATTTACGAACATAAAGGAGATTACCATCACGCCGGTGATCAATAAGGAATAGATAGTTACATTCCGGGTTGAAAAGAGGTGCTGAGGGGAAAACTTCTCAACAATATTTAAATAGATAATCCCTCCGATAATAAAGCCTCCTAAGGTCCCGAATCCCTGGATCAATAAAAGCGGCAACCGTTTATCCGGTGATAGAGGAGGGGATAAAAGGGAAGCCAACTCCGTTAAAGTCATCCCCTGTATTAAAAAAGATAAGAAAAGTCCTAGAAATTGACCAATAAACAATCCTCCACCAAAGATTAATATCAGAAAAATCAATGAATACCATGCTACTGGCGGATCAACTTGAAAGATATAATCGGTTTTTTTCATATTTGATGTAAATTTACACTTTAATTGAAATTATCCGTGGTTAAAATTGGAAACATAGAACTGGGTGAATTTCCACTATTACTTGCTCCCATGGAGGATGTAAGCGATCCTCCATTCCGGGCAATCTGTAAAGAGTATGGTGCTGATCTTATGTTTACCGAATTTATTTCGGCGGAGGGACTGATTCGAGATGCAGATAAAAGCATTGAGAAACTAGACATTTATGATTATGAGCGTCCAATAGGTATCCAGATTTTTGGCGATAAAATTGAATCCATGCGCGAAGCGGCAGCCCGTGCGGAAGAAGCAGATCCGGAATTGATTGACATTAATTATGGATGCCCCGTGAAAAAAGTCGTATGCAAGGGAGCGGGAGCAGGAATTTTGATGGATCTTCCGAAAATGCAAACCATGACCGCGGAAATCGTAAAAAGGGTTGATAAACCGGTAACCGTAAAAACAAGACTTGGATGGGATGAATCAAGCATCCGGATCCTTGAGGTTGCTAAAAGATTACAGGATGCCGGGATCCAGGCGATCACGATTCATGGCAGGACCAGAAAACAAATGTATAAAGGGACCGCTGACTGGCAGCCTATCGCGGAAGTAAAAAATCATCCGGATATCCATATTCCTGTTTTCGGGAATGGCGATATTGATTCGGCTGAAAAGGCATTGGAATATAAGAATACGTATGGGGTGGATGGCATTATGATTGGCCGCGCGTCCATTGGTAACCCGTGGATATTTAATGAAATAAAACATTTTTTGAGAACTGGTCACTCATTACCGGCCCCAAACCTTCAGGAAAAGATCCGGATAGTCAGAAATCATCTTGATTTTTCTATTAAATGGAAAGGCAGGAAAAAAGGAGTCTATGAGATGAGGCGGCATTACACAAATTATTTTAAAGGCATTCCGAATTTTAAATATTTCCGGACCCGGCTGGTACAGGCTCAATCCTACGGGCATCTCCTTGAGATCCTGGAAGAAGTTACCAGTATCTATTCAGACGATCTGATGGATGCCCCATGCGTGGAATAAAGAATAGCCATCCTGAATGGGTATCCTGGTTGCTATTAATCCTGCTTTCCATCATCTGGGGAAGTTCCTTTATCCTGATGAAGAAAGGATTAATCGCATTTGCTCCGGCTGAGATCGCAGGTATCCGGATCGTTTCAGCAGCCTTCTTTCTTTTGCCTGTTGCATGGCGAAACCTGAAAAAAGTAGGTAAAAAGCACGCCCACTATCTTTTTATCAGTGGCTTTTTTGGAAGCCTTATACCGGCTTTCCTTTTTCCTCTGGCTCAGACAAAGATCGACAGCGGGGTTACGGGCATCCTGAACGCCCTGACTCCTCTATTCACCATACTGTTGGGTTTATTATTTTTCAGAGTCAGGTTGAACGTGCGGATCGTCACAGGCATTCTAACCGGCTTTCTGGGATGCATCATGTTAATCATGGCCTCAGGAACTGGACATTTAGTGAAGATTAATTTTTTCGCTTTATTAATTATTCTGGCAACCCTATTTTACGGATTAAACGTAAATATTTTAAAATTTTACCTGGGTGATTTAAAACCTGTTCATATTGCCTCCATATCCATGCTGATGATCGGCCCTTTCGCCCTCCTCTATTTAATCCTATTTTCAAATATCCGGTCCACACTTATGAACGACTGGTCCAATCTCCTTCCATTTTTTTATGTGGTAATCCTGGGAGTGGTGGGTACTGCCATCGCCATGTCACTATTCAATAAACTGATAAAAATTACCAATACAGTTTTTGCCAGTTCCGTAACCTATCTGATTCCCATCATTGCGGTAATCTGGGGCCTGATTGACGGGGAAATACTACTCCTTCAACATTACCTCGGAATGACAGCAATAATTATCGGAGTTTTGGTGGCGAATAAAGGGAGAAATTTGTAAATTAATTTAAAAAAAAATTCCCCTTCTTCCCGAAAATTGAAACTATTCCTTTATGATCTAACGTTTAAAACATATAACAGGTACCTAATAAAATTTTAGAGAAATGCAATACAGCAATTTAATCTCAACCTCCATCTCACAAAATGAAATAGACGAAATTCTTGCTGCCATCGAACGGATCAACAAATTATTGCCTAATCTGATTACGTTAACCAATGAAGAAAAAGCTTCATTGCCTAAAGTTAGCTATAGTAATATAGATTTTGTTAATGAAGTGCTGGATATGGCCGAACGAAATCCGGACCAGGTCCCGGCATCGATCAAAATTCGCGAAATCAGGAAAGATATTGAATTGATTGAATCAATTTCAAAAATATTGCGCCCACTAAAACAACTGGAAAAGAAACTGGAAGATAGTGTGCTGCTGGCTGGAAGTGAGGCATATATACCCTCACTCGCTATTTTCAATTCTGTTAGAATGGGAACCCGAACCTCACAAACCCAGGGGATGGCCGTTAGTTAATGCTTAGTTAATAATTTATGAATTAAATAGAGAGATCCGAAGTTTTCGAGTTGTCGGTTATTTCCGAGAACGATAAGAATCGTGTCCTCATTAATAATGGTATCCGGCCCGGGGTTAAAAGTAAAGCCTTTCTCTCCCCTTTTTACTCCAATAATAGTCACTCCCGATTTTCCCCTCACGTCCAATTCTCCGATTGTCTGGTTATGGAAATCGGACTTAAGGTCCTCATATTTTATTTCTTCCAGATGCATCTCTTCCTGAGTGACACCATTGAGCAGATCCAGAAATTCAATTACATAGGGTTTAGTGATAAGATGTGCCATATGAAGCCCTCCCAACGCATCCGGCATGATCACCTTGTGCGCACCCGCACGAACCAATTTTCGTTCAGATCTTAAATCGGAAGCTCTGGCAAGGATAACTATATCCGGATTTAATTCCCTGGCTGTAAGGGTGATAAACACATTATCCGTATCTCTGGGTAAGGTGGTAATGATAAAACTGGCATATTCGATTCGAGCAAGTTTCAGTATTTCATCATCCGTGGCATCTCCCACGATCAAATGAATACTTCCGTCATCCGGTAGTGAATTGATGATATTCTCATCATTTTCGATTACCACGAATTCCTTCCCGCTGAGGTTCAATTCTTCACAGGCCTTGGATCCATTCCGACCGTAGCCGCATACGATTACATGATTTTTCATCTTATTTACTTCTCTGTCAATCTTATATTTGCGAAATATATTTTGCAGTCCCCCTTCAAAAAGATAACTGGTGATTACGGATATCACGTAAGCAAAAATCACCAGGTTCAATATAATATAGAGGCTAACAAATATCTTCCCCAAGGGTTCTAATGGTTTAACCGTACCATAGCCCACTGTTGAAATTGTAATAACCGCCATAAAAAAAGAATCTGTCCAGGAGTAGCCTTCGATCAAATGAAATCCCAGTGATCCAAATAACAAACTCAGAATCATCAGGATAATCGCATAAATCAATTTGGTAATCCCCGATGGCATATGAAATGACTGAATAATTGGTTTAATTTAATTTTCCTAATGCGTTTACAATTTGATCTATTTTATTCCCGGGTATCTTTTCCTAAAATCCGATTCTAATATAATAGAAAATTTCATGATCAAATAATTTCAAACCAAGGCCGTCCTGTATTTTCATCCAGTCTTTGATCTGATTAACCGTATAATTAACAGGGATTCGGGGAAACTGCTCTCAATTCCAGTACTCATTAGGATTAGGGTTCTATATATTAGTCAATTATTCCTGAATTAATTAATATTTTTTATTAACATTTTATATTCCATTTGCGTTAGTTATATTAAATGAAAATTTCAGAAATTAATCCAAGCAACTACGTACGTATGACCGGAGACAACAAGGGATATAATGTCCTTATTGTGGGCAATAACCCAAAAGAAATGGCAGGCTTTTATATCAACCTAATCAATTTTGAAAAAATCAATTTTTTCACGGATGTAAG
>Ga0209536_100016265_pt1 | contig 10588 bp, 11 predicted proteins | sample DeeMarSeWOR28_12_FD_187461 | JGI IMG/M metagenome (GOLD analysis project Ga0209536, IMG submission 187461) | Marine sediment microbial communities from White Oak River estuary, North Carolina - WOR-2-8_12 (SPAdes) (version 2) | ecosystem: Environmental > Aquatic > Marine > Intertidal zone >...
AGGATGGCACGAACACGCCCGCAGTGCCCGCCGGCTGGTATGGTTGCCGCATGCAGATCGACCGCATCCAGATGGTGGTCCCGGAGCGGGACGCGGCGTCCGAGCGCTGGCGACGCCTGCTCGACGCCCAGGTCGTGCGCGAGGACGAGGTCCTGGCACTCGGAGCGCGCCGCACGGTGCTGGGCGTCGGTACGAGCGAGGTGGAGCTGCTCGAGCCCGCGGGCGCCGGGCCCGTCTCCGATTTCGCAAGGGCGCGGGGCGGCGCGGGGCTGTTTGCTGCGGGGTGCGCCGTGGAGGCGCCGGGCCGGGTGCGCGCCGCGCTCGAGTCGAGGGGCGTCGCCTTCGGCGAGGAGGGGGGACAGCTCTTCGTGCCGGCGGCGGCGACGGGCGGAACGGGGCTCCGCCTCGTCGTCTCGCCCTGCGCTCCGCGGGAACGCATCGGTCTGCTGCAGCGGCTCTACGAGGTGACGAACCTCGTCGCGGACGTCGAGCGCGCCACGGCGGAGCTGGCCCGGCTGTTCGCGCTGGACCGCGCAGCCTTCGTGCCGATCCGGTCGGAGCAGTTCGGCTACGACGGTGTGCTGACCCTGTTCGCACCCGGCGAGCTCGATCGCATCGAGATCATCCATCCCTTCGACCGGGGCAAGACGATGGGCCGCTTCCATGCGAAGCGAGGCGACTCGCTCTACATGGGCTATGCGGAGAGCGACCGGACCGAGGAGATCCGGCACCGCGCCCTCGAGCACGGCCCCGAGGACTGGACGGGACCGAGCGGGGACCAACGGCCCGACAACCTCTTCCTGCACCCGCGAGCGCTGGGGGGCGTCATGCTCGGCGTGAGCCGCACGACCTTCGCCTGGACCTGGTCGGGTGCCCCGGAGCGGGTGGCCCCCTGAGCGGGTGCCCGGGTCCAGGAGCCGCGGAGCGGCCTCGACTTCGAGGGGCGCGCGCGGCTGCGCAGCGGGATTGTGAAGCTTTCGTAAGAACCGTGCCGGGCGGCCCCGGAACCCGATCCTTCCCGTAGGCTCTCCTCAGGGGAGCCACGAGACGATGCAGCCGCACGCGCGCAAGGCGCTCTATACGGTCGGCGAGGAGATCGCCCACGCCCTCACGCACGGGCTGGGCCTCGTCCTCAGCATCGCAGGCGCGGCGCTTCTGGTGGCGGCCGCCAGCCTGCGCGGCGACGCCTGGCACGTGGTCGGCTGCGCGGTCTTCGGCACGACGCTGGTGCTCCTCTACGCCGCCTCGACCCTGTATCACGGCGCTCCCGTCGGGCGGGCGAAGCGGATCCTCCAGCGGCTCGACCACGCCGCGATCTTCCTGCTGATCGCGGGCACCTACACCCCGTTCACCCTCGTCAGCCTGCGCGGCGACTGGGGCTTCTGGCTGCTCGCCCTCGTCTGGGGCCTCGCGCTGCTGGGCGTGGCACTCGTGGCGGCCATCCCCCAGCACATGCGCCGCCTGTCGGTCGCGCTCTACCTCGCCATGGGCTGGATGGTGGTGCTCGTCCTGGAGCCCCTGGCGCGCTCGGTCGGCGCGGACGGGCTGTGGCTGCTCGTGGTGGGCGGCCTCGCCTACTCGGTGGGCGTGATCTTCTACGCCTGGGAGCGCCTGCCCTACAACCACGCGATCTGGCACGTCTTCGTGCTGGCCGGCAGCGCCTGCCACTTCTCCTGCGTGCTGGGCCACGTGGTCCCACCCGCCGGCTGAGGGGCCCGGCGCCGTTCTAGCACCGCTCGCGGCGGGAGCGTAGGATCCTGGCGGTGGTGCTCGAAGGCAGGAAGGCGCTCGTCACGGGGGCGGCCCGCGGCATCGGACGGGTGACGGCCCTGGCGCTCGCCGATGCGGGGGCGGACGTGGCGCTGGTCGATCTCGATGCCGCGGTCGAGGAGTCGGCGGCCCGGGTTCGCGGGCGCGGGCGTCGCGCGGCCTGGGCCCGCTTCGACATCGCGGATGCCGTGGCGGTTCGGAGCGGCGTCGCAGCGCTGCGCGACGCCCTCGGCGACTTCGACGTGCTCGTCAACAACGCGGGCATCACGAACCACATCGCCGCGCTCACGCGCATGACCCCCGAAGGCTGGGAGCGGGAGCTCGCGGTCAACCTGAGCGGCGCCTTCCACCTGATCCAGGCGCTGCTGCCCCGGATGATCGAGCGGCGCTTCGGCCGCATCCTCGTGATCTCGTCGCTCGCCGCGCGGGGCGGACTCCATCATCAGGCCGGCTATGCGGCCAGCAAGGCCGGCCTGCTCGGGCTCGTGCACACCGTGACGCTCGAGCACGCGCGCCACGGCGTCACCTGCAACGCCATCCTGCCCGGACTGATCGAGACGGAGGTCGTGCGCGGCATGCCGGCCGAGATCCGCGAGGCCAGCCTCGCCCGCACGCCCGCGCGTCGGCTGGGCCGCATGGACGAGGTGGCGGCGCTGATCGTATTCCTCGCCTCGGAGGCGGCGGGCTTCATCAACGGCGCCGAGATCGACATCGACGGCGGCTCCCGCCTCAACACGCTGTCGTTGGGCAGCCGCAAGGAGGCTGCCGGAGCCTCGGCACCGACGCGACCCGCGCCGCAGGGAACCCGGATCTGAAGACCACCCTGGCCGAGCGATCCGTATCCCGGCCACCCGGCCCCGCGTCGACAGACGAAACCCGCCGAGGCGATCGCTCACCCTTCCGGGCGTTCCGCCGGCTCGAGCATCAGGGTGGGCACGCCGCAGGTGCCGCCGTGCACGGTGAACACACGCGTGCCGGGCTTGCGCCCCTCGCGCACCTTGGAGACGTCGATCCCCATATCCGTGAGCCGGGCGCGGGCGGCGTCGGCGTCCCGGACGCGGTACGAGAGGCCCCAGAAGCGGTCGCTGCCGGCGTCGGGGGCGCCCTCCGCTCCCAGCCCGTGGTCCTCGCCGGCGCCCTCTCCGAGCGCTGCGGCGATCTCCAGCGTGAGTCCGCCCACGCGGAAGAACAGCAGCCGCGCACCCCACTGGGGGAACTCCCGGTCGAGGGCGAGGCGCAGCCCGAGCCCGTCGCCGTAGAGCGACTTCGTGGCCTCGGCGTCCGCCGAGCGGACCACGGCGTGGTCGAGCGCGAAGACCGCCGCCGACTCGCCACCCGTCGGGCCCGACAGTGGAAGGATGTCGGGCGGAGACTCGTGCTCGATCGCGAAGAGCAGCACGCCTCGCGTCCGCTCGAGGGGAATCGGCACGCGCCGCCACGTCCGCATGGCCCCAGACTCCACGTCGCGCCCGACCCCCCGCTCGACGGCCTGCGGCGCCAGCCCCCGCGCCGCGAGCCAGGCGTGGCAGGCGTCCGCGTCGTCGGTGCCGAACGCCAGGCCGATCGGTCCCTCGCCCCGGCCCGACAGGTGCGCCTCGAGGGCTGCGCCCACCGGCCCGGCGCCCGCCGGCGCGAGCAGCTCGAGGTAGGTGTTCTCCAGCCGGAACAGCACGTTCGACGAGCCGACGCCGGGGTGCTCGCCCCGCCAGGAGGGGCTGCGCCCGAGCAGCCGCGCGTAGCGCCCACACGCGACGTCGAGATCGCGAACGGCGAGGATGACGTGGTCGAGGGTGTTCAGCATGGGGGGAGGATGACACCCCACACCGCGCACGCCACGAGCAGTAGAATGAGCGGGCGCGCGCCGCCCGCCCGGAGACGGCGAGGCTGAAGCGATGGACGTCGGAGCCCTCCTCCAGCCGCGCGCGCGAGCGCAGCGCTTCGACGCCGCCGACCCATCCGCAAGGAGTCCCCACTGGAGGGAGCCGACACGAATCAGGATCTGTGCCGGCTGGACGCCCTGGAGCTTCGGGAGCTGATCCGGACGCGGCGCGCGTCGGCACAGGAGGTCCTCTCGGCGTTCCTCGAGCGGATCGAGCGGATCGATCCCCAGGTGGGCGCCATCTGCACGCTCGTCCCAGAGCTCGCCATGGCCCAGGCGAAGCGCGCCGACGAGCGCCTGGCGAGCGGGCAGGCCACGGGGGCGCTCCACGGTCTGCCCATCGCGATCAAGGACCTGGTCGAGACCGAGGGCATCCGCACGACGCTGGGATCCCGACTGTTCGAGCACAACGTCCCGACGCGGGACGCCCTGTCGGTGCAGCGCATCAAGGCGGCGGGCGCGGTCGTGCTCGGCAAGACGAACGTCCCGGAGTTCGGGGCGGGCTCCCACACCTTCAACGAGATCTTCGGGACGACCCGCAACCCCTACGACCTGGCTCGCTCTGCCGGGGGATCGAGCGGGGGAGCGGCGGCCGCCCTCGCCGCCCGCATGCTGCCGATCGCCGACGGCAGCGACCTGGGCGGCTCGCTGCGCAATCCCGCGGCCTTCTGCAACGTGGTCGGCTTCCGCGTGTCCCCGGGTCGCGTGCCCGGCGTGCCCAACAACCTGCCCTGGCAGACTCTGGGGACCCCCGGACCCATGGCGCGGAGCGTACGGGACGCGGCCCTGCTGCTGTCCGTCATGGCGGGGCCCGATCCCCGGGACGCCACCTCCATCGAGGTTCCCGGAGAGCGGTTCCTGGAGCCCCTGAAGCGCGACCTCCGCGGGACCCGCGTCGCGTGGACGCCCGACCTCGGTCACCTGCCGGTCGACCGGCGCGTCGTCGACGTCTTCCGGCGGGCGCTTCCCGTCTTCGAGGACCTGGGCTGTACGCTGGAGGCCGCGACGCCGGACCTGCGCGAGGCGCGGGAGGTCTTCTTCACGCTGCGCGCGTGTCTCTACTTCGCGCCGGCCCTGCCGCGGGACTACGAGAGCCTGCGCGGCGTCGTGAAGGACACGGTCCTCTGGAACACCGCCCAGGCGTACGAGCGCACGGGGGCCGACGTGGGCCGCGCGATGTGGAAGCAGGGAGAGCTCTTCCACCGAGCGCTCGCCTTCATGCAGGAGCACGACTTCCTCGTGCTGCCGTCGACCCAGGTCCCGCCCTTCCCCGTCGAATGGGAGTGGGTTCGGGAGATCGACGGCGCCGCCCTCGAGACCTACCTCGACTGGATGGAGATCTGCTGGGCCATCACGCTGCTCGGGTTCCCCGCCATCTCCGTGCCCTGCGGATTCACGCCGGAGGGCCTGCCCGTCGGGCTGCAGATCGTGGGCTCGCACCACCGGGATTTCGAGGTCCTCCAGATCGCCTACGCTTTCGAGCAGGCGACGCGCTGGGGCCAGCAGGCGCCGCCCATCGCCAACGGGGAAGCGCGAGCCGGCCGGATCCGGGAGAGGGGATGACGGAATCGTGAAGCGGGACACAGCGCTCGAGGGGCGCGTCGCACTCGTCACCGGCGGCAGCCGCGGCATCGGTCGCGGGATCGCGCTCGGCCTCGCCGAGGACGGGGCCGACATCGCCATCAACTACCGGCGCGACGAGGACGCCGCGCACGAGACCGTCGCCGCGATCGAGGCCATCGGTCGCCGGGCCGGCGCGTACCGGGCGTCGGTCGACGACTTCGAGGCGGACCGGTCGATGGTCGAGGCCGTCGCGCGCGACCTCGGGCCCGTCGACATTTTGATCAACAACGCCGGTATCGCGAGCCGCGGCAACAGCGTGGAGCGGACGGATCCGGACGAGCTCGAGCGCGTGGTGCGCGTGCACGCCCTGGCGCCCCACCATCTGTCGCAGCTCGTGATCCCGGGCATGAAGAGCAGGCCGCGGGGCGACATCGTGATGATCTCGAGCGTCGCCACGCTCTACAACTCGGCCGGAGGCGCTCCCTACAACATGGGCAAGGCGGCCATGGAGGCGCTCGCCTTCACGCTCGCCAAGGAGGTGCGTCGCTACGGCATCCATGTGAACGTCGTCGCACCCGGCCTCGTCGAGACCGAGATGGGCCGACGCCTCGCCCGCGCCACCGCCGGCGTCGAGGACCTGCGCCAGCTCGACGCCCACTCTCCTTTCGGTCGCGTGTGCCAGCCCGAGGACGTGGCCAACGCGGTCCGCTTCCTCGTCTCGGAGCGGGGCGCCTACCTCACCGGGGAGAAGATCAACGTCCACGGCGGCGGCCCGCTCGCGGGGAGCCCGTAGGCGCTACGTCTCGTCCGCAGGCAAGAGGCGCAGCGTCGCCGCGTCTCCCTCGCCGAAGAAGAGCAGCGCGTCGCCGCGACGCTCGAGGCGCCTGGCGCCCTCGAGCGCCTGCAGGAAGCGCTGCTCCTGGTCCATGACCGGCGGCGCGCACATCATGCGCGTGCTGCCCAGGGGCCCCACCGATACGCGCTCCCCCTCGAGCGAGAGCGTGCCGAAGTAGCGGTTGCAGCCGGCACTGCCCGACACCCGGCCGTCGTCGTCGAAGCGCAGCGTCGAGGCGACGTCCCCGTGGACGGCGCGCCCGCGGATCTCGGCGGCCTGCCAGGCCGTGCCGGCCAGGTCGGGCGGCGCCTCGCCGGCCGCGCCGAGCATCCGACAGGCGCAGAGCAGCATCGCGCAGGAGGGACCGAGCGTCCGGACGCGCAGCACGTTGCTTTCCTCCTCTCGAGCGGGTGTGGGGCTCCGCCGCGCCCCGCTGCGCTGGAGCGTAGCGCCCCTTGTCCGCTTCGTCGGATTCTGCTCCACTGCCCCCCGAACGCGGACGCTCCGGCGGGCGGGCGACGCGAAGGGAAGCCACGATGAGCCAGGACGCGCTGCGCGAAGCGGCCGATCGCATCGAGATCCACGAGCTGCTGAACGGCTACGCACTCGCGATCGACACCTCGGACTGGGATCTGCTCGGACGCGTGTTCACCGAGGACGCGGTCGCGGACGAATGACCGACGCGCGAGGTACCGATCGCCGCGATCCGGAGCCGGCGGGCCTGCAGCACGTGCTGTTCCTGTGCACCGGCAACTCGGCGCGCAGCATCATGGCGGAGTGCCTGCTGAACCGGCATGGGGCGGATCGCTTCCGGGGGCACAGTGCCGGGAGTCATCCGACCGGCAGGGTCCATCCCCAGGCACTCGAGCTGCTCAGCGAGCGCGGATACGCGACCGACGAGCTGCGCAGCCAGAGCTGGGACGACTTTGCGGCGGCGGGCGCCCCGCGCATCGATTTCGTCTTCACGGTCTGCGACGACGCGGCCGGCGAGACGTGTCCCGTCTGGCCCGGCCGGCCGATCACGGCGCACTGGGGCATCGAGGATCCCGCCGCCGCCAGCGGGTCGCCCGAGGCAAGGCGACGGGCCTTCGAGCGCGCCTACCGCGAGCTCGAGCAGAGGATCCTGGCCTTCCTGGCGCTCCGGCCCGACGCGCTCGACCGCCCCGGCCTGCAGCAGGCCCTCGACGCCATCGGAAGGCGGGGCCAGGCGGGCACGGCGTGACGGACGCGACGGCGCCCCCCCGGCCCGAAGCGGCCCCGCCCCGCCGCCTCGACTTCTTCGCGCGCTACCTCTCGCTCTGGGTGGCGGTCTGCATGGCGCTGGGCGTAGCGCTCGGCACGCTGCTGCCGGATGCGGTCGACCTCCTGCGCCGCCTCGAGTTCGGAGAAGCCAGCCAGATCAACGTCCCCATCGCGGTGCTGCTGTGGCTGATGATCTACCCGATGATGCTGCGCATCGACCTCGCCAGCGTGCTCGAGGTGCGCAGGCGCCCGCGCGGAATCCTCGTCACGCTGTTCGTGAACTGGCTGGTCAAGCCCTTCTCGATGGCGGCGCTCGGCTGGCTCTTCTTCAAGCACGTCTTCCAGCCGTGGATCGGGGCCGAGCTGGCCGATCAGTACCTCGCCGGCGTCATCATCCTGGCCGCCGCGCCCTGCACCGCCATGGTGTTCGTGTGGTCCTACCTCACCGAAGGCGACCCGGCCTATACCCTGGTCCAGGTCTCGCTCAACGACCTGCTGATGCTGGTGCTCTTCGCCCCGATCGTGACGTTCCTGGTCAGCGGCGCCAGCAATCTCACGGTGCCGGTGGAGGTGCTGCTCTACTCCGTGGGGATCTTCATCGTGGTGCCCCTGGCGTTCGGCAGCATCTCCCGCAGCGTGCTGCTTCGCGCGCGGGGCGAGGCCTGGTTCGAGGGCCGCTTCCTGCCGTTCTTCCAGCCCGTCACCACCGCAGCGCTCCTGGCGACGTTGGTGCTGATCTTCGCCTTCCAGGCCGAGAACCTCACGAGCCGTTTCTTCCACGTCGTCCTCATCGCGATCCCGATCCTGCTCCAGGTCTACTTCAACTCCAGCCTCGTCTACGGGCTGATGAAGCTCTTCCACGTGCCCCACTCCGTGGCCGCGCCCGGGGCGCTGATCGGAGCCTCCAACTTCTTCGAGCTCGCGGTCGCCACCGCGATCGTGCTCTACGGCCCGAGCTCGGGCGCGGCCCTCGCCACCGTGGTGGGCGTGCTGGTCGAGGTGCCGGTGATGCTCTCGGTGTGCGCGGTCTGCAACCGCACGCGCCACTGGTTCCCCGAGCCCGAGGCCCCTTCGTAGCCGGCCTTCGACGCGGCGCCGCGCCGCGTCCCTACAGCTCGTGCTCCACGTCCTCCACGTCCTCCTGCTCGGCGATGAAGTGGAGGGACAGCTCGAACGCGGCGCGCGTGAAGTCCAGCACGCGGCTGAAGCCCTCGTCGGAGAGCTTGCGCGCGGCATCGTGACGGCGGTAGACGTTGATGAACTCGCGCTCGCGCTCGAACTGGAGCGGCAGGCGTCCCACGCCCCAGCCCTCGAGGATCTGCCAGAGCTCGGGGTTGTAGGTCCGCGTGAAGCGCACGATGAAGGGCAGCGGGTCGTGCCGGGCCAGCAGTCCCGCCAGCCGCAGGGTGAGCTCGAAGGAGAGGATGGCGGTGCCGTTCTCCACGGCCTCGAGCAGCGTGTGGTCCTCGAGGTCGATGGCCTCGCCGAGCTCGTCGAGGGTCAGACCAGCCAGCTCGCGCAGCTCGCGCAGCGTGGCGCCGGCCCTCCGCATCACCTCGGAATCCGGCATCGGCAGCAGCGCCCTGCCGAGGCGCAGCGGGAGGGCTCCCGTCTCGGTGACGATTCGCTGGATGCGCTCGGCGAATCCGCCCGTGACCCCACCGAGCTGGGCCAGGCGCTCGATGAAGCCCTGCTCCGGGGCCCGCGGCGCGCGCGGGCGCGCCGCGGCCTTCTTCCGGGACTTCTTCCGGGCCTTCTTCTTCGACGCCTTCTTCGCCCTCTTCGCACCGCGAGCGGCCGTGGCGTGCGCTCCGCCCGGCCCGCCGGGAGTGCGCCCCCGCGCGCGCTGGTCGGGCCCGTCCGGTCTCGTCATGGGTTCGCCTCCCCGCCCCAGGGCTTCGGTCTCACCGACGTGGCTGGTACTGTAGTGGAGCCCGGGGCACCCGACGCCCACCGGACGCCGGCGGGTCAGGCCAGGACCCGCAGCGCGCCGGGCATCACCACGAGCTCGCACGGCGCCGCTTCGAAGACCTCGCCGTCCGTGTCGAAGGGAGGGACGGGGCCCTGCGGCTCGATGCGCACGCGGCGCGCCCGCACGGTGCGGCTGTAGCGGCTGCGGAGATGGGCCCCACTGTAGAGCTGGGGCAGTCGCAGCGGCACCTGCCAGCGGGGCACGGGGCGGATCACCACGACGTCGGCCTCGCCGTCGTCCAGCCGGGCATCGGGCGCGATGCGCATTCCATGGCCGAACACCGGCCCGTTGGCGACGGCCAGGACCAGGACCTCGCCCTCGTACCAGGGTCTTCCGTCTACGCGCACCGCGCAGCGTGCGGGCCGGTAGCTTCGCAGCGCGTGCAGTGCGCCGCGCAGATAGGCGGTCGCACCGCGACGGACCTCGTGCCCGAGGGACCGATCCACCAGCCCCGAGATTCCGACGGAGGCGACGTTCAGGACGAAGCGCCGGCGTCCGTCGTCGGCCTTCAGCTCGAGGACGTCGATCCCGCGCGGCGTCGCCGCCAGAGCCCGGCGCAGCGCCGCGCGCGGCTCGCGGGGCAGCGAGAGCCCTCTCGCCAGATCGGAGCCCGTGCCGGTGGGGACGAGTCCCAGAGCGACCCGCCCGGCCATGCCCATCTCGAGGATCTGGTTCGCCACGAGGTGCGCGCTGCCGTCCCCGCCGATCACGAGGACGCGCTCGAGGCCGGAATCGAGCTCTCGCGCGAGCTCCTTGCAGGCGATCTCGGGCAGCGAGACCTCGACCACGCGTGCATCCGCGAGCTGCGGCTCGCCGCGCAGCGCGCGCCATGCGCGTGCGGACCGGCCCCCGCCCGCACTGGGATTCACCACGACGAGGGTCCCGGTCACGCCACCCCCTCCGGAGACCAGGCCTCCAGCGCCGGCTCGAGTGCGATCATCTCCGCGTCCCAGCGTCGGCGATCCCAGCCCAGCTCCTGCTCGAAGAGCGGGCGGAGCCGCGGCGCCAGCTCCCGTGCCATCGACGGACTCCACATGCCCACGCGCACCCGGCGCAGCAGCAGGTCCTCGAGTCGCAGCACGGCTCCGAACGCCAGGTGCAGGCGCACCTCCGCGGCGCACAGGTCGCCGCCCTCCAGGACGGGCCCGAGCTCCTTGGCGTCCCGCGCCATGCGCGGCGCCCACCAGGCGCCGCTGCGCAGCCGCCGGTCCATGGCGGCGACGACCTCCGCCGGCGCCGCCGTGGCGCGCACGAGTCGCGCCGCGAGGCCCGACGGGGCCAGGCCGACCAGCGGCGTCCCGTGCGTGTGGCAGGGCGCGGCGCGCTC
>Ga0209536_100016266_pt1 | contig 10588 bp, 8 predicted proteins | sample DeeMarSeWOR28_12_FD_187461 | JGI IMG/M metagenome (GOLD analysis project Ga0209536, IMG submission 187461) | Marine sediment microbial communities from White Oak River estuary, North Carolina - WOR-2-8_12 (SPAdes) (version 2) | ecosystem: Environmental > Aquatic > Marine > Intertidal zone >...
CCAGGATAAACGGTTCCAAAGACCGCCGTGCTACCATTGCACCACGCCCCAATAATTTCCCCTGAAATATTCAGGCGGGCTGTATTGTAACACAAGCCAATAGCCTCTGACAATGCCGCGGGAATCACTCGGAACAAAACGCGGCTATCCATTCGATTCTCCAGCAAACAATTTAGTGGTAGCAGCGCCCCTCCAGATTATTTCGATCATTATTACCGATACTTACTTACTTGTTCACTCAATAAAATGTCTCATCTATGCGGGGATAAAATATGGGCTACGAACTCAGACTCTCGTAGTGATGGCTAAAAGGATTATCCCTCAGAGATACTATTAGATACCCTTAGTTTATACTATAATTATATATTGAATTATAGTTTGTAACAGCAGGGTGAAGGTGTTTCTCGTTAGCGATAACACTGCCATCCGGGATGATAGCGAAGTTTCAACACGAGATCAAAAAACGATCCCAACGCGAAGCTTATTCCTTCAACCCTCGGGCAAGCTCTTCTCTAAACCTGGCAGACTTGCGGAAGATCAATAGTCCCAATCCAACGAAGAATAGTATGGCCCACCAAATCGCAGCCAATGGGGCAAACGTTACTAACCACCGCCCGCTATTATACGCAAAGCTAGCGTCTTTCGGGATAACCACCCAACGATCATTTATTTCCTTAATATAATAGACGGCCCTTTCGTAAGTCTTGACGTCGAAATACAGATAATGAAAATACCCAAGCTCATCAACATCCAGCACAATGGTCAAGATCATATTAGGATTAGCTTCAGGAGTTCGGGCTTTTATTCGCAAACCGGTCAATTCTGAATACAGGCGCGAATCACCGGTTTGCAATACTTCTTCTAATGTCACCGCGACATGACCGGGAGCGCTGTAGATCTCCTGGTACTGCGGCGTGAAGTAACTCATGTCATAACGGAATGGGGTTTGGATGACTACATATATGATAAATAGCCCCGCGATGAGCAAGGGTAAGAGAGCCAACCCAATAAAAATGTACAGGTATGGTATTGGCCTACCATCTGTACGAAGCATTGATCTTGAGGTTCGTCGATCCTGGAGTAGAAGCATGGAATTCTTTGCTTCCTAATCAATAATTAATTCCGAGTATAGCTGAGTTTACCATAAATGCTCAACATCCTCACACTCATCCTATCAACCATCACTGAGGATACACCATGATCCGATTCATCATAAGACGCCTCCTCTCTGGCCTGCTGGTATTATTTCTCTTTCAAACTGCGGTCTTCTTCATCGTCCAGATCATTCTGCCTGGAGACTTCGTGAGCCATCTAATCCTCGGTCTGACGTTAAGCGAAGCGCAGGAAATGCGTGAAGCCATTGGTCTGGATCAGCCATTATGGGAACAGTATCTTGCCTGGCTGATGAGCCTGCTGCAAGGCGATCTTGGTCGATCTTACACATGGTTTGGAGGCAGCGGAGCTTCGGTGGTGTCCATACTGAAATCTGTGGTCCCAGCATCCATCCTCGTTTTTGGCTTAGGCACATTGATCGCCTTCATGATCGGGCAGTGGTTGGGAAAGGTGACCGCCTGGCAGGGTCCTGGATTCGTTTCTGGTTCCGTGACTTTCGGAGCCATCGCTCTGTACACTTCTTTCCCCCCTTGGCTGGCTTTTTTGATGATATATTTCCTCGTTAACCGCTTTGGTTTGTTGCCGCGCTTTTTCGATAATAGCTTATGGATGAGGGCCGAACTGAGCGTTGATGAGGTGATGTTGGCGATGACGTATACGCTTATCTTCGCTTTCGTAAACATGCTCATCATCCGTGCGATATATCAGCTGTTGATGCGCCGGGCGTTTCCATCGGTGGTATTTGTGGCTTTGCTGATCGCCATGTGGGTTGGTACCTGGCAATGGATGGGCATATTCCCATATGCGCTCAACATTGCTCAGGTAGCTGCTCTCCCCCTCTTGGCTTTCGTGTTGCTGTCCTTCGGCGAGATCTTGTTGATCATGCGCGCCAGTGTGCTCGACACAATGCATGAACCTTATATCGTCACCGCCCGTGCCAAAGGATTACCCGATCGGGTCGTCAGAGATCGACATGTGACTCGCAACGCTATTCTTCCTGTGATCAGCGCACTGCTGATCCGATTGCCTATCCTGCTGACCGGCGCGGTGATGATCGAACAGAGCCTCAATTGGGAGGGCATTGGCACTACCCTTTTCTTCGCTGTAGGCAGGCAAGATATCTTTGTGGTGATGGGCCTGATATTGGTGATCGGCGTAATTTCAATCGTAACGCGCATTATCTTAGATATCACCCATGCCGCGCTTGACCCTCGTATCCGCTATGACACGACTGCACAAAGGCAATACCTATGATCGAATCAGATTCTCAGGTACACGTTGATGGCACCATGGAAAAACTATCGCGTTACTGGGCGTGGCTCAATAACCTCCGCCGCCGCAGCTTGGAAGCATGGAGCATCTTTGCCCAAAACCGGTTAGCGGTCCTTGGCGTGGTGTTAATTTTGATCTACACTGTAATGGCGATTGCTCATCCAATTTTGTTGGCCACGGTGTGGCCAAAAGTCACCTATGATCCGCAGGTGGGCTTCGATATGGCAATTTACCCACACCCCTCCCCCCCCTCGGCGACCCACCTGTTGGGCACCGATACGCTGGGTCGCGATGTGCTCAGCATGCTGCTGGCGGCTACCACTCCGACCTATATCATGGCGCTCACCGCGGCCATTACGACTGCTATCGTCAGCACTGTGATCGGTGCCGCGTCATCATTTCTTGGTGGGACTGTCGATGCGATGCTGACCCATTTAACCAATCTGGCTCTCCTGATCCCGGCACCTCTGGTCATGGTCGTCATTGGCGGGACGATTGATATCAGCCCGGTCCAATTCGGGTTGATGTACGGGCTGATCGCGGGTGCTGGAGGGGCAGCGATCATCATGCGGTCCCAGGCTTTGTCGATTGTTAATAAACAATTTATCGAAGCTGCGCGGGTGGCTGGCGGAGGTAAATTGCACATTATCCTGCATCACCTGACACCGAACATGCTCCCCCTGGCAGCAGTACAGATGTTGTTGACCGTTACCGGAGCGGTTTTCGCTTTTGGTTTCAGTGCTTTCCTGGGATTATCTCGAACACGCTTGAACTGGGGCAGCATGATTTATTCGGGGTTCGTCTATCAGGGATTGAGTACCACTATCACCTGGAACTTATTGATCCCAGCAGCATTGGCTATCTCGTTTTTCTCAGCTGCATTTTATTTCATCGCCAGAGGGGTGCATGAGGTGGCCGAACCGCGCCTGCGGGGCAGATAGATGGTTTTGGCGTCATTATGAAACCTGTAAGGCTTATCACCTACTAGGGGGCTGCTGCGCTTCAACGGGATTTGTGTTCTTACATGGAGGTTGTCTTCGGGGGTCACAGACCCCCCGAAGAGCGGAAGACAGTTATGCTCGAACAGGATTTGTAATCCTGTGTAGAAGATTTATTTTCGGGGGTTACAAACCCCCGAAGAGCGGGGGACAATTGTGCTCGAGCAGGATCTGCGATCCTGCGTCTGCGTAAAGGTTGTCTTCGGGGGTCACAGACCCCCTGAGAGCAGAAGACAGCTGGGCTCAAGCAGGATTTGTAACCCTGCGTAGGGAGATTCTTCCTCGGACAGTCGAACTGTCCTCCTCAGAATGACATATATTGGGGGATTTTCAAATTGGGTAAATGATCAGGAAAGAACTCGGTTATACCACATAACAGGCTGCCCAATGGTCTGGGGCTTTTTCTTCCAATGGTGGGTGGTCATTCTCTTCACAGACCTTCTGTCTGATTGGGCAGCGACTGTAAAAACGGCAGCGCGGAATAGGGTCGATCGCTTTGGCAATGCTTCCTACAATATCAGGTTGTTTGCGGCTCCAGGTGGGATCGGGAACTGGTACCGCAGCAAGTAATGCATTTGTGTACGGGTGCAACGGATTGGCCAGGACCTCCTCAGTGTTGCTCATCTCGACGATTTTTCCTAAATACATCACACCCAGGCGTTGGGTCATGTAACGCGCCACTGCCAGATCGTGGGTGATGTATAAGTAAGTGACACCCATTTCATCAGCAAGTTCCAACATCAAATTCATGACTCCCGTGCGGATGGAGACATCCAGCATCGAGGTGGGCTCGTCTGCCACAATGAAGGTCGGCAGGACGATCAGGGCGCGGGCGATGGCCACCCGCTGGCGCTGACCCCCAGAGAGCTCGTGGGGATAACGGAATACAAAAGTCTCTGGAGGGGAAAGACCCACCGTATCCAGGATGTGTGCCACGCGCTCCTCACGCTCAGTGATGCTACCAAGACCCTGAACGGCGAGCGGTTCGGCGATCGTATCGAAGATAGTGCGTCGGGGGTTAAGCGACTCGTAGGGATCCTGGAATATCATCTGCGCATGGCGGTGAAAGAATTTTGAATCTCGACCGCGTAGATGGGCGATGTCTTTGTCTTCGCCGTCCAGCACCATGCGAATAGAACCCTCGGTTGGTTCGTGCAAACGAACCAGCAGCTTGCCGGTAGTCGTTTTACCCGAGCCCGATTCGCCCACCAAGCCCAGGCTCTCGCCCTCCTGGATGTTTATGTTAATGCCATCCACCGCATGGATGAAGGATTTGGCTTTCTGGAAGATACCGGTGGTCAGGGGAAAAAGCTTACTTAAGCCTTCGATTTTAACCAGTGGTTCGTTAGGATATTCATTAGAGGTGATCAACCCAGTGCTGGTTTTACTTTTTGATGATTGTTTCACGGAATAATTAGCGGCCATTAGAAGAAACCTCGATGGGGAAGTAGCAGGCAGCGAGATGTTCGTCCCCATGATCTTTGAACTCTGGAGCCTCGCCTTTGCAAATCTCCTGTGCGTAGGGACACCTTGGGTGAAAGCGGCATCCGGATGGTGGATTGATCAGGTCGGGTGGTTCCCCTGGCATGGCGGCCAGCTCTCGCTTTGGTCCAACAATGCTGGGGAAGGCTGACATCAGTCCATGGGTGTAGGGGTGCAGTGGGCGTTTGAAAATCTGCTCTGCGCTGCCATACTCGATTAAGCGACCGGCGTACATCACGCCGATGCGGTCGCTGACTTCGGCGATCACGGCGATGTCGTGCGAGATGTAGATCATGCTCATACCTAGCTGCTTCTGCAGGGCGGTCATCTCGCGCAGCAGGTTATCCTGCACGATCACGTCTAAGGCAGTGGTGGGCTCGTCGGCGACGATCAAATCCGGGTGGCAAGAGAGCGCCATGGCGATGATCGCCCGCTGGCGCATACCGCCGCTGTATTCGTGAGGATATTGGTCCATCATTTTTGGGTCTAGATCGACCAGGCGGAAGAGCTCCTCCACCCGTTGTCGTGATTCCTCATTGGTGTTTGTAACATCATGCGCTTCCAAAGCTTCAATGACCTGATCGCCAACGGTATAAACAGGATTGAGGGAATTCATCGCCGCCTGAAAGACCATGGAAATACGCCTCCAGCGGATCTTGCGCATCTCCTCTTCGCTCAGGCCGATCAGTTCTGTGCCGTTCAGGAAGACCTGGCCGCCCTTGATCTGGGCGTTATCCGGCAGCAACCTGAGCAGCGAGGCGGCTACAGAGGTTTTGCCACAACCTGATTCTCCGACCAGGCCCATGGCTTCCCCCTTCTTCATGGCGAAGCTGACATTTTCCACCGCCGAGACATCCCCGGCGCGGGTGTTGTAATGCATGGTGAGATCTTCGACGCGCAGGACGTAATCAGACAATTTCTTTTCCTTTCAGCATTCTGCAATCAGGAATACTCATTTGATTTAGTATAAATATCTTGCACCGCTTTTTTGATTCTAATTGACCCAAGCTTAACGTTTGCGCAACCTGGGGTTGACGATCTCGTCCAGAGCCCGGCCGACTAGGTAAAAGGCCGCGGTTAGCAAGCTGATCGAGAGGCTGGCCGGGAAGATCAACCACCACTTGCTAAAATCCAGCAGGTATCCTGAGTATTCCGTGGTGCGGATCATCAATCCCCAGGACATGCGGATGTCCAGCAGTCCGAAGAATGATAACACGGCCTCGATGCCGATCGCAGCCGAGACGGTGAACATCATGTACAGGAAAGAGATCGGCAGCAGGTTGGGGATGATATGTTTGGTGATGATATGGAAATTGCTGCCCCCAGCCACACGGGCTGCCTCGATATACGTGCGTACTTTAATAGTCAAAGCTTGAGATTTGATGATGATCGTCGCCGCGCCAAGCCCGGAAAGCAGACCGATCACCACCGCCAGGTCGAAAATATCCAGGCTGATCAAGGCCCCCAAAACGATCAATATCGTGATGGTGGGTGTCATGATCATCAGGTCAGCCGTGCGCATGAAGATGGTATCGACGATGCCGCCGTAATAAGCCGAGACCGCCCCGATAGAAGTGGCGACGATCAGCGTGACCGTGGAAGCGACGATGCCCAGGATAAATGCCGTGCGCGTGCTGAACATCAATTGGCTGAGGATATCCCTGCCCAGGGGATCCGTACCCAGCAGGTGATCGCTTGAGGGTGCAGCTGGATGGAAGGGGAGGCTTTGATCGATGCCAACCACCGGGTGATAAATGTTGGGGTCCCAGACGTTGCCAATCAGGAGCGGGTAGATGACGATCATCATGGCGTATATAAAAATGATCCCCAGGCCGATCAGGCCGATCGGGTTCTCGGCGAAAAGAGCTACGTTGTTCCTGACCTGGCGCCAGATGAGCCGGATGCGCTTCTGCCAGATCGGAACTTCAAGGGCTAAGGACTCGGATGGTTGGGGAGGGGTCTGGGTTACATCAGCCATAATTCAGTTATCCTTGGTTTTAGGTGTAACGGATGCGCGGGTCGAGGAAGGCGTAATAGATATCGGCGATGAGGTGCGCGGTAAGCGCCAGGAAACCGGTGAACACCAGGGCGCCTATCACCATGGGAATATCATTGACTTGTGCCGCGGTGAGCAGAGTTAAGCCCATGCCGGGCCAGGAAAAGATGGTCTCGGTGATCACCCCGCCGTCCAACACAAAAGCCAGGGCCAGGATAAAGGAGGTGGCGACAGGCAGCATGGCGTTGCGCGAGGCATGCTTATCGCGGATGACGATATCCTTCAAACCCTTAGCGCGAGCGGTGGTGATGTAGTCTTCGCGGATGGTCTCGAGCATGCTGTTGCGGGTCAGCAGCATTATCCCAGCAAAGTTGACCAGGGTCAGAGTGAGGATGGGTAATATCAGGTGGTGGGCGATATCGAAGGCGTAACGGCCGACGCCGGTCGTAATCCAGTACAACAGCAGCCCACCCAGGCCAATGGCCACGCCCAGCCAGATGGTGATCCGGCGCTGGCCCGGGTTGAGCCGTCTGGCGAAAGAAAACGAGGCAAAGATGAACAGAGAGGTGATCATCACGCTGACCAACATGCGGTGGAAGACGTAGTTGGCGTCAACCGGGGCGCCGCGCCAGATGACCGGGTCGAGAAACTTGCCGATCGGGAAGAAACCTAAGGTATAGGCGAAGAACCAGACCATCATCAGCGCGAACCAGGGTAAGAAAACCGTGTAGAGCGCCACGCCGGCGACCGTGGTTGAGTATTCTGTAAAACCTCCCCGCCGCCAGGCGAGTATTTTACCGGCCACAAAGCCCAGGTAATAGGCCGAAATGGTGGCGGTGATGAACAGGACCAGGGTGCGCGGGGCGCGCTCGATGATCACGTCCAGCACATCTCGGGGGAAGTTAGAATAAGAGGTACCGAGATCACCCTGAAATAAATTATACAACCATAAGGCATAACGCTCGTGGACGGGTCTATCCAGGCCGAGCTGGGCGCGCAGGGTCTGGCGCATCTCCGGGGTCAGCCGGGGGTCGCTGAGGTAGATGTCGCCGAAGTCGCCCGGTTGGGCATCCAGCATAAAATAGATTGCGGTGATAAACAGGAAAAAGGTGAGAATGTTTTGGAAAATGCGTCTGATTACATAGCGCCTCATCGCTTACCTCATAAGCCTGACATGAACACGGATAATTTTTACTTTAGCACACGATCATAATAATACCAAACAAATCTCAAGTTGTCAGAAAGAAATTATATCGCAAATTGATTAAGAGTAGTTAAATAAGGAGGACAGGGATTGCTCACCTGTCCTCCTTTTACTACATTACTTGTTATGTGAAGAGTAGCTTGGCAACTACCTCACAACCACTGCATCTTGAATCGCTCCTGTTTGATGGGAGTACTGGAGTCCGCTGAGTCCCTCGGTGAATGGATATTCCACAGAGGCGCTGCGGAAGGCCTCGATGATGCCAGTGTCGAACAGCACCACGTAAGGCAGCTCCTCGGACAAGATGGCCTGGGCTTTGAAGGCTTCTTCTCTGCACACCTCGAACGTTTCACAGGTCAGGAGCGCGCTGGCGGAGGCTTCGAACTCGGGGTTGATGTAGCCGCCGGCGTTGTTACCGTCCTGGGCTGCCTGCTCTTCGGAGAAGAAGTCAAGCAGGGAGGTGGGGAAGAGGTCCAGGCTCCAGCCCAGGATGTACATATCGAAGTTCTGATCGGTGAAGATGATCGGCACGATCACGTTGAAGCCGGCTAACTGGGCTTCCAGCGGGATGCCGAACTCGTTCAGCCAGGTCTCGATCCAGATGGCGAAGGTCGAGCGCAGCGGGTCGTAGCCTGGGCTGGGCGCGGGCATGGTCAGCGGAGGCACGGGGGTGCCATCGGGCATGATCAGACGTCCAGCCGGCGTGACCTGCCGGTTTTCCGCATCCCAGGTGGGCTTGACATCGCCCTCCCAGGTGTAGCCAGCCCCTTCCAGGATGGCCACGGCCAGGTTGGTGCGCTCTTCGCGGGATAGCCCTTCACCGAGTTTGTTAATGTCTGGATTGTACCAGGCGGTGTTGCCCTCGGCGACGAAGGAGTAGAACGGGAAGGCCTGACCTTGCAAGATGGTCTGGGTGACGAACTCCTTATCGATCAGTACGGCCACTGCCTGGCGGAAGGCGCAGTCGTTCATCGGGCGCCGACGGTTGTTGAAGCTTAGGTAGCGGAAACCGTTGACGCTGTTCTCGATCACCGTCAGGTTCGGGTCGGTGCGGATCTGATCCGCCAGACCGCGCTGCAGGCCCAGCGGGTTGATAACGAAGTCAACTTCACCATCCTTGAGGGCCAGGATGGCGGCGTCCTGTGAACCGTAAATGGTGTAAATAGCGGCGCCTGCGTTAGGTCCTCTGGTGTAGGCAGTTTCGACATCACCCTCAGGCGTGCCAACCTCGAGGCCTTCACTGTCGCGGTAGGCGCCGTTAGCCCACTGCTCGACAGCCAGACCCGTCTGGAACCAGTCAGGGTTGGCGGAGTTCTCAAGGAATGCGCCGGGTTCCCAGCCTTCGAAGAGGTATGAACCAGCGGTCGGCTCACCATCTGGCACAACGGCAAACAAGATGTCGTGAGCAGCAGCGGTTGCAGCAGCCACGTCCTCATCACTGGCGCCATCACCCAACTCGTTGAGGGGTACCAAGGCTTCCTCAACGAATGGAGCCCAATATGCCGCTGAGAGAATTGGAGCCTGAAGAGCGCCGTATTCGTGGCGACCCAGACCAGGCTTGGTGTGGTAGTAGTACTTAACAGTGTATTCGTCCATAGCTTCTAGACGGTCTAGGAAGTTGGCATCATACCATTGTTGCCAGTTACCCGAGATCAAACCCAGATCGAGAACAGCGTTGGCGGTGAAGGCCACGTCTGCAGCCGTGAAGGGCGTGCCATCGCTCCAGGTGATGTCCTGGCGGATGGGGATCTCGGTTACCCAGAATTCGCCCTCTTCGACCAACGGGTCGGGAGTGGCTACGGCAGCCACCTGGGGCACGAAGGTGAAGTACTTATTGGTTAGTTCGTACATAAACATGGGCGGAGCCATCATGTAGGAATTCCAGACGGTGTTGTCCGGCCCATTGGCAGCCCAGAAGTTTACCGTAGTCACATCCTCGAAGACACCAACCTTATAGACATCGCTGGCCTGTTGAACTGGGGCCAAGACGGGCTTTGCCGGTTGGGCCTGTGGGACACGAGCTACCTGGGCTGATGATCGCAATGCGACCATTTGTGCGCCGTCAGCGTTGAAGGCCAGTTCCGGGATGGGATTGCAGGGGATCAGACCCTCTTCGGCCATGATCGGTCCCTCTCCTTCAGCGGCAGGGGGTTCTTCAACTTCTGGTGCTGGGGTGGCGGTGATCACTTTCTCTATCACTTCTGGTGTTCCCGCTACCTCAACGACTTCGGTCACAACGACCGTTTCGACCACCGGTTGACCCGCGCAAGCGGAAAGGATCATGCTGGCGATGATCACGGCGCCGAAGACAAACATAAGCTTTTTGCTACTAAACATTTGTTCCTCCTAAAGAATAAGAGATTTGGATTTGGTGGATCAGAAAAAATTGGCGCAAACGCGCAAAACTTTTGTTTCACTTCTTACAGGCTTCACCTCCTTTCCTGAATGTGGGGAAGGTTTTCACTTGCCATTATAAGTTGATGGTTCCGCTGGATAAGATAAAGGGCATTTTGATAATACTGT
>Ga0209536_100016267_pt1 | contig 10588 bp, 7 predicted proteins | sample DeeMarSeWOR28_12_FD_187461 | JGI IMG/M metagenome (GOLD analysis project Ga0209536, IMG submission 187461) | Marine sediment microbial communities from White Oak River estuary, North Carolina - WOR-2-8_12 (SPAdes) (version 2) | ecosystem: Environmental > Aquatic > Marine > Intertidal zone >...
AGCTCTACCTCAAGCGGTGCATCGTGGGGGGCATCGAGCGGGTGTACGAGATTGGCAAGGACTTCCGCAACGAGGGTATCGACCGGCTGCACAACCCCGAGTTCACGATGCTCGAGTTTTATCAGGCCTACGCGGACTACCACGACATCATGCAGCTCGTGGAGGAGATGGTGCACGGTCTGGTGCGGGAGGTGTGCGGAAGCCCGGTCGTGGAGCGCTTCGGTACGACCTTCGACTTCACGCTGCCCTGGCCGCGGGAGTCGTATTTGGATCTGGTGCAGCGGCACGCAGGCGTGGACCTGGCACACGCCGACGACGACGTGCTGCGGGACCTGCTGCGCAAGCGCGACGTCCCCGACCTGGATCCCATGCCGCGGGGCAAGCTGATGGACGAGGTGTTCAAGGAATACGCCGAGCCGCAGCTGGTACAACCGACCCTCGTCGTGGATTACCCCCTGGCGCTGTCGCCCCTGGCGAAGCCAAAGCGGGGGAACCCCGAGTTGGCGGAGCGCTTCGAACTGTTCGTGGACGGCCGGGAGCTCGCCAACGCGTTCAGCGAGCTCAACGACCCTGACGACCAACGAGCGCGGTTTGAGACGCAGGGTGCGGCCCGAGCCGCTGGTGACGAAGAAGCGCACCAAGTCGATGACGACTACGTGCGCGCGCTTGAGTACGGCATGCCCCCCACGGGCGGGTGCGGGCTCGGCGTCGATCGCCTCGTGATGCTCCTTGCGGAAGAGTCCTCGATTCGTGACGTGATCCTGTTCCCGACGCTGAGGCCCGAGGCGTGACCCGACTCGACGTACGGCTCGCCTCGCGCTACATGCGGAGCCGCCGCTCATCGCGGCTGTTTTCGCTGATCACGCTGATCGCCACGGCGGGCGTCACCGTCGGCGTGATGGCGCTGATTGTCGTGACGGGGGTGATGAACGGCCTGCAGAATGAGTTGCGGAACAAGATCCTGGTGGCATCGCCGCACCTGCGCGTGCTCACGTTCGGGCGGGGCCTCCGCCTCGACGACTGGCTCGCCGTGCAGGACAGCGTTCGGGGGCACTCGGAGGTCCTCGCGACCGCGCCGTTCGTGCTGAGCCAGGGCCTGGTCTCCGCCGGCGCCGACTACGCCGAGGGCGTCTATGTGGTGGGCATTGAGCCGGACACGGGCACGATGGCCGTCACGCCGTTGGCGCGGCACTTCCTGGAAGGCGATCTCGAGTTCACCACCACGCTCGACGACGTGGATGGCGGCATCGTACTCGGACGGCGCCTCGCGGACCGCCTGAACGCGTATCCCGGCGACCGGGTGACCGTGGTCGCCCCCGCGGGGAGCAAGTTCAACTCGGCGCTCGGCAGTTTCGTGCCGAAGTGGTGGACGTTCGAGGTCACCGGCCTGTTCCACACCGGGATGTACGAGTACGACAATGGGTACGTGCTCCTGCGGCGGGAGCTCGCGCAGCGCTATGCAGGATTGGACGACGCGGTCACCGGTCTCGAGGTCCGGTTGCGCGACGCCTGGCTGGCGCCGCAGGTCGGACGGGAGATCGAGGATCAGCTCGGCTACCCGTACCGCACGCTCGATTGGCAGAGCCAGAACGCCTCGCTCTTCTCCGCGCTCAAGCTGGAGAAGCTGGCGATGGGGACGATCCTCCTGCTCATCGTGGTGGTGGCGGCGTTCAACATCGTGAGCACCCTCACGATGCTGGTGCGGGACAAGACGCGCGAGATCGGCATCCTCCGCGCGATGGGCCTGTCGGTCCGCCTCATCCGCCGGGTCTTCATCTTGCAGGGAACCGTCATCGGCGTGGTCGGCGCCGGGCTCGGCACCGGCCTGGGCCTGCTGGTGGCGTACCTCGTCGATCAACGCCGCATCATCGCGCTCGATCCGTCGGTCTACTTCGTCGACCATCTGCCGGTGCACGTGAATCCGCTCGACCTGCTCATCATCGTCACTGCGAGCATCGGCGTGGCGACGCTCGCCACCCTCTATCCGGCGCGTCAGGCCGCCACCCTGGATCCGGTCGACGCGATCAGGTACGAATGACGGCCGTGCTGGAAGCGACGGGTGTGCGCAAGGTGTACCGCAGCGGGGATGTCTCGCTGGTGGAGGTCCTCAATCACGTCGACCTGTCGGTACGCCGCGGCGAGATGGTAGCGATCGTGGGGGAGAGCGGAGCGGGGAAGAGCACGCTCCTCCACGTCCTGGGCGCCCTGGAGGCACCCACGGCAGGTGAGGTTCGCCTCGACGGGGTGCCCTACGACACGCTCTCGGGAGCCCGGCTCGATACGCTGCGCAACCAGATGATCGGATTCGTGTTCCAGTTCCATCACCTGCTGCGGGAATTCACGGCCCTCGAGAACGTGATGATGCCCCTGTTCATCGCCGGCTGGCCCGAGGCGCGGGCGCGCACCCGCGCCGAGGAGCTGCTGGCCGCCGTGGGCCTCGCGGGACGCATGACGCACCGCCCGACCCAACTGTCGGGGGGGGAGCAGCAGCGTTGTGCGGTCGCGCGTGCCATGGTCACCGATCCCAAGGTGCTCCTCGCCGACGAGCCGAGCGGGAATCTCGACCATCACAATTCCGAGCGGCTCAACGATCTGCTGTTTCGCCTCGCTCGCGATCTCGAGACGGCACTCGTGGTGGTGACCCACAATCCCGTGCTCGCCGAGCGGGCCGACCGCACCCTGCTGCTGCGGGACGGCCGGCTACAGCCCGCCGCCGGCCTGAAGGTGGTGCCCTGATGCAATGCGACAATTGCCAGCAGCGGCCTGCCGCGATCCACCTGACGCAGATCGTGGACAACTCCGTGACCACGGTGCACCTGTGCGAGGAGTGTGCGGCCGAGAAGGGCGTACAGACCGGAGCCACGGCGGCGAAGCTCCCGCTCGCAGGCCTGATGGCCTCCGTCGGCCAGGGAGCGGCGGCGCTGCTCCACGGCGAGGACGAGCGCGCCTGCAGCTTCTGCGGGGCGCGCCTGGAGGACTTCCGCGCCTCCGGCCGTCTGGGCTGCCCGCATTGCTACGAGACGTTCGAGCAGGATTTGCGGGACCTGCTGCGCCGCATCCACGGGTCGAGCCAGCACGTCGGCGAGGTGTATCTCCCCGCCAGCAGCGCTCACTACCCCGACTCGGAGCGCGTCCTCGCCGAGATGCGAGAGCAGCTGCGGCGCGCGGTGGGTGCCGAGAACTTCGAGCTCGCGGCCGAGCTGCGAGACCGCATCCGGAGCATGGAATGACACTGGATTTCAGTCTCCTGCCCGATAGCGGCATGGCATGGCTCGACGCGAGTGGACCGGAGAGCCACGTCGTGTTGTCCACGCGCCTGCGGCTCGCACGCAACCTCCAGGGCATGGCCTTTACGCTCCGCGCGAAGCCGGAGGACCTCGACGCCGCGCGCGACCGGATCCTCGAAGCCGGGCGTCAGACCGCTAGCCTGCGTGACGGCGTGGCCTTTCAACTCGACGACCTCGAACGCATCGACCGCCAACTCCTGCACGAGCGACACATGATCTCGCGGGAGCTCGCGGGGCTGGAGCGCAACCAGCCCGTGCGCCGAGCAGCGGCGCTCCTGACCACGGGCAGCCTCGGAGTGATGATCAACGAGGAGGATCACCTGCGGCTGCAGAGCCTCAAGTCGGGCTTCGACCTGTCCCGTGCCTACGCCGAAATCGAGCGGCTGGACGCCGATCTGGGAGAGCGCGTTCCCGTCGCGTTCCACCCCGAGTTTGGTTACCTTACCGCCTGCCCGACCAACGCGGGCACGGGGCTCAGGGCTTCGGTCCTGATCCACCTGCCGGGCCTCGTCCTCACGAAGGAAATTGCCAAGGTCCTCCAGGGCCTGTCGCAGGTCGGGCTGACGTTTCGCGGGCTGTACGGCGAGGGGAGCGAAGTCGTCGGGAACTTCTTCCAGCTCTCCAACCAGACGACGCTCGGCAAGTCCGAAGAGGAACTACTCGACCACCTGAGCAAGATGGTGCGGCAGGTGGTCGATTACGAAGTGCAGGCACGGGATGTGCTGCAGCGAGAAGCTCCGGCAGTCATCGCCGACAAGGTCTGGCGGGCGTACGGACTGCTGCGCTACGCGCGCAGCCTGTCGTTCGAAGAGACGATGAACCTGCTGAGCGGGGTGCGGCTCGGGGTGGGGCTGAACCTGATTCAGGATCTGAGTGTATACACGCTCAACGAGCTGTTGATCTACACGCAACCGGCGCATCTGGCACAGCGCGAGGGAAGGGCTCTGTCGGATCCGGAGCTGCCCTTCATTCGCGCCAGCTACGTGCGCGAGCAACTCGAAGCGGACGCGGCCCGCGGCTCGAATGGCCGGGACGCCGCCTCATAGCCCATGATGGACGAAGAGACTAGGTAACGGATCACCGATGAACGGCTACAATTTCACGGATCGGGTGCGCAAGGTCCTGCAGATGGCTCGCGAAGAGGCGGCTCGCCTGCACCACGAGTACGTCGGCACCGAGCACATCCTTCTGGGCCTGATTCGCGAGGGCGAGGGCGTCGCGGCGGCGGTGCTCACCAACCTCAATGTCGACCTCGACGAGATCCAGCAGAAGATCGAGGAGACGGTGAAGAAGGGGAAGGCTCCGGCCCCGGAGGGGCCCGATCTGCCCTACACCTCGCGCGCGAAGAAAGTCCTCGAGCTGGCCATGAGCGAGGCGCGGGAGCTGAACCACTCCTACGTGGGCACCGAGCACCTGCTCCTGGGCTTGCTGCGGGAGGAGAAGGGGATCGCCGCGCAGGTCCTCGCCGACGCGGGCGTCAATCTCGAGCAGGCTCGCGCCGAGACGCTGCGCCTGCTGGGCTCCGACATGCCGTCGGGCGCCAAGGGCGGCGTCGCGCCCGGCGCGCCGCGCGCGGAGAAGAAGTCCAAGACGCCGGCCCTGGACCACTTCTGTCGCGATCTCACCGCGCTGGCAGGAGAGGGGCAGCTCGATCCCACGATCGGCCGCACGCAGGAGATCGAGCGGGTGATCGAGGTCCTCTCACGCCGCAAGAAGAACAACCCCGTGCTGATCGGTGAGGCGGGCGTCGGCAAGACCGCCATCGTCGAGGGACTGGCGTCGCTGATCGCCGCGGGCAACAGCCCCGAATCGCTCAAGTCCCACCGGGTGCTGGCCCTGGACATGGCGGCGGTCATTGCGGGCACCAAGTACCGCGGGCAATTCGAGGAGCGCCTCAAGGCGGTCATGAACGAGATCGCCCAGAACAAGAACGTCATTCTGTTCATCGACGAGCTCCATACCCTGGTGGGCGCGGGTGCGGCGGAAGGGGCCATCGATGCATCTAATATGTTGAAACCCGCCCTGGCTCGGGGGGAGCTCCAGTGCGTCGGGGCATCGACGCTCAACGAGTACCGCAAGTACATCGAGAAGGACGGCGCGCTCGAGCGGCGGTTCCAGACGGTGATCGTGGACCCGCCGACGATCGATGAGACGATCGACATCCTCAAGGGACTGCGGCAACGGTACGAGGACCACCACCGGGTGATCATCCCCGATCAGGCCCTGGACACGGCGGCGAAGCTCTCGGAGCGATACATCACGGACCGATTCCTGCCGGACAAGGCGATCGACGTGATCGACGAGGCGTCAGCGCGGGCCCGGCTGGCGGCGCAGGTGCCTCCGCCGGAAGTCTCCGACCTGAAGGACCGGCTCGAGGGGATCAACCGCGAGAAGGAAGAGGCGGTCCGGGACCAGAATTTTGAGCGCGCGGCGGCCCTGCGCGATCAGGAGCGGGAACTGCAGGGAGAGATCCGCAAGCGGCAGGAAGAGTGGGAGAAGGAGCGGCAGCAGCACCGCCCCACGATCTCCGAGGAGGACATCGCGTTCATCGTCTCGCGCTGGACCGGCATCCCGGTCACACGACTGCAGGAGGCCGAGACCCAGCGCCTGCTCCGCATGGAGGACGAGATGCACAAGTCGGTGGTGGGCCAGAACCAGGCCATCGACGCCATCTCCAGAGCGATTCGCCGCTCCCGGGCCGGCCTCAAGGACCCGCGCCGGCCCATCGGGTCCTTCGTATTCTGCGGTCCGACGGGCGTGGGGAAGACCGAGCTGGCCCGTGCCCTCGCGCGCTTCCTGTTCGCCGACGAGCAGGCGCTGATCCGCGTGGACATGTCGGAGTACATGGAGAAGTTCAGCGTCAGCCGGCTCATCGGAGCGCCTCCCGGGTACGTGGGCTACGAGGACTCGGGCGCGCTGACCAAGGCCGTGCGACGCAAGCCCTACTCGGTCGTGCTGCTCGACGAGATCGAGAAGGCGCACCCGGACGTGTTCAACATCTTGCTCCAGGTGCTCGACGAGGGTCACCTGACCGACAATTACGGCCGCAAGATCGATTTCAAGAACACGGTTGTCATCATGACTTCCAACATCGGGGGCCGCGACATCTCCAAGGGGAAGTCGATGGGATTCGAACAGCCCGACGCCCAGGCCTCCTTCGAGCAGATGGAGCAGAAGGTCCGCGACGAGGTGAACCGCGTGTTCAACCCGGAGTTCCTCAACCGCCTGGATGACGTGATCGTGTTCCACGCGCTGAGCCGGGAGCACATCGGGCAGATCGTGGACATCGTGTTCGCGCAGGTGCAGGAACGAATCGCGCCTGACGGGTACACGATTTCGCGCACGGAGGCCGCGACGGCCTTCCTCGTCGACCATGGATACGACGAGTCGTTCGGCGCCCGACCGCTGAAGCGCGCAATCCAGCGCTACGTCGAGGACCCGCTCTCCGACAAGATCCTGATGGGCGAGTTTGCCCCCGGCGACGAGATCGAGATCGACGTGAGTCCCGACGGTGACAAGCTCGTCTTCACGGCGCTCTCGGGGTCCAAGGCCTGACATGACGCGCGTCCTCGCCGCCGCAGCCATCCTTTTCGGGCTGACTCTCCCCGCCGATGCGCAGGAGCCGGTGCAGGACATCGTCATCGACAGCATCGCCGTGGAGGGCAATGTCCGCGTGGCAGAGGGCACCGTGCTCGCTGCGGCCGACATTCGGCTCGGCGTGCCGCTGTCGTTCCGAGACCTTCAGCGCGCCATCGGCTCGCTGTATGGAACCGGGCAGTTCGAGGACGTACGCATCTACCAGGGCCGCGCCAACGACAAGGAAGTGCTCCGCGTCGTCGTCACCGAGCGGCCGATGCTGACCGGCTGGACCGTGCGCGGCCCTTCCCAGGTCACGGCGCGCAAGGTGCGCGGACGGGTCACCCTGCTGGCCGGTCGGCCCTATGACCCGGTGCTGGCGGCCCGGTCGCGGTCGGCGATCGACTCCCTGTACAAGAAGGAGGGCTACTACGCCACCGAGGTCGAGACCCGCGAACTGCCCCAGGAGGACGGGTCACTGCAGGTCGTATTCGAGATCGACGAGGGCCGCCGTGTCATCATCTCGCAGGTCATCATCGAGGGGAACGAGCACCTGACGGACCACGACGTCGCCGGGGCCATGCAGATCAAGCCGGAGGGCTTCTTCTGGTGGCGCAAGGGGAAGTTCAGCGACGACGACCTCGAGCGGGATATCCGCGAGCGCATCCCCAGCTTCTACGCCTCGAAGGGTTTCATCGATGCCCAGGTCGTGGGCGACACGCTGATCGTCAATGCGGAGACCGGAAAGGGAAGCCTCGTGCTGCAGGTCAGCGAGGGGGACCGGTACGCCGTGGGCGACTTCGAGATCATCGGGAACCGCCACTTCTCCGCAGACCAACTCCAGAACTTCTACCCGTTCGGCCGGGGCGGCGGAGGTTTTCTGGGACTGGGAGGAGGAAACGAGGGCCCCGAGATGTTCGACCTCGCCAAGTGGGACGAGGCGACGCAGCAGGTCCGGACGCTCTACATGAACAACGGATACATCTACGCCCAGGTGCAGCCGTTGCTGTCACGCCGCACGGCGGCCCAGGGCGAAAACGTGGTCGATCTGCGGTGGCAGATCGTCGAGCGCAACCCGGCCATCGTGAACAAGGTCCTCGTACGCGGCAACACCACGACCCACGAGGACGTGATCCGGCGCGCGATTACCGTCGTGCCGGGCGACGTCATGCGGCAGGATGCCCTGATCCAGTCGTACCAGAGCATCTCCAACCTGGGGTTCTTCGAGCAGCCATTGCCGGTTCCGGAAACCGAACAGGCCAACTCCCAGGGCGACGTGAACGTCATTTTCAATGTCACCGAACGGCACACGGGCAACGTCAACTTCGGCGCCTCGGTCGGGCAGGGAACCGGCGTGGGCGGCTTCATCGGGCTGGACGAGCCGAACCTCTTCGGCCAGGGGAAGCGCGCCACCTTTCAGTGGCAGTTCGGCCGGAACATCAACAACTTCAACATCTCCTACAGCGACCCGGCGATCAAAGGCAGCTTGATCTCAGGAACGGTCGCGCTCCACAGCTCCCGGCTGCGGTACACGGTCGCCGACCTGGGACGCATCAACTCCCGGGGCGTGAGCGTCCAGGTCGGGTTCCCGTGGCGCAAGTCGCGGTTCACCCGGCTGATCCTCTCGTACACCTTGCAGCAGGATTCGTACGACTCACCGACCCTTCAGTCACGCTTCGTGTGCGATGGGTGCGTACTGTCCATGGCGTCGGTGAGCCTCGTGCGGGACACGCGCATCGGCCTCCCGTTCGCCACCGGCGGTACCCTCCACCGCTTCACGTTGGGGCAGGGCGGCGGCATTCTGGGCGGCAGCGGTGACTTCCGGCGCGCCACGTTCGAGGGCCGCTGGTATGCGCCACTCGCCTCGCTCGGTGGGTCCAATCCGATGTCCGCTCCGATGACGATCGTGTTCGGACTGCGCTCGCAGATCGGCGCCGTCTGGGGCGACGCAGGTCCGCACTTTCGCCAGCTCTTTTCCATGGGAGGCGTGCAGTTCGGCATCCCGCTGCGCGGATACGAGGAGTTCTCGATCACGCCGGCCGGGTTCGACCCGCGGGCCGAGGGCCAGTCTGCGAGCACGGTGGATGCCTTCGGGGGTGCCTACTTCGCCGGGGGCGCCGAACTCGGCTTCCGGCTCAGCCAGGCCATTTACCTGTCGATCTTCTTCGACGCGGGCAACGTGTGGTCCGGCCCGCGCGAGCTCAATCCCACGCGCCTGTTCCGGGGCGCCGGGATCGGGGCAAGTCTGATCACGCCGCTGGGTCCGATCGGACTCGACTATGCATACGCGTTCGACCGGGTCGACCTCTTGGGCAATCCCGCCCCAAACTGGAAATTCCACTTCCGACTCGGAAACTTCTTCTAACCAGCATATGACCATGCACATGGAGCGTAAGATGGCTCGTTGGGGACTGGCCGCATTGGCCGTAATCGTGGTGGCGGGAGTCGCCGCCCTGCCGACATCCAGCACGGATGACGCAGCACTGCAGGGGGCGTCAATCGCCTACGTGAGTACCGAGATCGTGCTGCGCCAGACGCCCGGTTTCGCCGCTGCCGAATCCACATTCACCGCCGAGATGGCGGGCTATCAGACGGAGGTGCAGGCGTTGCAGCGGACGCTCGACTCCGCCGTCAATGCCTTCAACCAGCAGTCGATCGTGCTATCGCCGACGGCTCGGCAGGAGCGGCAGGACGAGCTGCGGCAGTTGCAGCAGCAGCTCGAGCAGCGCACCACGCAGCTGCAGACGCAGGCCGCGCAGCGGCAGCAGGAATTGGTCGGACCGCTGGAGGAGCGCATCCAGGCGGTGATCGACGGGTATCGGGCCGAGCGCAACATCCAGCTCGTCTTCGACGTGTCGGCTCCCGGGAGCAACATCATCTCTGCCGATCCCGCGCTGGACATCACGCCGGCGGTCGTGCAGCGGTTGGCCGGCGCCGGCGGACGGTAAGCCCCGCGTGGATGACGGATCTGGTCTGACCGCCGGCCAGATCGCGAAACTGGTTGGCGGTGAGCTCGTTGGCCGGCATGACATCACGCTCGCCGGGGTGGCCCCGCTCGACCGGGCCGGCCCCGGCGAGCTTTCCTTTCTTGTTTCCCCCCGGTACGTACCGTACTTTGAGCGATCTTCCGCGGGTGCGGTGCTGCTCGGACCCGAGTTTCGGGACCTGGCCGCCGGGCCCGCGACGCGCATCATGGTTGCCGACCCGCTCCCAGCACTCGCTCGCGCCCTCGAGGCACTGTACCCGGCGGCACCGACCCGCTGGGTCGTACACGCCTCGGCGCGCATCGGGCGTCGTACCCGCTGGAGCGGACGCGTCGCCATCGGGGAGGGCGCCATGCTGGGCCGTGACGTGCGGCTGGGTGAGGGCTGCGTGATCGGCGACCACGCCCGCGTCGAGGATGGGGCGGTTCTGGGCGCCGCCTGCCGCGTGGAGGCACACGCCGTCGTCCACAGCGGCGCGGAGCTGGGCGACCGCGTGCTCGTCCGGGCAGGGGCACGCGTCGGTGGAAAGGGATTCGCGTTCGCCGCAACCGCCGACGGCCACATCCCGATGCGCCACGTGGGACGCTGCGTGATCGGCGACGATGTGGAGATCGGCGCCAACACGACCGTCGACCGCGGCAGCGTGGGTGACACCGTGGTCGAGGCCGGCACGAAGATCGACAATCTCGTGCAGATCGCCCACAACGTACGGATCGGCGCGCGCTGCATCATCATGGCGCA
>Ga0209536_100016269_pt1 | contig 10586 bp, 4 predicted proteins | sample DeeMarSeWOR28_12_FD_187461 | JGI IMG/M metagenome (GOLD analysis project Ga0209536, IMG submission 187461) | Marine sediment microbial communities from White Oak River estuary, North Carolina - WOR-2-8_12 (SPAdes) (version 2) | ecosystem: Environmental > Aquatic > Marine > Intertidal zone >...
TAGGAATATATTTAGAAAATTCAAAAATATAGTATGGTTGATTGCTTTAATGCTATTAATTGTACCAGGATGTGTGGATCTGGAGGAAAAGCCATTGGATTTTCCGGGACCTGACAATTTCTATGCAACCGAGGGTCAGATCGTTTCTGCCTTGACCGGATCAATGGGAGCACTGTATAGCCAGTGGGGCAATTACTCCTATGGATGGGGTGCATATCATGATGATGCCAACAACAATACCAACCTGGCATTTGGCTCCAGCCATGCCAATTGGATTTGGAGAGCGCATTATAGAGCAATTGCGAATTTGAATCCTGTTATAGCATCCTTAAACAGCGAGGAATCTGCAATTGGTGGTGCACTGAAGGATGAGTTGATGGGACAGGCTAAATTCTTAAGGGCATTTAACTATTTTGTGCTTGTTAGGGCTTATGGCGATTGCCCGAAGATCACTGAGGAAACAGATGTATTGGGCGAAATATCCAGGCAGCCGGCCAGGGAAATCTACGATGATATCATCATTCCGGATCTTCTTGAGGCCCGGGATGGTTTACCGGAGTCTTGGGATACGTATAAGGGACGGCCAACAGCAGATGCGGCCAGGGCATTGCTGGCCAAGGTCTATCTGACCATGGCTTCCGCACCATTAAATGATGCTTCACAGGCAGCAAATGCTAGGGCTATGGCCCTGGAAGTTATAGATAACGACGAGCATTCTCTAATTCCTGATGTGCGTGACGTATTTAAACTTGAGAATAAGCTCGGACCGGAAAATATCTGGTGCTTTAATGCCACCAGTGATGATATAGCTACCCCGCCCCAGATATGGTTGCCGGGATCCATGGCTTTTGGCTGGCTGGATTTTAGTACGGAAAGAACCTGGTCCCTGCGATACCCTGAACAGCCGCGTAAAGAGGCGTATATGGTCTTGGAAGACTGGAATGGCGATTCATATGAAGACTTCAGCTGGAGTGGAGCTCCTCCTGTAAGGAAATTCATATATGATGACAGAGAAACCTTGGAGCGATTGCAATCCACTGCGAATATTCCTTTATTAAGGTATGCGGATGTACTGCTTATGTTTGCTGAAGCCGATAATATGATGAATGGGCCAACCCAGGCGGCAGTAGATGCAGTGAACCTGATCATCGACCGAGCTAATGATGGACAGGCCAATCCGGATCATCCGAGAGTAACGCTTGCCATGTCTCAGGCAGAATTCGATGCAGCCATAATCCAGGAAAGAAACTTCGAATTATTCTTTGAGTATGATCGATGGTTCGACCTTATCAGGAAGGGGATCCTCTGTGATGTCTGGCCCGATAGACCGGACGTCGAAGCCAATTGTGATCAGAATGATTACCTGTGGCCAATACCGCAGGCTGATCTCCGGCTGAATGAATTGATGACTCAGAATCCGGGTTATGCAGTTCCTGATCCAGAGTAATTGTTAACATCATATATACGAGTGAAATTAGGCCGTAGATGATTCTATCTACGGCTTAATTTTGTTCTAATTATCGGATCTTATACTAAATTGTTCTGATATTGCGCAATGCTTTCTTCCCTTGATAACTCGGGAATATTTTTTAAATGATACGTGGGAAATTTCTTTTGGTTTGAGCCTATGACATTATTTGACAGATCGTATAAATCCTGTTAAGATCATGCATTATTGAAGGAAACAACAGTTTTTGTCCTGTATGAGATTAAGAATACAATTTGCCGATGCTTCTAGCACAACGTAGATACAATGGAATCCTTGATGTTTTTATCAGATTTGGCTTTCTGTGCATAATTTGTATGTTTGGTTGCCAGGAACCTCGTCAGGATGGCCCCCTGGTCGATGGCACTTTATTTAAGTCTATAGAACCGGAAAAGAGCGGAATAGACTTCAGCAACACGCTTTATGAAACGGATACGTTCAATTCCATTTTCTACGAATACTATTATAACGGATCCGGACTAGCTATTGGCGATGTGAATAATGATGGATTGAGCGATATTTTTTTTGGAAGCAATATGGATAAAAGCAGGTTGTATCTCAATAAAGGCAATCTGGAGTTTGAAGACATCACCGAAAAAGCAGGCATTAATACCTCTGGAAGTTGGATTACAGGAGTCAGCTTGGTGGACCTCAACATGGATGGCTGGCTGGATATATATCTATGCGTGGGAGGAAATATAGTAGACGATTACAGAAATCTACTGTTTATGAATAATGGGGCAAACGGAATATTGACTTTCACTGAAAAGGCGCATGAGGTTGGCCTGGATGATGACCGGTATTCGACACAGGCCTCTTTTTTTGATTATGACCGTGACGGAGATCTGGATGTATATATACTTACTTCCTCGATGAATATCCCCAACAAAAACGCACTGAGGGGAAGAGTCGGTGATGGCTCCATGAGAAATACAGACCGGTTGTACAGGAATGATGGCCATGATCCGGCTACGGGCCTGCCTTCTTTTACCGATGTCTCGAGAAATGCAGGTATAGTATGGGATGGATTTGGGCTTGGCATCTGTGTTAGCGATATAAACCTGGACGGTTGGCCTGATATCTATATTGCCAATGATTATATCACAAATGATTTGCTATACATAAATAACGGGAATGGCACATTTACGGATAAATGTTCGGAATATTTCAAGCATACGAGCTATAGTGCCATGGGTATGGATATAGCTGACATCAATAATGATGGCCTGGTGGAGGTGTTTACCCTGGATATGCTTCCTGAGGATTACTTCAGAAAAAGGATCATGGCTGGAAATATGAGGGAATTCAGGAGGTATCAGGCAGAAATAGAAAAAGGATATGCGCACCAATTTACGCGGAATATGCTTCACCTGAACAATGGTGAAATATCTGGGACATTAAGTTTCAGTGAAATTGGACAGCTTGCCGGCGTACAGGAAACGGATTGGAGTTGGGCTCCATTATTTGCTGATTTTGACAATGATGGATTCCGGGATCTTTTTATTGGGAACGGTATTCCTCAGGACATATCCAACATGGATTTTTCCACTGTAGTGCAGAACCAAATGAGGGACTCGCCGGATATGCCATTCAGCATACTGAACAACATTCTTAGAGAAGAACTATTGAGCCTGGGGAATGTTAAAAAACCAAACGTGATGTATCGGAATACAGGTCATCTTCTATTTGATGATAAGACGGTGGAATGGGGATTGGGAAGGCCATCTTTTTCTACCGGAGCTGCCTTCTCGGACCTGGATAACGATGGAGACCTCGATCTTGTTTTGAATAACCTCAACGACCCTGCCAGTTTGTATGAAAACACCTTGTCTGAGAAAAATTCTGCGGACAGTATATCTCATTATCTTAAAATTAAATTATATGGCAGCCGGTTCAATAGTGGAGGGATTGGTACTAAGATCTGGCTGTACGCACAGGGGCAACAACAGTATTATGAACATTTCCCTGTCAGGGGATTTCAATCCATGGTTGATCCTGAGATCCATTTCGGATTTGGTGAAACCTACCTTATTGATTCAATCCACGTATGCTGGCCCGATGGAAAACGACAGAAGATATCCGGGATCATGACCGATCAGTTGATCACACTCGAATATGAGAATTCCGCTGTTCCGGATGATCCGAAAATTATTACGGGACCTCAATCCCATCTGTTCAAGGAAGTATCCCGGGAAAAGAACATACTGTTTTTTCATAAGGAGAAGGAGTTTGTTGATTTTAATATCCAACCCCTGCTGCCTCATATGTATTCCCAGGAAGGACCCGGAATCAGCGTGGGAGATGTGAATTCGGATGGATTGGATGATTTTTTTATTGGCGGGGCAACCGGTTCCTTTGGTACTTTTTTCATACAGAATCCCGAAGGGTCGTTTACAGCCAAACCGCTACATGACAACCCGAATTATGAAGATATGGGATCCCTGTTATTTGATGCTGATGGTGATGGCGACGATGATCTGTACGTCGTTAGCGGGGGCACCGGCCTTCCGCCAGGGAATCCTTTTTACAATGACAGACTTTATATGAATGATGGGGAGGGAAATTTTTCATATGTTGCTGAAGCACTTCCGGATACTGGTATATGCGGTTCACAGGTCCTCGCTTCCGATTTTGACAGAGACGGGGATCTCGATCTTTTTGTTTGCGGAAGGATAAAGCTGGAAAATTACCCCTTTCCTGAAAGAAGTATACTGCTAAGAAATGACAGTAAGGGATCGGATCTTCTGCAATTTACGGATGTAACCACAGATGTAGCGGAAGATCTGCAGTATGCAGGACTTATTTCTGCCGCTTTGTGGACTGACTATGATCTTGATGGGTGGACTGACCTGATCTTTGCCGGAGAATGGATGCCGGTTAAGATCTTCAGGAATGTTAACGGGAACTTCGAAGATGTGACGCCATCCTCGGGGATATCGGAATATACCGGATGGTGGAACAGTATCACAGGTGCTGACTTTGATAAAGATGGAGATATTGATTACGTGGCGGGGAATCTTGGATTGAATACACGTTTCAAAGCCTCACCAGAACAGCCATTGCGTATCCTGGCAAAAGATTTCGACAGGAATGGATATGTGGATCCAATCTGTACGTATTATGTTCAGGGAAAGAGCTACCCGATCTATCACCGGAATGTCATGATGGACCAGATGCCTTTCATACAGACAAAATACAAACGGTATGAAGAATATGCCAGGGCAACAATTGATGATATACTGGATGAAGATCAATTAGAGGATGCCTATATTGCCGATGCCCAAACCCTGAATACATCCTATTTCGAGAATCTTGGAAATGGAACTTTCGCCATTCATCCCTTGCCTATGGAAGCCCAATTCGCTCCTGTTTTCGGTTTGCTGGCCAATGACTACAATGGGGATGAAAATTGCGACCTTTTAATGGTAGGGAATTCATACGCATACAATGTGGAAGATGGCCGGCATGATGCGTTTATCGGGTTGTTTATGGAAGGGAATGGCGAGGGAGGTTTTAAACCTGTGCTTAGCAGGGAAAGTGGATTTTTTGTGGATGGAGATGCAAAAGGAATGGCTGAGCTCATTTTGAGGGATGAACAATCCCTGGTTCTGGCAGCCCGGAACGCCGGACAATTGGTGGTATATGAAACAGAAAATAATTCGAAAAATATTGTTCGCCTGAATAAAGACGATCAATGTGCCGATATTCTGTATAAGAATGGACGTAAAGAGCATCGGGAATTTTATTATGGCAGTGGCTATCTGTCCAGTTCATCCCGTATGTGCCGGCTCTCTGAAAATGTTGTTTCCATAACCATTACAACCTTTTCGGGGGATTCAAGAATTATAGAGTTCAGCCGTGCAAACGATGGGTAAACGATGATTGTAATGAAAAAAAGAAACTTTTGATGAGATCTTAATTACAATGGCAACTCGGAAAACAAAGATCCTTGATATTGAGAATTAATTGTAGAAAATATGAAAATAGAAATTTTTAAAACGAAAGAGGAATTGGGTCAGGCCGCAGCCCGGGATGGGGCTCGACTGATCAATGAAGCCATTGCACAGAGAAATGAAGCAAACATTATCGTAGCGACCGGCGCCTCGCAATTTGAGATGCTCGCCAGCCTGATCAAGGAGAATATCGATTGGGAAAAGGTGTCCGCATTTCATTTGGATGAATACATCGGATTGTCCATGACCCACCCTGCTTCTTTCCGGAAATACCTTAAAGAGCGATTTGTCAGCAAGGTTCCTCTGAAAGCATTCTTTTATATCGACGGAGAGGGAGATGTGAATGCCGAATGTGCAAGATTGAATTCGACCATTGTACAGTATCCTATTGATGTAGCCTTTGTGGGAATAGGAGAAAACGCACACCTGGCATTTAATGATCCGCCGGCGGATTTTAAAATCGAAGAACCGTATATCCCGGTCGATCTTGATGAGGATTGCAGAAATCAACAATTTGGAGAAGGATGGTTTAACAGTCTTGAGGAAGTCCCGGGAAAAGCCATCAGCATGACCGTTCAACAAATCCTTAAATCCAGATACATCATCTGTAGTGTTCCGGATGAAAGAAAGGCCAGGGCTGTGAAAAATGTGATCGAAGGAGAGGTGTCTCCCGATGTACCGGCATCTATTTTACAGACACATTCCAACACCACGATATACCTGGATGCAGCGTCAGGCAGTAAACTCAAACAAGCGGCTGAATGATCCAATTAACAGGTCTTATTTAACATTTACAAAGTCAACGGATAAAGATTACAAATTATTAAAACCTATACTTTCAATACCTGCATTATGAAAATTTTTTTTAAATACAGATCGTCATTCAAGCATGTATTTTTTGCTGTCCTCATATTGCTTTTCGCCTCCAAGGTGAATGGACAGGTCGTAAGTGTCTGGGCAATTGGTGATGGGGAAAAGATCTTCAGGAACGATACCGATCATCCGGGCAAGGAAAAAAACAGCATCTGGGATGGTGAAGCAATACACCTTCGGGGATTGTACAATGAGGTGCTTGGATTTCAAATTATTGTGGAAATCGACAGTACCGGGGCCCGAGGCCTGGAGATATCCATGAGCCCCCCTGTTCATAAGAAATCCGGGCACATGATCGGTGGAGGAGGTGCGATACCATACGGAGACCAGGGATTTATTGAATTGTTTACACAGCATTACCTTCATGTTGAGAAACCTACGGAGCCCAACTGGTTTTACGGGTCAGAAAATAGTGCTCCACCCAGGATGACCGGATGGATCCCTGACGCATTGATACCTTCTAACGCATTGACAGGAAAAGGGGGATTTCCCTTAACGATACCGCCTACCAGGGAAGAGATATACAGGCACCAGAACATTGTCAATATAATCCCGAAAAGGGCCAGCATAAACCAGGGATTCTGGATCGATCTGTACCTGCCAAGAGATAAAGATTACCCGGCCGGTATATATGAATCTGAAATCCAGGTTTGGGTGAAGGGTGAATCGGTGAATAAGATTAAGGTTTCTCTTGAGCTGATCAATGCCTATATTCCGGATGAGAATCACTCCAATATATGGGTATTTAATTCAGGGATGAATGCGCTTAAGAATTATTTTCCTGGCTTAAGTAGTGAAGAACTCCGTCGGCTGATCAAAAATGAAGCACACCGGCACAGGTTGGAGCTTGTTGGTGGATTCGAAGCGCATCAATCCGTATATGATGAGGCCATACTGGCTGATTACAAACCCTTTCTTGACGGTTTTGCCTACACTCCTGAAAATGGGTACCACGGCCCGGGAGAGGGCGTCGGTGAGAACCTCTTTCCGGTGGGTATGTATGGTGGACGTGTGCTGGGGAATACAAAAGATAAAATGAGGGAGGAGTCCGATAAATGGGTATTGTGGTTTGAGGAAAATGCACCCCATGTGAATTATTTTAAATACATGATAGATGAGCCCGGCCCGGCACAGTATGATTTTATCAATGAACAGGCGGAATGGATCAAGACCAATCCGGGACCGGGCAAAAAACTGAAATTACAGGTCACTACGGGCTATGTCGAAGACCTTAAGGACGCAATTGATATCTGGGATGCGTTTGACGGGGTTGAATTGCAGCGGATGGAAACGCTGAAAAACCAGGGAAAAGATTACTGGTTCTACAACGGGAACAGGCCCAGATACGGATCTCTGATTCTGGAAGGTACTGCCGTGGATCTGCGCGTAAATGGCTGGATAAAATATTTGTTCGATATCAATACCTGGTTTGTGTGGCACAGCACCCACTGGACACATAATTCGCAGGGACCAAAAGGCAGATTGATGCAGCGGATCTTCAATGAACCGCTGACCTTCATAAACGGGCATCTTGAATGGGGAAATGGCGATGGCGTATTCTTCTATCCCGGCAGAATGCCCCATCAGCCGGAGGAGGATCGTGGCTTAAATCGCTTTATGCCCTCCATAAGGCTGAAAAATATGCGCAGGGGACAACAGGATTTTGAGCTTCTCTGGCTTGCGGAAAAAAAGGCAGGTGCAGATCAAATTAAAGCCATGGCAAGGGAGCTTGTCGTTAAGGCCATGGATGAGATTGATATGAATGACAAAGTATACTGGCCACAGCATGGAGATGATTATGATGCAATGAGGGATAGATTGCTGGATATACTAAAAGACTAGCGTTCTAAAATCTAAAAATAACAGTAATGGACATTTTTATTAAAAGACCTACGATTGTGAAATGCTTTAAAGTAACACTTTTAGTGATGATGGTGTTAATTATTGGCACTGTGGGATTAATTGCCCAGGAAAAAACCCTGATATTTCCGATTCCACAGGAAATTGAAAAAAATGGAGAGAAATTCAAGCTGGATGAGGAAGTATTGATATTGGTCCCGCAGCAGCCTTCCGAGAATGACATGCATCTGGCGCGTGCCATGGTTCGGGCGTTCAGTGATAAATATGGAATCGCATTGAACATCAAGCATGTATCACAGATCCCGGAGGATGAGGGCCGCTATATTGTTATGGGCGTAGTGGAAAACCCTCTGATAAATAACTACTGCAGGAATAATGCGATACAGGTAAATGACCAAAATCCGGGAAAGGAAGGTTATGTGCTTGTGGTTAATCAGCACCTTGCCATCGTGGCAGGATGGGATGATGCCGGATCATTTTATGGATTCCAATCCCTGAGGCAACTTGTGAGGGGAGAAAAGGAAAAGGAATTGGTAGGTGTCACCGTTCGGGATTGGCCCAGAATGCCGTTCAGGGGGATAAGGCTGTATATCCCAGGACCGGAGCAAATATCTTTTTTCAAGCGATTCCTGAGAGACTTTATGGCATTGTACAAATTCAACAAAGTGATTATAGAGGTGAATTGTATGCGCCTGAACAAGCATCCTGAAGTGAATGCCGGATGGATTGAATTTGCCAAGTACATGAAGTATACAAGGACAAGTGAATTACTGGGTATACATGGACAAACCCGAAACTCAGGCCATCAGGATGCGGGAGACGGCTTCATCATAGAACAGGATGATGTTCGGGGTATTGTGGATTTCGCACGGAATAACCACATCGATGTGATCCCTGAAATACCATCCCTTACCCACGGATATTATCTCTTGACCAGGCATCCTGAAATTGCCGAATACCAGGCCGATATATGGCCGGATACGTATTGTCCATCCAATCCGGAATCCTATGCCTTGATGTTTGATGTCATGGATGAATACATACAGGTTATAAATCCATCGATGATCCATATCGGTCATGATGAATGGAGGGGAGCTCCCCTTGATGTATGTGAAAGGTGTAAGGGGAAGGACTATTCTGATTTATTTGCTTATGATGTAAACATGTTGCACAGTTACCTGAAGAAAAAAAATATATCCGTGGCCATGTGGGGAGATTTTCTTTTGGAAAGCGTGCGTGGTAAAGGTCCGCATAACAGGGTATCGAGAGCCGGGTATAAATACCAGACACCGGGCGGATTACGACCGGAAGTGGTCAGGGAGTCAATCCCTAAAGATATATTGATGTTCAACTGGTTCTGGGGAAGGGAAGAACTGGATAAGGAACTGTATGATTTTGGATTCAGTCAGCTGTATGGCAATTTTAAACCGAACATCAGTAACTGGGACAACAGGATAACCAAGATCGATGTGGTGGGGGGAGCACCCTCTGCCTGGGTCTCTACTAATGAATTTACCTTCGGGAAAGATCTGGTGCTGGATTTTCTGGGATGTGCCAACCTCTTATGGTCCAACCATACGATCCCTCAATTGGATCTGGCTGGATATATCTGGGAGCAATTACCCGTAATCCGCAGAAATTTAAGAGGCATTGGCCCGCCAAGCGATGACGGTGATCCGGTTGTGGCTGTAGATATATCCTCGCATTTTAATTTAAGCTCCAGGGCAGATGTATTTGGAATTGAATTTGGATCGTTAAAATCAGGAGATTTGACTTTTGGAAGACAACAATTCAGTCTGCATAAGGCCGGGAACAAAAAGGAAAATGTAATTGTTGCTGTGGGCGTCAAAGGGGAAGGAGAAAATCCCTTATCCAGGGAAGTAAAAGGTATTGTGATCAATGAGGATGTCAGCAGCCTGATGTTTTTACACGCGTGTGCACTGCCGGCGGGAAACCAGAAATCATACTTTGATATTTATAACACCTTTGATACTTCTGACTTGTTGGGATGGTATGAAGTTGTTTATGAAGATGATTACCGGGAAATAATTCCCATTCAGTACGGCACGAACATACTGGAATGGAATCCCGGAGGAGAGAAATCGCTTGATAGGGCAGAAGGCGATACCGGCTCAGCGCAAAGTGCCTATTGTTATGCTGCGGATAATGTTGAATGTTCATCCGACATGGACAAAGACCCCATCCATTTTTATGCCTATGAATGGGTCAATAAGCGATACGGTAAGAAGATAGTGGAAATAAATCTGGTAGGATCATCCAATTATCAGGCTGTTCAGCCGGTATATGATGAGGTCGTTACGGAACCCTTACCCAGCAACGCGATATTCCTGCTGGGAATAAGCAAAGTGAAGAAACGGGAAGTGGCACCATGGACATTGCCTGAATAAAGATCA
>Ga0209536_100016270_pt1 | contig 10586 bp, 8 predicted proteins | sample DeeMarSeWOR28_12_FD_187461 | JGI IMG/M metagenome (GOLD analysis project Ga0209536, IMG submission 187461) | Marine sediment microbial communities from White Oak River estuary, North Carolina - WOR-2-8_12 (SPAdes) (version 2) | ecosystem: Environmental > Aquatic > Marine > Intertidal zone >...
ATCGGTGCGATTGATCCCCTGCTCCACCACGAATTCCTCCGACAAGGCATAGCCCAGGCCCATCATCACGCCGCCGTGAATCTGGCCTTCGATGGCCTGACGATTGATAATCTTGCCGACATCGTTGGCCGAAATAACGGTGAGCACCTTCACCTGACCTGTATTGGTGTCAACCTCCACTAATGCCACTTGAGTATTATAGGCATAACACCAGTGGGTGGGACGCGACTCAAAATCTGGCTGGCCGTAATGGCTGACTTCTCCCTCCAACAATGGTGCTGAGCGCGGCGGTATATAGCGGCGTTCCACGATAAAACGCTCGCCTAGTTCGGCCAACGGGACTTCCTGACCCGAAGCGTCGTCAACAACCCGGTCCAGGCGTAACTCCAGCCTGGCTGGATCAACATCCAGCACCTCAGCCGCGTGGCTGAAAACCTCCTCCTTGAGAGCCTGACAGGCCATCACCACCGCGTTGCCGGTCAGGAAAGTCTGACGAGATGCGGTGGTAGGACCAGTGGGAGGCGTAAGGGCCGTGTCAGGGCCGACAACTTCGACACAGTCCACCGGCACACCCAACTCGTTTACCACCAGCTGCACCAGCCCAGCACGAGCACCTTGCCCGTACTCGTGTTGGCTGGCACGTAGGGTGACTCGTCCCGAGCTATCGAGTTCCACAATGGCGCCCGCACTCTCGGGCAGATCGTGTCCGAAGCCGATGTTCTTGACCGCCGAGGCGACCCCTACGCCAATCTTCTTGCTGTCAGAAGAAGGGGGAATCTGCATGTGCCGAACCGCCTCGTGGGCCGCTTCTAAAGTCTCTTTGATGGCAGGTACCCCTTCTTCCAGCACATGATCGGCCGCGGTGGGCAAGCCCACGTCCAGGGAGTTTATCAACCGGAACTCAAAGGGGTTTATGTCCAGGGCACGAGCCATGGCATCCATTTGCTGCTCCAAGGCAAAAGCCACCTGGTTCACGCCAAACCCACGCATGGCCCCGGCCAGAACATTGTTGGTGTACCAGGCCCATCCCTCAAGCCTGACATTGGGTACGTAGTAGGGGCCAGCTCCAAAGACAAGGGTGTTCTCCAAAACATCCACACCCAGCGAGGCATATACTCCGGTGTCAAGGATAACATCAGCCTCAATGGCCAGCAAACGCCCCTGCCGGTCAGCGCCGGTCTTGTAGCGCATCCATGCCGGATGGCGCTTGACGTGGACACGTAGAGACTCTTCGCGGGTGAGCATCATCTTCACGGGGCGACCGCTGAGCAAGGCACCCAAAGCCAGGTATTGCTGGAGAATCATATCTTCTTTTGCACCAAAGGCCCCACCCATCGGCAGCTGCACCACGCGAATCTTGTCTTCCGGCATGTCCAAGATCTCCGAGAGCTGGGTCCGATCATCGAAAGCACATTGGGTACCCATCTGAAGGGTGACACCACCATCATCGGTGGGGAAGGCAATGCCTGACTCCGGCTCCAGAAAAGCATGCTCGATGAAGGGGGTAGTATACGTCTCTTCAAGCACGACGGCGCACTGAGCAAAGGCAGCGTCCACATCGCCACGCTCGATCTTGGCGTGGTGAAGCAAGTTACCCTTTGCGGTAGGCGCTTTATCAACTGCATGGACCAGGGGCGCATCAGGCCGAGCCGCCTCCTCGGGCGAAAAGACGCCGGGCAAGGGACGGTACTCAACGCGGATATTGGCCGTCGCAGCCTCGGCAATTTCAAGGGTCTCAGCAAAGACAGCAGCCACCGAGTCACCGATATAGCTTACTTTGTCGGCGGCAATGGCAGGCTGGTCGCGGAACACAAGGCCGGCCTGGTTCTTGCCCGGGATGTCCCTGGCAGTGACCACCAGGGCAACTCCCTCCACCGCTTCAGCCCCAGAGGTATCTATACTCAGGATCTCGGCATGCGGATGGGCAGCCCAGAGGATTTTGCCGTGAAGCATTCCCTCCATGTGCATATCGTCGCCAAAACGGGTGGTCCCTGTGACCAAACCCACTGAGTCCCGCGGCAGCATGGTCATGTTGACCTGGTCTCCGCCTTCAGGCAGGGGAGGCGCATAGGTCTCACCGGCTGCTAATCGCTCGGCCGCATCCTGGATGGCTTCAATAATCTTCACATAGCCGGTGCAGCGGCACATATTGCGGTTTTGGGTCAGAGCGGATTTGATCTCGTCGGGAGTAGGCTGGAGATTTGCGTCCAGGAGAGCCTTGGCAGTCATGATCATGCCGGGTGTACAGAATCCGCACTGGACCGCGCCGTGCTCGATGAACGCCTGCTGAAGGGGATGCAGCTGGCCATCCCGAGCCAGGCCTTCAATCGTCTCTACACGAGCGCCATTTGCTTTTGACATGCGCACCAGACATGAACGGGTGGCCTTCCCATCGAGAACCACCGTGCAGGCCCCACAGTGGCCGGTGGAACAGCCATCTTTGGGACCAGTCAAGCGCATATGATCACGCAGGAAACGCATCAGGCTCAGGTGGGCCGGGACCTCGGCACGCACCTCCTGGCCATTGACACTCAATTGGACGTGGATGGTCTCAGACACTGCCTAATCCTCCTCAGCTTATCGGTTAATTGTTATGTAAATTCCCCACTGAACTATTTCAGCTCGGGCCAGTCTAGTTCTGATGGTGAAAAGTCTCTTCAGCTTCACTATAGCGCAAGACTTTCGATGTGTCACGTGCCAGGCATCACGAGTATGATATGATATTGTGCCTGATTTCGCAATATCTCTTGACCGAGCTCTAGCACCATTGACACAAATGCCGACATGGGGTATCATCGTGGGCAAAGCTCAGGCCCCAGTTCCTTCCACAATGTTCGATATGCCAAGGAGCGAGTACGATGCAGGTTAACCCCTCAATTTTCAAGGCCTATGACATTCGAGGCATCTACCCGGATGACCTGAACGAAGAGATCGGCTATGCTATCGGGCGGGCCTTCGCCACCTTTCTCAAGGTAGACACGGTCATTGTCGGGCGTGACATGCGCCTGTCAGGGCCACAGATGTTTCAAGCTGTGACGCGTGGCTTAACTGACCAGGGAGCTGACGTGATCGATATCGGCATGGTCAGCACCGACCAATACTACTACGCTTGCGCCACCCTCGATCAGGCAGGGATAATGGTGACAGCCTCACACAATCCCGCTGAGTACAATGGATTCAAAATGGTACGCCAAATGCCACAACTCTTGAGCGGCGACGAGGGCATTCAGGACGTGCGTCGTCTGGTGGAGAGCGAGGACTTCCCCAGGTCTGGACGCAAGGGGTCAATCACCCAGACGGATGTAAGCGACGGATTTGTCAGGAAGATACTTAGCCTGATTGACGTATCGTCACTACAAGCACGAAACGTCATTGCGGACACAGGCAACGGGATGGTGGGACCTATTCTCGAGCGGGTGTACGCAAAGCTACCGGTGCGACTGACCGGCATGTATCTGGACCCCGACGGAAGCCTACCCAACCACGGCCTTGACCCCCTACAGCCAGAAAACCGGGCTGAGTTGCAGCAGCGAGTAGTGGACGAAAGCGCCGACATCGGGTTTGCTTTTGACGGAGACGGGGATCGCTTCTTCACCATCGATGATCGGGGCGAGTTTGTTTCCGGTGACTTCTTAACAGCGCTAATGAGCGAGTATTACCTGCAAAAATATCCCGGTGCCAAAATCATCTACGATGTGCGTGCCTCCTGGGCTGTGCCTGATTTGATCCGCCAAAAGGGCGGGACACCTCTGATGGAACGAGTAGGCCACGCTTTTATCAAGCAACGTATGGCCCAAGAAGGCGCAGTCTTTGCCGGCGAAGTGACTGGTCACTACTACTTCCGCGATTTCTTCTGTGCCGACTCAGGGATTCTTCCCTCCTTGGTCATCCTGGAGATGCTTTCCAAAAAGAATGTCAAGCTCTCCGATTTGTTGCAGCCCCTCGAGGCCAAATACTTCATCTCCGGCGAGATCAACACCCGTATTAGCATTGACCCCAAGGAAAAAATGCAGGAATTGGCTGAAGCTTATAGCAATGGTGAGATCCACTGGCTAGACGGCATTTCAGTCACTTACGACAACTGGCACTTCAATGTCCGCCCCTCCAACACTGAGCCCCTGCTGCGATTGAACCTGGAAGCCAAATCCAGAGAATTGATGGAAGCAAAGCGTGATGAGGTGTTGCAGATTATTCGAGCCTGAAGTATTGAAGCTATGAGACGAAAGCAAGGAACGCTCAGCAGGCTGGACTGCGGAATCGTGACCAGGGGTGAAGGTCGTCGAGACCGGACTCAGGGTGCATAGCTCAGGATGACGAATAAGCCAATTGCCGCAATGATTACGAATTCGATCAAGGCTCGACGGCTAAGCCGTCCCAGCAGGTGCTGTTGGGCCAGGCCAGTGAAAAGATAAAAGATGAGCAACAGCCACAAGCCGGCTGTCACCGGTGGCACGCGCCACATATTGAGAGCCCACGTGCTCTGTCCCATAACCAGGGCTATAACCCCAGCGAACAGCCAAGTACGTCCAACCTGGGCTGGCCCGGCTCGCAAGAGCGTTCCGGCCAGCAGTCCACTTACCAAAAGTATCTCCGTCGCAGACAAGATGCTGCGCGCACGAGTCTGATAGATGACGACGAAGAAGCCGAAGGCCACCCCATAAGCCACCAGGTTCAGCCAGAGACGTGCCAATTCATACTGATGATCGCGCGGGTCAATGGTGTGGTATTCGGCCAGCACCACGAACCAGAGGAGAACACCGGTGACCCCAATCCCAGCCAGCCACCAATCGAGAGTTGCCGCCAGCAGCGAAAGCCACAATGTCGCCAAGATGACCAATAAGCCAGGCAACAGCCAGAAGGCAAGGGCATAGCCTAGCGACCATCGAGGCAGGCTGGGATGTGCGTATACGGCGGCCCTGGCACCGGTCGCCGCCAACCCGCCGAGCAAGAGCGCCATAAGCCACCACTTGGAGACCATCAAGGTGAGGGGAGAACCCCAGAGCATTAGTTCGATGGCTCGGCCGGGTAGGTCAATCAAAAAGTAGGCAACCAGACCCAGCAAGGTCAGGCTGACTACAGCGCTGATTCGTTCGTAGATGGGCATATCGAACACAAACCTAGGCTTGGGTGCACAACCGAGATTGTATATGTTTCGGGACCGGATGTCAAAGCCTGCTTTGCTGCCAAAGGAAAAGGCCCTTGCCAAAGCGTTCTCAAAAAAGCCCTGAACTATGAGCATCGAAACCCTCGTATACGCTTTGATCGGCTGGCTGGTTGGCGTGTCGATCAACCACGCGGCTGATGTGCTACCCCGCCATGCTGGGCTGGGGACTCCCCCGCGCTGCGAATTCTGTGATACGCCCCGACCGGCGGCGGCCTGGAGCGCTGTAATCGGATACCTAAGTGGGCGGCGCAACTGCCGGGGATGTGGCGCACCGCTGCCGGCCCGATCGGTCGTGGTGGAGTTGATCACCCCAGCCATATTCGTGGGCTTGCTATGGCGATATAGTCCCTCGGTGCATCTCGGGCTTCTCTCCCTATACAGCGCTATCCTCATCTTGGTGACCATCACCGATCTGGAACACCACCTCATCCCACATGCGGTCATGGTACCCGCTATTCTGCTGGCGATCGTAGGATCCTTTTTCAACGAGGACTTGACCTTCCGGCGCGCGCTGCTTGGGGGCGCCGTCGGTTTTCTCAGCATGTATGCACTATTCTTGCTGGCACAGCCGATCAGCGCACTTATGGGCCGCCTGGCGGGGCGTGAGGTGAGCGAAGTCCCCTTTGGATTCGGCGACGTGACACTTGGTGCTTTCGTCGGTTTGATCGCTGGACTGCCAGGTATCTTCTTTGCTTTGCTAATCACCCTGTTGTCGGCAGGCCTGGCAGCAGCCATATTCTGGTTTCTCCAGGCAGTGATTCTGCGGCGTTACACTCTGTTCACGGCGATCCCGTATGGGCCATTTCTGGCACTGGGGGGCTTCATTATGATGATCTATGGCCCTGAGATCCTCCAGTGGTACATTGCTGGAGGTGCATAGAATCCATCAGAGCGCGTAACTTTTCCGCTGAAAGAGTGTTTTCCCTATTAGCGTGAGCGTCGCGCTGCGCAAGGCAGCCTCCTGCAGCAAAGCCACTCGCCTTGTGGCTTTGCTTTCCGGTGTGTTGCCTGCGAGTACTTCGTCCTTCCCCCACAAGCCCGCCTTCTTTGGAGCTACTTGGATAGGCCAAGCTTAGCGAGTCTATTGACACTCGGCCGTATCAGTGATAGAATAGACGTGCCAATAGGAATATGGTACTACCCAAGATGCTGGATATCCCTAAACGGGCGGCACTGGTTAGTGGTGACTGGCGTGCTATCTTCCGCAGCCACCATGACGTGACGGAAACGCGGGACGTAAGCTAGGAAAGGAGGTGACGACACAAACGAAACCACAAGCGGCCAAGACGGGTCACTGATTTGACAATGGTGTTCGGTTTCTTTTTTCCAAGGGAGGGAAAGAACATGAACTCGATAATCGTCTTGATTCTGGCTGCTCTGGGCATTGCCATAGGCTATGGACTTTATGCCCGTAACATTGATAGAAATATCGTCAAGCCCAGCTCAGAAAAAGCAACCCCGGCCAAGATGTATATGGACGGCGTGGATTTCACACCCGCCAGTCGAAATGTGCTCTTTGGCTACCAGTTCAAGTCTGTGGCTGCACTGGCACCCCTCACTGGCCCTGTCATCGCCGTGCAATGGGGCTGGCTGCCGGCGCTCCTGTGGATCATTCTGGGTGTCTTCTTCATCGGCTGGGCGCAGGATTATGGGGCCATGATCATGGGCGTGCGCCGCGAAGGAGACACCATGGGCGCATTAAGTTACAAACTTATCTCGCCTCGCGCCCGCAACATCCTCATGATCTTTATCTACTTCTACCTGCTGCTGATCATGGGGGCCTTCGGCAATGCAGTAGGAAAAACCCTGATGACAAACCCCAAAGTGCCCTTCGGCATCATCGCCGTGGTTCTGACGGGCGTACTGGCCGGGCAGCTGACCTACAGGTGGAGGCAGGACATCGCCCTCACCTCCGTCATCACCGTTGTGCTCGCCTTTGTGGGCATCTGGATAAGCACACTGCCCTTTGTGACCAACATATTCTCGGCCATCTACGGCCTGCCCGACTCCCCCGTCGTCTTCCTGGGCAATACGCAGGCTCAAATCATCGGCACTATCCTGATGGTGATTTTCTGCTACCTGGGCGCGGTGCTGCCCATCTGGTCCTTTGCCCAGCCGGTCAACTATGTCTCTTTCTGGATTGTCTCGCTGGGAATGGTGGGTGCTGTGCTAGGCATCGTGATCTGGCATCCAGGAATGGGTGACTTCCCCGTCTTCACCCAGTTCACCACTGCCAGCGGGCCACTGTGGCCCATACTCTTCGTCACCATCGCATGTGGGGCTATTTCCGGCTGGCACAGTCTGGTCTCCACCTCGGGCACAGCTCGCCAGTTGGAGAAGGAGACCGATGCACTGCCGGTAGGTGGCGGCGCCATGTTCATGGAATCGGCATTCGCCATCGTCGCCCTCCTGACCGCCACCGTCGCCTGGGGGAGCTTTCAGGGATACCTGGATGCGGGTGGGCCCGGCGCAGCGCTGGCAGTCTTTGCCGGTGGGTTCGCCAACTTCCTCAACCAAATCGGCATCCCAGTGGCTTTCGGCACGGCTTACGGCTCTGTCTTCCTGACCATCATGGCCATAACCATCATGCAGCTGGTGGTACGCTTCATGCGCGTGGCCAGCTCCGAGATGGTCGGTGACTCGGTGCCAGCCATGAAGAATGTGCACGTGGGTAGCATCGTCGCCCTGCTCCTGACGCTGCTCTTCGTCTGGATCATCCCCTGGCTGACCATCTGGACCGCCTTTGGCGCTTCCAACCAGTTGATGGCTGGTCTGGCCTTGCTGCTGGTCTCGTTGTGGCTGATGTCGGAGGGCAGAAGGCACAGCTGGGCGCTCTACCCCGCGATCTTCATGATTATCACCACCCTCGGCGCCCTGCTCTGGGTCGCCTACACCAGTCTCTTAATTAAACTGCCGCAGGCCACCACGGCTCAGGCGACCATAGCTTCTGCTATCATCGGCATCATCTGCCTGGTGCTGGTTGTGGCAGCCCTGGTTCTGATTGCAGATGGCTGGCAGGCCATCCGGCGGTCCAGGGAGGTGAGACCGCCTAAGCCGGCCTAGCGAGCATCAGGCCCACGCATCTTGTGAACACGCATCGAGGAGGAGAGCCCTTTCGGCTAGGTCTGGGAGCACTTGCCGAGGAGGGTTCTCCCCTCATCAGCCTAGTTGTTCGGGAAGATGGAGCCAGGGGCGTACCGTTTCGTCTCTACTCCTCACCCCTGCCTGATTATGTGAGTGCACTGCTATGTCCCACGTTTCCGTCCAGGTTATCGCCCCGGTGTTGACGAACTTCTTCCACTGCATGCACTGCGAACAGGTCTTCGATCAAGCCGGTATCGGCCGGCAAGTGCATCAGGAAGAACTCGACCAATACCCCGAAGACATAAAGGAAGACGCTAGTCGCCTGGCCAGTTTGCTCTTTGACCTATCCCAGCGCTACGGGAACCAGATCCACATCCAGGTGATTGACCCCCAGTCGCCAGAAGGACTCGTGAAATCGGTGCGCTATTGGGTGCGTACGTATCCAACATTCATCGTGGACGGCCGCGAGAAGGTCGTCGGCTGGGACCAGGCGACGCTAGATGCACTTTTGAAGGCCCGGTTATTAGCGGGCAGGTAAGTGTCTATCAAAGAATCTCGCACGCTCAAGCGACTTCAAACTGTCATCCTAGAGACGCTTCAAACCCTGGGCGAGGTCATCTACGGGATGACCGTTTATGATTGGGTACACGAGCTTGAAAAAGCTCGGAACGAGCAGGAGCGTCTTTTCACCCTCATTGTCTATGGTGATCTGTTGGGAGTCCCCATTCTCCCGCCGTATTACACACTTCGGCTGATTCCCTATATGGTACCAAGTCTGGAGAACTGGCGGCGCAGTATGCTGCGCGAGCGAGATTTGACCGATCTCATAGACCAGGAGATTGGTTGAGCGTAGGTTTGATCAAATAACGTCCCAGAGTGTGTCTGAATATCAGCTTGGGAGCCAGTTTCCTGAAGCAGATGAGTTTCCAAACTTGCTAATCCCTGATTCTTCAGATACACTTTCAAATTGCCAGAGTGTACATCCAGCACCCATGGAGGTAATATGTTATGTCCGAAGAAGAACGCAACATCCTGAAGAGAATGGGCCAGTCTACCATTGAGTTCATCTATGGCATGGCTGGCCACGACATGACCCGCTTTGCTTTGAAGACGCGGGGCAGCATGGAGCACCTGTTCATCCTGATCACTATGGGCGACCTGCTGGGCGTGCCCATTCTGCCACCCTACTATTCGCTGCGATTGCTGCCCTATGTAGTACCCCAGATTTCCACGTGGAAGCGGCGCATGTTGCGCGAAAAAGACCTGACGGACGCATTGGCGTAGAAGGAATGCCCTGATGACACTAGCTCGCATCTTCGACGACCATCCAGAACGACGCTACATCATGTTCGGCGGCAAAGGCGGTCTGGGCAAGACGACTTTCTCGGCTGCGACTGCTTACTACCTGGCCAAGAGAGGCTACAAAGTGCTGGTCTTCTCCGTAGATCCTCAGGCATCTCTCTCTGACATCTTCGAGCGCGATATCTTTGGCAAAGGACCAGTTGAGATTATGCCTAACCTTTTTGCCCAGGAGATTGACGCCGATCAGCACATCAAGGCGTATCAAGACGAGATCCGTCAAAAGATATTTGACATGTACGGCCTGGAAGAAATCCCTGAGGAGATCGAGAGCTACATCCAGGCCGCGGCAGCCGAACCGGCCATGGAGGAAAGCGCTATCTTTGACCAGGTGGTGGACATCGTCGTCAGCGCCGAATATGACTACTACATCTACGACTTGGTGCCTCTCGGCCACGCACTGTACTATCTGAGCATGGCCAGCGTGTACGACGAGTGGATCGATAAAATCACCAAGTTGCGCCAGGAGATGGAGGAATACAGCCAAGTTGCATCCCTCATCAAGCGCGAGGAAGAGACTGAAGAGGACATGATCCTCAAAGAATTGCTGGATATCAAGTATCGCATCAACACCTCCTCCGGCATCCTGACGGATCAGGAGAAGACGGCTTTCTTCTTCGTCATCATTCCCGAAGAGATGGCTCTGCTAGACACCCAGAAGGCGGCGGGGCTCTTTGCCAAATACCAGGTGCCTCTCAGCGGTTATGTGGTCAATCGCGTCATTCCGCCTGAACTGAGCCAGCAGAACATCCCTGACTATCTGCGCCACCGACTGGAGATGCAGGAGGGCTATATTAAACGGATCGACCAACTCTTTGCTGATCAAGTGTTGGCCCGCATCCCCGAGTTCGAGCGGGATATCACTGGCTTGCCCATGATTGAGAAGGTAGCCGAGGCGATGTTTGGCCCAATGCCTGAAGGCGGCCAACGGTAAAGGAGCGCGGTTATGATTGAAAAGTCAACGCAACAGTTTCTGGCA
>Ga0209536_100016271_pt1 | contig 10586 bp, 9 predicted proteins | sample DeeMarSeWOR28_12_FD_187461 | JGI IMG/M metagenome (GOLD analysis project Ga0209536, IMG submission 187461) | Marine sediment microbial communities from White Oak River estuary, North Carolina - WOR-2-8_12 (SPAdes) (version 2) | ecosystem: Environmental > Aquatic > Marine > Intertidal zone >...
TAAGGATTAAGAAGGATAAGGACGATGCTGCAACGAATACGCGAACGGATATCGCCCACCGACGTGGTGATGTGGCTGATCGGCGGCGGACTTTTGTTTCTGGTCGTCTGGGGCTCGATCGCCACCCTGATCAAAGGGACCTATACGACTCGACACTGGATCGATTTCGTCATCTTCGGTCTGGCCCAGGGCAGCGTGTATGCGCTGATCGCCACCGGTTATACCATGGTCTACGGCGTGTTGCGCATGATCAACTTCGCCCACGGTGAGGTATTCATGAGCGGGCCCTATACGGCTTATTTCGTGGCTGCCTGGTTTTATCGCAATGACTTTCTGGACGCCCAGCCCATTCTCTGTCTGGGGGTCATCTTCATCGTGTCCATGGCCATATCCGTTACGATTGCCTTTTTTCTGGAACGGATTGCCTACCGTCCCCTCCGGGGCGCACCGCGACTGATCCCGCTGATCACCGCCATCGGAGCCTCTTTTTTTCTACAGTACCTTTTTCGGGGGCTCTACGGTTCCAGCTTCCAGGCTTACCCGGATATCGCCATGCTCGAAGGCCATTGGGTGATTGCCGGCATCCGCATTCTCAAATTTCAGGCGGTAGTCATCGTGGCCGCCGTGGTGCTGATGTACGCCCTGTATTCCTTTGTCATGCGCAGCCGCATCGGCAAGGCCATTCGGTCGGTCTCCGAGGACAAGGAAGCCTCTGCCCTGATGGGCATTGATGTCGATAAAATGATCTCCATGACCTTTGTTATCGGCGGCGCCGCCGCCGGCGCGGCCGGGGTGCTCTACGCCATTATGTTCAAGCAGGTGCATTTTTTCATGGGCTTCATCCCCGGCATCAAGGCATTTACCGCCGCGGTTCTGGGTGGCATCGGCAACATCCCGGGCGCGATGCTGGGCGGCATCTTTCTCGGACTGGTCGAATCCGTCGGTCCCAGTCTGTTTCTCGATGGTCTGGGTATCGTGGCCCCCTATCAGCTCAAAGACGCGATTGCCTTTACGATGCTGGTGATGGTGCTGATTTTCCGCCCGACCGGAATTCTGGGCGAACGCCTGGCCGTTAAGAAAGCTTAGTCAACTTTTTGTAGTCAGAAAGGACGTTTTTGGCAAAATGAATCCGGATCAATCTCCCTGGCGCTATGCGGTCAACATCGGGCTGATCGGGGCCCTGATTACGGTGATGCTCTCTCTGATCGGCATGGTTGAGGCCTTTAGCAAGCGCGACATCATTTATAAAGTCGTTACCATGGGCCACATCCTGCTGCTGCTCAGCGCGGTATTTCTATCCTACCTGGCTGCTAAAAAAACAGGGCGGGACCAGACCGCGTTGGTCTTCGGCACCGCCGTCCTCACAGGCGTGATGACGGCGGCGGGCATTGCCCTGCTGGTTTCGATCGGCAAGCTCATCAACCTGCGAATGATGTTTATCAACGCCTCACCGGTGCTCTATCAGATATTGACCTTTTATTACGGCCCCAAACTCGGCATCCCCTTGCTGCTGTTCAGCGGCGCCCTGAGCGGTCTTTTTGCCTGCCAGCTCTACCTGGCCCCGGCTGTAGTTCGCAAAATGCTTATCACGGCATTCAGCTGTGTGATCATCACCGGCATGCTGCAGGACATGCTGCGGCCGGTCATCACCCTCTGGGGCCCGCTGGCCAAGATCAACCTGTTTTTGTTTGCGGCCAACGGTTTGGCTCTCAAAGGGGCCGTGGGCTTGTTCGTTTTGGTCGCGCTTCTGGTTTATATTTGGCAAAGCAAAGGCGGCGCCGTTAAAACCAGGGTGGGGGGACTGCCCGCCGGGCAGCAGCGCACTCTAAAACTCGCCAGCATGCTGGTTATGGCGCTGATCCTACTGGTTTTGCCGAAAATCCTGGGGTTGTTTCTCAGTGAGGTCTTGACCATTGTGGGCCTTTACGTGCTGCTGGGTCTGGGCCTCAACATTGTGGTGGGTTTTGCCGGATTGCTGGATCTGGGCTATGTGGCCTTTTTCGCCGTTGGCTCATACGTGGTCGCCATTTTGACATCCCCTGAGCTGGGGTTCTTTAATATGGGATTCTGGGGAGCCCTGCCCATTGTGGTCGCTGCGGGTATTTTGTCCGGGGTGCTGCTGGGGGTTCCGGTGCTGAAGATGCGCGGCGATTACCTGGCCATCGCCACCCTGGGATTTGGTGAAATCATCCGGATTCTGGTTCTGTCCGACTGGCTGCGCCCGTGGGTCGGCGGCGCCCAGGGCATCGGCAAAATTCCCAATGTCAGCCTGGCCGGATACACCTTTACCACGCCGCAGCAAGTCTATTATCTCATTCTGGCCGGCTGTCTGCTGGTTGGATTTATCTCATGGCGCCTGCGGGACTCGCGCCTGGGGAGAGCCTGGATGGCCGTGCGTGAGGATGAGGACGTGGCCCAGGCGATGGGTATCAATCTGGTGGCCACCAAACTGATGGCCTTTGCCACCGGCGCCGGTTTTTCAGCCTTAAGCGGCGCCATTTTTGCCACCAAAATCGGTTCGGTCTATCCTCATAGCTTTAATGTCATCGTTTCGATCAACATTGTCTGCCTGATCATCGTCGGCGGCATGGGCAGCATCCCGGGCGTTATTGTGGGATCCTTTGCCCTGGTGGGTTTACCCGAACTGCTGCGGGAATTTGCGGAATACCGATTACTGGTATACGGTGCCGCGCTGGTGGCCATGATGCTGCTGAAACCGGAAGGGCTGTGGCCGGATGTCAAGCGGCGACGCGAGCTGCACATCGAAGAAGAGGAAAATGAAGTAGCGGCGGTGGAAGCTGCCACGGCAGGCAGCTAGGAGGAAAACATGGCAATTCTGACAACGAAAAAACTTACCAAACAGTTTGGCGGTCTGGTTGCCATCGATGAGCTGGATCTGGAAGTTAAAGAAAACAGCATCCATAGCGTCATCGGTCCCAACGGTGCCGGCAAGACGACTTTGTTCAATTGCATCACCGGCTTTTACAAGCCCGAGTTTGGAGAAATTTATTTGGCGGACCACTCGCTTGTGGGGCTGCTGCCCGATCAGATCGTGCGCTTGGGAATTGCACGCACCTATCAGAATATCCGCCTGTTTCCCGCCCTTACGGCCATGGAAAACATTCTGATCGGCCTCCACAGCCACCTTAAAGCGCGTTTTTTGGGGATTGTCATGGGAACCCCCGGCACCCGCAAAGAGGAGCAGAAAGCAGACGAAGAAAGCAGCCGCCTGTTGCGCTTTGTCAATTTAGGCGGCAAGGGCGAGCTGCTGGCCAAGAATTTGCCCTACGGCGAACAGCGGCGGCTGGAAATTGCCCGCGCACTGGCCACCGATCCAAAAATTTTGTTGCTGGATGAGCCCGCGGCCGGTATGAACCCCCGGGAAACCCAGGAGATGATGGACTTTATTCAACACCTGCGGGATGAGCTCGGCATCACCATCATTTTAATCGAACATCAAATGAAGGTGGTCATGGGCATTTCCGAGACCGTCACCGTTTTGGATTACGGTGAAAAAATTGCCGAGGGCACACCCTTGGAAATTCAAAAGAACCCGAAGGTGATCGAGGCGTATTTAGGAACCGGAGCGAGCGCCGCAGAAGCCGCCGCTTAGTTGACCCATCAGGAGGAAGAACGTCATGGCCATGCTCGAAGTTGAAGGAATCCACACCTATTACGGGCACATCCATGCGCTCAAAGACGTTTCGGTAAACGTCGAGGAAGGCGAGATTGTGACCATCATCGGTGCCAACGGTGCCGGTAAAAGTACCATGCTCAAAACCACCAGCGGCCTGTTAAGGCCCCGCCAGGGATCGATCCGCTTGAACGGAGAGGACCTCACCCAACTTCGGCCGCATAAAATCGTCGAAAAAGGCGTGGTGCAGGTTCCCGAGGGCCGCCGTATTTTCGGAACCCTGACGGTCATGGAAAACCTGGACATGGGTGCCTTTATCTGCACAGACAGTCAAAAAAACAAAAAGAACCTGGGCCGCGTGCTGGAACTTTTCCCGCGGCTCAAAGAGCGCGGCAAGCAGGTGGCCGGCACCCTCAGCGGCGGTGAGCAGCAGATGCTGGCCATGGGCCGTGCGCTGATGACCAACCCCAAAGTCCTGCTGCTCGACGAGCCCTCCATGGGACTGGCACCGGTGCTGGTCGACGACATCTTTGACACCATCCGCCAGCTACACCAAGCCGGCACGACCATCCTGCTGGTCGAACAAAACGCCCGGCTTGCGCTAAAGACCGCCAGCCGCGGTTATGTGCTGCAATCAGGTTCGGTGGTCCTCAGCGATACCTGCGAAAACCTGGAGAAAAACGAAATGGTCCGCCAGGCGTATCTGGGTGAGTAGCATGGGGCAGAGGGCTTAGGGCATGGAGCATAGCGCATGGGTTTGATATTTGATATGACTCGGCCATTAACACACTGCGTCGGCGCAACAAAACTCAAAACGTCCGATAATAATACATCGCAGTTTTTCCTTCAAATAATCTGACAAATCCTCCAATCAAACGCATAACCTGCCATCGATAATGTCCCTAAGAAACACTGCCACCGTTATTGTTAAACAAAAGTAATGGCAAGGTCGGTGACGCGGCTAACGAGATACCCCTATTGCAGCATCATGTCCGGCAGGAAGGTTGCCAGCTTCGGAAAGAGGATGATGAAAAAAACCACCACAAATATGGAAATCAAAAAAGGCAGGATACCGCGATAAATCGATTCCAGGGGCACGTCTTTGGCCACGCCCGCAACGGTGAACACATTAAGCCCCATCGGCGGGGTGAGCAGACCGGCCTCCATCATCAAAACGGCGATGACACCGAACCAAATCGGATTAAAGCCCAGATTGATGATCACCGGGAAAATGACCGGCATCGTCAGGACCATCATCGAAATGGCGTCCAGAAAGCAGCCCAGAAAAAGATAAATCAGAATAACAATGGTCAGAATGATGTACCGGGAGACCTCGAGCGAAACCACCCAGCTGGAAACTTGCATGGGTATTGTGGAGAGCGCCAGAAAAGTACTGAAGACATTGGCTCCGGCGACCAGAAATAGAACCATTACGGAAATGCTGACGGATTCCTGCAATGCCACTTTGAAATCTGCCCAGTGCAATTTGCGCTTGAACAACGCCACTAAAAAAAGCACCGTTGCACCGACGCCGCCCGCTTCTGTGGGCGTAAAAAACCCCAGATAAATGCCGCCCATAACGACCAAAAATATCATCAGCGGTTCCCACACGGGCAACAAGGAAGCGAACTTGTCTTTCCAACTCACGGGTTGAGGGCTGGTGGGAGCAATCTCCGGATTGATCTTCACCCACGAGACGATGATACTGATATACGCCAGGGCCAACAAAAGCCCCGGGGCAATTCCGGCGATCAACAACTTTCCGATGGACTGTTCGGTCAGCATGCCGTAGACCACAAAACCAATGCTTGGCGGTATCAGAAAGCCCAGGGTGCCACCGGCCGCAACCGTGCCGGCGGATAATTTGGCGCTGTAACCAAACCGATTCATTTCCGGGATCGCAACAGTACCCATAGCTGCCGCAGTGGCAACCGAAGATCCGGACACCCCGGCAAACCCGGCGCAAGCCCCGATGGTCGCCACCCCCAACCCGCCGGGAAGCATACGCAGCCATTTTTCGAAAGCAGCGTAAAGCTGCCGCGTCATGCCGGAACTACCGGCAAACCCACCCATGACCACAAACAGGGGGATGACGGTGTAAGGGTAGTGCGAGGAAGTTTCGTAAACGGTTCTTGCCAGTACCGGCAGAGCCGCCTCGACGGAGGACAGAAAGGAAATGCCCAGGAAACCCACCAGCAACATCGAGAAAGCAATCGGCATTCCGAAAGAAAGCAGTAAAAAAACGAGCAGGGTGCCGACAATGCCGGAAAGGACCGGATCCATTACACGCTCCTTTTAAATGCCCTGAAGGCTGTCGCCAGGTCGACCCCCAACTCCAGGCAAAGCAAAAAGGCTGCGACACCGACCAGAAGCTTGAACGGCCGCTGGGCGATTCGGAGCATGTCGGATACGGCGGTTTCTTCTAAACCCACGACAAAGCCCTGCCAGGCCAGCAGAGCGATGATGAACAGGCTGAGGCATGTGACGACAATTTCTACAAATTGTTGAGTGCGTAGCGGCATGCGGGAGGTCAACATGGAAACACGCACGTGGCCTTTGACCTGCTGGGTGTAGGCCAAACCCAGCAGGATGAAAACATCCAGCACGTAACTGGAAAGCTCGACGATGCCGGGAATCGGCCGGGCCCAGGCAGCCCGGCCGATGACATCGGCGGTGGTGAACAGCATCAAAGGAAGAATCAGAAACATGCCGGCATAACAAATCCAGCGGTTGACGCGCTGAATCCAGAATTTGATCTTCCCGTCTTGTTCCACCGAGAACGCTCCTCGTGCGTCGCGCTATTTTTTGCTCCATTCTGCTGGAAACGCCGCAGCGGAAACATCGTGTTTATGCGTCTCCTCGTTAAAAAGCATAACGGCTTCTTTGGCAGAAAGGCCTTTGGCCTCGAGTTCGCTGACCCACTTTTTGGTTTCTTCCTGGAACAGCTTAAACCATTGGGCCTGCTGATCCTGGGGCATCTGGTAGAGCTCAACGCCTTTGTCGGCGATCTCTTTCATCATGGTCTTGTAAACATCGCGATTCAAACCGCCGGTGGTGCGGAAGGGGTTGTGGCACACCTCCATAATGATCGGTTTCAAATCATCCGGCGCGCTGTCCCAGCTTTTCTGGTTCATGATGACGCCTTCGGTGACGCAGCCAAAGGTGGCTAAAGTTCCCTGCTTGGCGACCTCAAAAAGTTTGAATGCCAGCACGAGCGGCGGGCAGGTCACCAGACCGTCAATGGTGCCGGTCTGCATGGACAGATACACGTCGCCAAGCGGCATGAACACGGGTTCAGCACCCAGCGCCTTAATGTAGTTTGTCTGGTGGCCCCCGGGGGAACGAATCCGCAGACCCTTGACATCATCGAGGGAACGGATTGGTTTGGTCGTCCACAGAAAGGCCTGGATGCAACCGTTCAGCTCGATCATTTTGACCCCCGGAAACTCATTTTTCAGATGTTTCTCGTAAAGTGCGTTGCCGACGTCGGTACTGACATCCTTGCCGTCTGTCGTCGCCGCCAAGGATAGAACATCGCTGACCGGAAAGCGGCCCGGCGTCCAGGTGGCAGTAAAATACCCCATATCCGACAGGCCTTTGGCGACGATGTCATAATGCTCGGGTCCTTTACCCAGCGCGCCGCCGGCATACATGGTGTAAGTGATCCGTCCGCCGCTTCTTTTTTTGAGCTCTTCCAGCATGGGGATCCACACCGTTTTGACCTCCCGGCTCATGGGGGGATGCCAGGTGCTGAACTTGATATGCATGGAAGATTGGGACTGGGCGGTTTCCGCGGTTGACAGCAATAAAGCAACCGCCAGGAAAAGAATCATTAGCCCTGCGACACAATACATTCGCTTTTTCATGTTGTGCCTCCTTTTATTGTTGATGATTCGTTTACTTGCCTATCGCAATTTTCACGCAAATACCCATAGCCACCTGAAGACCACGACCCATCGCCCCCCTCTGGGTCACGCTGAACCGCGGACCCGCAAAGCCTGCATTGATGCGTCCCTGCATGAAAAATTAGTAAAGCAGACCCGCCCCCGGTGGCTACTGCCGTTATCCACTGCCCGCTCCGCTAACTGGCATGGCGTAAGCTGCCACAGGGGTCAGCGGATGCTAAGGGTCCGTTTATTTAAACCAAATAAAACCAAGCCATGTCAAGGCAATTCATCCTTCCAGCGCTTTTGGTCGTTCCTGCCGAACCCGTGCTTGGGTGCGACGATCGCGCCCGCAAATGGCGAGCTTAGTTTCCGCTTTGGGGTTCATCGATTCTGTGAACCCAAGCGGATAAAGACGCGGTTACTGCAAATAGTTTGTCTTGGAAAATAAGCGCGCCGACAATAACACCGCGAGCGACCAAATCTTCTGCCCGCTGTAATGCTCTGATTTGAGCAATCTTGTGCTTGGACCGCGCAAGGCGGCCAACACCTACCGTCACCGTCTTTCCTGCCAGATCGGTATTGGGATCGATTTGTTCAGCAGGAATCTGCCGTATGCTGGGATCGCTCACAAAGCAGGCGTTGGCGATTGCTGTCGAAGCGGCATCCGCAACTGAAGCGCTTTGAGCAATGACCGTGACGGCTGATGCAATGCCCCGGGTAAAGCTTCTGCCCCCCAGACCGCTGGTGGTCACCCCCCAGGTCGTTCTACGGTCATCCAGCGTGACGATATGCGATATGTCAGAGCAGCTTATTTGCGGACGGATACCCACCGTCGCGGTTTCACCGGCTGCCAGTCGTATGGCGATATCGCCACCATTGTCGACCACAATTTTAGTTGATCCGCGGCCGGACAGCCAGTCAGCAACGGCATCGGCGATGGTGCCAGCCACGGCAGCCATGGGAGTTAAATCGGCATCGCCGACGGCCTTTACGCTGTGAATCATCCGTTGCGCAAGATCGTTTTCCGGCAAAGACGCGATTTGATCTACAGAACGGCCGAGTAAAGCCCGGTGTTTGGCAACCGCTTCCAAATACCCAAACGACACCTCTGCGGCCTGTCGGCACAGGGCGACTTGCGGTCGGCGGTTTTGCCAGGCGCGAATTGCCAGCCGCATTGGCCCGCATTCAGCCAAAACGGTTTCTTCATCCAGCAACGTTATGGATTGGTCATAGGACATGGGTCATTTCGTTCTGGGCCTTTTCACTTTAAAGGGCCTCATGGCTTCAGTATGTCCACCCATCGCTTTGTAATGTTTCAGCTCCATGGTGTACTCCAGCGGACAGATGGTTGCCGGGGTGGGTGTCCAGTAGAAAGAACCGGTTTTGACGCGCTCGATATCCACCATAAAAGAAATCCCGCCGCCCGGCAAGATAAAACCGGGAGATCCGCCCACGGTCAGATGCGCCTTGCCGGCATGCACCGCCCGGGTGAGTTTGATCGGATATCGGGTCACGCCGGCCCGCGCACTGCCCCCGGCACCGGCGCTATAAATTGCCGACACCCGGGAAGGCTGGCAGCTATCGGCGATGGCTTTCAGGGCCGCTTCGGCGTTGGGGGTAAGCGGTATTTCTTTGAGGGTGCCCCCTTTTCCAATTTTAAACATGACACCGTTTTGACCGGTGGTCTCAGTAATCAATATCGTCATGCCCATGCGGGCCACGTCCATATCGATCGTGCGGATCACATCGACCGGACGGGCAATAGATGTTCCCCCCCAGCCCTTGCCATGATCGCCAAAATATCTTCCCGGAGTGCTTTCGGTAAATTTCAAGCGAATACCGCTTGGCCTGGCCCCGGCATAGACACCGGCTACATGACGGCTCATCTGGCCGGTGATATGGGAATCAATGATTATCACCTCATCCGCGGCCTCCCGCAACAGGGGAGCAAACAGCCCCATGGTCGCACTTCCGCAACCCACGCGCATCTTCGCCGCTTCTTTTCCATCAATGATCGGGGGGTGACCCACCTGGACTTCAAGCCGGCAGCCCTTTGCGATTTTGAGCTTGACCCGTTTGCGATTGGCGATATCGGTAATCGTTCTGGCAATCACAAAACCATTTTTACCGGTCATGCGATTCACACCCCCGATGTGCAGCATCTTGGAACCGTACTGTTCGGTCTCCACCATGCCCACTTCTCTTTTGCCCACAAAGATTGGATCCCCTTCTTTGCCGATGGGAATATCCGTATCGATCTTAACGATGATGGAGCTGTAGCTCAATGGCGCTTCCGTCACGACCGTGACGACATCGACACCGCGTCTTTTGGCCTGCACGATATGGGGCGCCGGTTTGCAGTCCGGATAGGTGGTTCCGGCGCCAATGGCCGTAATCAGGGGTTTGCGGATATTGGCCCCCGGCTCGGGACCGACGAGATCTTTGACATCGGCGTATGTGTGCAACCGGGTGAGCCGAATCAGTTCGCCGGCTTCGTTGCGGTAACGATGACAGGCGCCGAGGTAACCGGGCTGAATCCAGCATTGAATCGGACAGGCATCGCATTCGATGGCGTCCGGCGGCATGCGTTCAACGTCAATCACCGCCTGGCTTTCGCAAACCCGCCGGCACACGCCGCAGTGGGTGCACCTGTGATCATTGATCGCCGCCTTCTTTTTAACCAGCCTGACGGCATCCACCGGGCAGTCGCGCACGCAATAGCCGCAGCCGATACATTTTTCAACATCGATTTTCATAGCAGATTGAGCATATAAACATGATCTTAATTTGAATTATTAAGAATGCGTGTCCGTGGTCTGTTGTCCGTTGTCCGTAAGGATAAGAGCCGACAACAACGGACAACTAACTACTGACGACTAACGGTCCTTAGAGACCACCTGGGGTTTGCGCACCGGCGGCGGCGTATTGCGGCTTTTGGAAACCACAATTTCACCATCAACCAGCACCATGGACACTGCCGGAACGTCTCCGGCCTCAATGGCCGCCAGCGCATCTTCGCCCACCGAACCCATGGGCGCATCCATGATCACCAGATCGGCTTCTTT
>Ga0209536_100016272_pt1 | contig 10586 bp, 10 predicted proteins | sample DeeMarSeWOR28_12_FD_187461 | JGI IMG/M metagenome (GOLD analysis project Ga0209536, IMG submission 187461) | Marine sediment microbial communities from White Oak River estuary, North Carolina - WOR-2-8_12 (SPAdes) (version 2) | ecosystem: Environmental > Aquatic > Marine > Intertidal zone >...
ATCATGTCGAAGCCATACTCCTCGATCATCAGGCGATCGACTTCAACCATTTGCTCGGTGGTCAAGGCTGGGATTTCCATACCGATATGACGTTTGCTGGTAGTGATGTTCTTACTGCGCTGGCATTTCCTTTTTGGATGCTAAGAAGTTGACCATCTCAGCGCAAGGCGACAGTCTATTCAAAGATGACAACATAGGAAGTATGTGGAATATTCTTGGGCAGGCAATGAGCGGGTCGTCGAAAGGGAAATCACTAAAACCGTTATCGGCAGTCAACCATTTCTGGTTTGACTGGGTAGCCTTCAAACCAGAAACACGTATTTTTAAAATTGTGAAATAAATTATTTGCTCATATAATTTGACTTAGTCTCTATCCCAAAATTGCTCAGGCCGCGGCCCTCGGCGGCGGGGACGCCGCCTGGAGCAGGTTTTACGGATAGGCTCTTAGTAATTCAACTGGAGGGTGATTGTAGGAGGTGTGGAATCTTCAATAAGACAAAGAGACAAAGTTCAAAATCGGAATTGAAGTAATCACACACTATTGCGAATCGTCTGACGACGAGTTCTGCACTATTTTAAACTGTTCACTGTTATAGATTCCAATAACAGTAGGCAAAGTTTTGAAACAGAAAGCTATTCTTTGTTGGTTATCATGACAACGACTATGTATCGTAACTTATTGATGTTTTTTCCGTCATGTAAGTAACCTGCACAAATTGTAAGGATTTTATTTAGTGGATTGCTTGTAATAATCAACGGCTTCTTTACTTATAAAATTAGATTATTTTTTTCTTAATTTATTTAATGGATTTCTAAATCGATTTATTACTGGAGAAAGACTTTCTTTCCTTGATTACATCTGGTATCCTGCATAACTTGAGGGAATGAAAGGAAAAATTATGAGCAGTCGAATACAACAATTAGCGGCCGACAAGGGAATGTCATTTGATGAGTTCGTTGGCGAGATGCGTAAACGAGGATGCAGTGAACCTACCGCGGCCAAGATTTGGAGCGGTACCTATGAAACATATTACAAGTTTTCGGACAATGATATTTATCTTAGTAACCTTCGCAAAGCGGCTGATGTTTTAAGCGTCAAGACGGGGTTGCTTTTACCAAGATAAAAAATGCATAAGAGTTTAAAATTGTACCTTTATTATTATAACGGTTCAGAGCCCTAAGGGGCAAACATGTTTTATCAAAAACGTGTATGTAATCGGTAAATTCATAAGTCTGTAGAAATTTTGCTATTGTGTTTGCATTGTTATCGCATTGATAAGGCCCGTGGATTTAGGAGATAGTGTATGAAGGATTTACGAAACTCATTCCTGCTATTGTTATTTTACATAATAGCTGTTCTCGGTATAACACAAATTCAATATGTAGAATACAATTTTGTTGATTTTGAACCGGCATTCTTTATTTTATTTGCTCTGGCTGCTGCAAGTGGAGTGTTGCTTGCGAAGCGCTTCCGGCCATCCATTTATGTTTTTCTCGCTTTTTGGGCTGGAGTTTATGGACTGATTTGGTTATCAATTTGGCGTGGTAGCGAACTTACAACGCAGGTGCTTGTTCTCCAGCTAATCCTCATTGAAATATCAGCCGGGTTATCCTATTTTGTTGGTCTTCACGTTGATGAAGTTGAATCTATATTGGATGAATTATCTGAAAGCGCTTATCCAAACCGAGTGTTAGAGATTGATGAGGCTGGAGAGCGAATTAATGTAGAGATAACGCGCAGTCGTCGTTATAATCGCCCGCTGATAGTGTTGGTTGTCCAACTACAGGAAATACTGAAGAAGGGCTCATTACACAAGTTCGAAAAAATACAAAAGGATTTGCTTACTCGATTTGCCATGGCTAAAGCAGGGCAAATTATTAGCGAAACGGTTCGACAAACTGATTTAATTGTGCGGGATAGAACTGGTGAATTTGTGATAATTTGTCCAGAGACAGACTTTGACACTTCAAACACTTTGGTTGAAAGGATCCAACGTGGAATTGAAGAAACGATGGGATGTGCGGTGGAATTGGGTAGCGCTTCTTTTCCAGATGAATCTTTAGCTTTTGACGAACTTCTTCAAAAAGCAAAACGTCGCTTAGGAAATCTAAATGCAATACCCTTAGCCGACAAGAATATTGTAGATATAAAAAAGTAGATACATAGGAAGGACTAAGTTCTATGGAAAACGTTCTTACACCACTAAATATAAATTGGATCAAGAAATACAATGCAAAAAAGGATGTCTTTTCCTATCAAGCCTATTTGCCCATCAAACGTGTTCTTGACTTAACGCTTTTGATTCTTTTTATGCCTTTTTGGTTGCCCCTTCTTGGATGTGCTGCACTGTTAATTAAAGTTACATCACCAGGCGCTCCAATTCTTTTTAGGCAAAAACGTTTAGGGAAAAGTGGCAAGCAATACTCAATATATAAGTTCCGTACCATGGTTCCTAATGCTGAAGCATTAATTGAAAAATACGCGCACTTGAATGAACTCACTTGGCCAGACTTTAAGATTACGAACGACCCACGTGTTACCTTTGTTGGAAAAATTTTGCGCCGAACCAGCCTGGATGAGCTTCCTCAGCTTTTGAATGTTCTAAAAGGCGAAATGAGTCTGGTTGGACCGCGCCCAACTTTTTTTGGTACTGATACTTACCAACTTTGGCATACCGGACGTCTCGATGTGTTGCCGGGACTTACTGGATTATGGCAGGTTACTGGACGAGGGACGATCGAAAATTTTGATGAGAAATCGCGACTTGACATACTATACATTGAACGCGCTTGTTTTGAACTTGACCTTGAGATCCTTTTCCGAACTGTGAAAGTAGTAATCCAAGGACAGGGATCTTATTGATGGAATATCAGACTCCCTTGTTGTCAAGCCCACCATCAACCATTCTGGTGCAAGTGAAACAATTTCTGTCTGGTTCTATCAATCTTGCTGTATTGATTGGCTGTCGCACTACAGGTGAAGAATCTTTTAGCTTCACGGTATTGGACATTAATAATTTATTTTGCACGACGAAAGTTGTGTTTCAAAGTTCTGGAGCGTTTTAGTGGGAGCGAAGATTGCCTATATTATGTCTCGTTTTCCGCACCTTCCCGAGACATTCATCTTACGTGAAATGATCGTTCTGGAGAATCTCGGTTGGGAAATTTCTTTATATCCGCTTATTCTGCAAAATCAAATTGTTGTTCACCCAGATGCTCAACCTTGGATTGGGAAGGCGCATTTTTCTCCATGGATTTCTTGTAACATAGCTAAAGCTAGCTTGAGCCAATTTAAAGTATCTCCTCAGCGGTTCATTTCGCTTTTTGTAAGAGTAGTTCGGGAGAATTTTAACAGCCTGGGTTTTTTGATTAGGTCAATTATACTGTTCCCGAAAGCTGTTTGGATGGCTGAACAAATAGCCAAAGAAGAGATTACCCATATTCATGCACATTATGCAACGCACCCTGCGTTGGTTGCTTGGATAATCCACAAATTGACAGGTATTCCATATAGCTTGACTGTACATGCCCATGATATTTTTGTTGATAAATCTATGTTGACTATCAAACTGAGAGATGCTGCGTTTATTGTGGCGATTTCCAAATTTAACCGTGAATATTTGGTAGATTGCGCTGGTGATTGGGTACGTAAAAAGATCCATGTAGTGCATTGTGGAGTTGATGTAAATTACTATGCGAGCACAAAGTCTCGTGGAATGGGAGATAGCCCATTTGAAGTGCTGAGTATTGGCAGTCTTCAACCTTATAAGGGCATGGAATATTTGATTGAGGCGATTCACTTATTAAAGAAGCGCAATGTCGCAATCCACTGCCGAATTGTAGGAGAGGGAAAAGAAAGAACAAAGCTTGAGAGACTAATTGTAAAGTATGAATTGGAATCAATGATTGAACTCTTGGGTGCACAAACCCAGGAAAAGGTGGCACACTTATTGTCTAATGTTGATTGTTATGTTCAACCAAGTATTGTTACAAAAGAAGGAAAGATGGAGGGTATTCCTGTTTCTATAATGGAAGCGCTTGCAAGCGGGTTACCAGTAATTGCCACGAATATTTCAGGTATTCCTGAATTGGTGGAAGATGGAAAGACAGGTTGGCTAATCCCACCAAATTCTTCCGTTGCATTGGCCGACACATTAGAGATTGTTATCTCTAATCAATTAGAGGCAATCCAGAGAGCGCATTCAGGGCAGAAACTGGTGATGCAAGAGTTTTCAATAGATGAAAATGTTAAAGAATTGGCAACGTTATTCCAGAATTGGTTTAATGTATAGTGAGTTAATTTTTGTAAGGAAATAATTAGCTCAGTTTCTAGTTTAGGTAATATTCATAGATCACTTATATGTAAAATATCCACCTCTCAATCACAGAGTTATTTTTGTGAAGTAGGCATTAAAATGGGTTAGTATATGAATCCAGAAACTTTGATTATGACATTATTATTTTGGGGTGCTGTGCTCTTTATTGTATACACATATTTTGGGTATCCCATTATAATTTTTTTGCTTGCCCAATTGAAGCCTGAGGCAACGTATTGCACTGAAACATTCCCATCGGTTACATTTTTGATTGCAGCATATAACGAAGAATTGGTTATCCCCCAAAAAATTGAAAATACGTTACAACTTGATTATCCGCGGGATAAATTGCAAATTATTGTTGCAGCAGATGGATCGTCAGATAAAACGGCCGAATTAGTAAGAAATTTTTCCGATCGGGGAGTTGAGTTGAGTTATATCCCAGAACGTGGTGGTAAAATGGCCGCCATCGTACGTGCTATGCCACTGACTCGGGGCGAGATTGTGATTTTTTCAGATGCTAATAATATGTACGAAAGCCAGGCGGTTCGTATCCTTGTTGCGCCGTTCTGTGACAGCTCGATAGGTTTAACAACAGGAGCAAAACTAATAATTGATGATCAGAGGAATCTTAGTTCTGCAGAGGGACTATATTGGAAGTATGAGTCTTGGATAAAGAAAAACGAAACTATTCTTGGCACGTGCACAAATTCAGTAGGAGAAATCATGGCCATCAGACGGGAATTATTTATCCCACCAGTTGAGAAGATTATAAACGACGATCACTATATGGTTCTTGATATGATCCATCGTGGCTATCGTGTTGTTTATACACCCCAGGCTCGATCCTTCGAATATGTGTCTCAAACTGCAAAAGATGAAATAGTTCGCCGTGTACGAATGAATGCCGGTTTGTACCAAACCATCGCTATGTCTGGCAAGCTATTACCCTTTAATCGCCCCCTGTTGCTATGGAAAATCATTTCTCACAAATTTTTTCGTGCCTTTGTACCTTTTGCTATGCTAATTGCTTTTTTCTCGAATTTGATCTTGGTCCTTATGCATAATAAGCAAGTAAACACCTCTTTTTGGATGGTAACGCTGCCTTTCAACCAAATCTTTATTATCTTACAATTATTTTTTTATGCAGTGGCAATTCTTGGAAATTTTGTAAAGTTTCATGGCTTGTTAGGAAAAATTTTTTACTTACCTACGTATTTGGTAAACTCCAATTTGGCGACTTTTGTTGGATTTCACAGTTTTTTAACTAATAAACAACTTCATGTCTGGGAGCGGGTTCGGCGGTAGGATTTTTATATTAATACGGTACAAGGCACAAAGCCTAAGGCATAATTAATTATGGAAAACGAAGAAGGGAAAACGGCGTGGCTAAAGAAGTGCTATGAAATAGCGATTGCGTTAATTTGATGAAATTATGTTAAAGCAAAACTCATTTAATCTGGCAAGCATTACTTTGCGTGGTACAGCTTGGAAGTACACTGCATTTTACATTGGCAAGTTTATTGTGTTTATTGCAACTGTGCTGTTGGCGCGACTTTTGAGTACAGATGATTTTGGTGTGGTAGGCTATGCTGTGACGGCGATCGGTTTCTTGGAAATCCTCAAGGAGCTTGGTATTAGTCAAGCCTTGATCTATTATCAAGATAAACCAAATGTTACAGTTACTGCTTTCTGGCTAAGTATGGGTATCAGCTTGGCATTATGTACGTTGGCTTGGGTGGGTGCGCCACTCGTTGGAGCGTTTTTCCAAGATGCTCGTGCTGTATGGGTGACCCGCGTGCTTGTATTGAGTTTTCCGTTATCGGCGCTTGGGAGTACTCATGAAACCCTACTTCTTATAGATCTGGCTTTTAGTCGCAAGGTGGTCCCTGATTTTGTGGAAGCCTTTGTTCGTGGTTTGATATCCATCAGCCTGGCTGTTTTGGGATTTGGGCATTGGAGTCTGGTCATTGGACAGCTAGGAGGCACGGCGGCAGCTGTAATCGCCTACTGGCTTCTTGTGGCTTGGCGTCCGTCGTTGCATTTCTCTTACTCGACCGCGATTGATTTATTGGGATATGGTTTACCTATGTTAGGTGCGGAGATTACGGCAAGGTTAGCACTCAATACGGATTACTTAATCGTTGGTCGTTATCTTGGGGCAAAACAATTGGGAGTTTATACGTTAGCATTTCGAATCCCAGAACTGGTCATTCAACAATTTTCCACTACAGTAGCAAATGTTGTTTTCCCAGTTTTGACAAAAATCCGCGAAGATACTGATACCCTTACACGCGGATTCCTAAAACTAACACGTTATGTTTCACTGCTTACGGTGCCGCTTGGTCTTGGGCTTGCTTTGCTTGCCGACGCATTTGTATTTGCCTTGTTTACCGATAAATGGGTTGCCGCCATCCCTATCATGCGTGCTATTTCGATTAACAAAACATTAACCTCGCTTAGCTTTAATGCAGGCACCATCTACAAAGCCCAGGGCAAACCTGGCATTCTGACTCGTCTATCACTTCTACGATTAAGTATTCTTGTACCATTGCTCTACTGGGCAGTGACGGGACCTGCGAGCTTGATTGCGGTTGGATGGGTGCAAGTTGGGGTTGCGGTAGTGGGGACCACAGTTAACATCATTGTCGCCTTAAGAATGCTTCGCATCTCATTTACCCATCTTTTGGTAACATTGCGGCCCGCTTTGATTGGAGGTGCATGGTTAACTTTGGCCGTTCTGGTATTTTTACATTATCTACCCGATGCAAATCCCTGGATCCAATTATTAGGTGGCACAATGGTAGGCGGATTGGTCTATTTTGGCGCGTTGTGGTTGTTTCAGCGTGAGGTTTTATTAGAAGTTATGCAAGTTTTGCATACAGCCATAAAGGGAAAATGATTATGCATATTGCACAGATTATTGATACACTTTATGTTGGCGGTGCGGAGCAGTTACTGTTGACCTATACAAAAAAATCTGTTGCCCGCGACATTCACCCAACAATTATTTCTCTAAGTGCTTGCGAAGATTCACCTTTACCCGAACAACTTATTCAAGCTGGTGCAAAAGTTGTGGAATTCCCAGGCCGAAATTTGTTCGATCCATTTCGTTTCATTCGATTGTTACAGTTTCTGCGTCACCAACGTTTTGATGTATTGCATGCTCATTTAGAGTACGCTGTCATTCTTGGCATAGTGGCGGGATTGATAACAAGTACACCGGTGGTAGTTACATTGCACAATATGCGAATGAATCGTTGGGGCAAACTTGCTAATTTTCTCATTCGTTCGGGCGCACAGCAGGTGATCGCGGTAGGCCCAAGTGTGGCTAAAGCGTACCAGAGTGCTGTTGGCACAAATATTAGAGTGGAGGTCAACCCGATAATGCCAATACCATTGCTGGTGGAAGCTGAAGACATTTCTTTGCGGCGTGAGATTGCAGTAGATCCTACGCGCCCGCTTATTCTGAGCGTTGGAAGAGTTACCGCTCAGAAAGGATTCGGTTATTTGCTTGCTGGTTTGGATATTTTGCGGCGAACGCACCCACAAGTTTTTCTTGCCATCGCAGGCTGGGGTTGGTCACTTGATGAATTAACTGCACAGGTACAATCCCTGAATTTGCAAAATCATGTGCGATTTCTTGGTTTGCGCGACGATGTGCCGCGTTTGATGGCGGCCAGTGATATATATGTCAGTTCATCACTTTGGGAAGGGATGCCTGTCTCGATCCTTGAGGCTATGGCAGCAGGCTTGCCCGTTGTTGCCACTGCCGTTGGCGATGTGCCGTATGTGGTTAGAGAAGAGACAGGCCTGCTAGTCTCACCCGCTTCCCCTGAACAGTTATCGTCTGCACTGGCATTATTACTTGACGATCCCTCGCTTCGTGAACAGCTTGGCTTGGCAGGGCGCAAGTATGTGTCCAAATTTCATAATCCTGATGTTTGGTTTCATAACCTTTTGGCTATTTACCAAGATAACAAATGTTCTTCTGGAAAGAAAAACTGATGACCACCACATCAAGGCTAATTCGTGTGGTGATGGTTATTCAGGAATATCATCCTATCGTTGGAGGTGCCCAAAAGCAATTAGCTTCACAAGTAAACTTACTTAAAAACATGGGAGTGGATATTCACATTGTCACTCGCCGTTGGCCTGGTTTATCTCCCTTTGAAACCGTTCGTGGAATACCTGTATATCGGATGTTGAGTAGGGGACCGCGTCCTATTGCTGCGATAACCTTTATCTTTAGCGCTGTTTTGAAATTATTTTGGCTTAAGCCCGATATAATTCACGCGTTTGAACTGCTTTCGCCGTCAACTGTCTCCGTGCTAGCAAAGTGGATATTGCGCCGCCCTCTGGTTGTCAAAGTGTTGCGGGGTGGTGTATTAGGTGACTTAAAAAAAATTGGAAGTGGATTATTGGGTCGTTGGCGTGTTCCTTTTGTAGTTAACGCCGCAGATGTATTTGTAGTTATCAGTCGCGAAATCGACTCCGAATTAGCGGCGCTTGGTGTCTTGCCTGGGCGTCGTGCGTTCATTCCTAATGGTGTGGATGTTGACCGCTTTATCCCTGCCTCGCTTGTCGAAAAAGAAGTTCTGCGTGCTCAACTCGGATTGCCGAAAGGCCTGCTTGCTGTTTTTACAGGACGCCTCGAGTCCGAGAAACGTCTTGACCAACTTGTCGCGCTTTGGCCCAGCGTGCAAGTTCGCTATCCTGACGCTCATTTGTTACTGGTTGGTACGGGTGCTCAAGAGCAAAGTTTGCGCCACAACGCGGGAGAGGGTGTCTGTTTCACAGGGAGCGTTGATGACGTTGCGCCGTATCTGCGTGCTGCCGATATCTTTGTACTGCCTTCGGTGGCTGAAGGGCTTTCTAACGCCTTGCTAGAAGGTCTCTCTTGTGGGTTGGCAGTGGTTGCCACTTCAGTAGGTGGCGCAACTGATGTTGTTAAGAATAATAACAACGGATTGCTCATTCCACCGGATGCACCTGAAGAACTATTAACTGCAATTTTGCATTTGTTTGACAATGCTAAATTGCGTCAGCGGTTAGGTGTGGCGGGTCGACAACTTATTGTTAATAATTATTCAATGGCTAAAGTTGTATGTAGCGTCCAACAACTATACAGATCACTTTTAATCGAATGAAATATTGAAACTGCTTATTGGCATATCTACACTTTTTCAACTCAATTTCCAATAGCTCGAATTTTGAGCTTGATAAGCTGTTTCTAGTTTATCAAGAAGGTTTTGTGCCAAGCTTTCAACGCCCATTGATAATTCTATGTTTCTCCCCTTTTTTAAAGATTTGGTATGTACGTATTTATTAATATCTTGCCCCGTAAAAATATATCCCGACTTTTCATAAATTTTTTTAACGACTTTTTCTGGATAATTAACAAAATCTGTATATTTACATATTAATACTTTTGGATTTTTATCTAAATCCAAGTCAAAATAAAGGCTGTTACGCGCATACCAGAAGAGCACAGCTGCATCATAGGGATTCATGGTTTCAGAAAAATAATTAGATATTATTTCTCTTACTTGTCTTGATGTTTTTTCTGATCGCCAATTTTCAGGTTCATTATTAACAATTGGCCTAATATCATTTATGCCATTTTTTTGACCAAAGAGTTTGAGGTTTGATGCCGCTACGTCTTTGTAATGGCGAAACATCCACAAAGCTATGCTATTTTGAAAATAATCTAATAACTCACATGTATTTTGAGATTCAACTAGAGGTTTCAGAATGATAAATGGTGCTTTGACTTTGCGAAGCTTATGATCGATTAAATCAAGTGAATTAAGGCGAATTCCATTCAGCTTGTCAATTGAAGATAAATCACTTTTCTCTTGATAACATTTCGTATTTAGATCATAATCAAAGATATTTTGCATTATGGATGTACCAGATCTTTGGCAACCTACTATAAATAGAATTTTCTTGTAACCTCTATCAAATCGAAAGAATTGATATATTATTTTCCATTTTTTGAAAAGGAAATTTTTTGCTTTGCGTATAAATTTACCCTTCATATCAACATCCATCCTCCGTGCCTGTGTATAAATTCCCTTTATTCTAAGCTTAAACCGTTAGTTTGTAAAATTGGACGCAAAGTGCAATAAAAATGTCACACCTGTGCTAGGATATGTGGAGCATATTTAAAGAGGTACCCGGCCGTTAATAATAACCTGAGTTGCGTTTAGTGGATGGTAGCAGGTAAGGCATGGTGAATAAGAAGAGAAGGTTTCTTTGGCTGCAAAC
>Ga0209536_100016273_pt1 | contig 10585 bp, 8 predicted proteins | sample DeeMarSeWOR28_12_FD_187461 | JGI IMG/M metagenome (GOLD analysis project Ga0209536, IMG submission 187461) | Marine sediment microbial communities from White Oak River estuary, North Carolina - WOR-2-8_12 (SPAdes) (version 2) | ecosystem: Environmental > Aquatic > Marine > Intertidal zone >...
GCGATTAATAAACGACTTACGACTACGAAAGATTACGTACGAAAAAATAAACCTTTTTTTGCAAAACGAACCCAATTTCAGAAAAAGTCAAGTCAACGTAAACGCTTTACTGACAAGAGAATACGTTCAAATGGACACTTGGTCAATTAGGAAAAACGAACCCAAAAAGAACCCAAACAAAGCCAAAACGAACCCAATACGAACCCAATTCAAACCCAAACAAACCCAATTTCACCCCACTTTGGGGCTTTTAAAACTGGTATCAACTTCGCAGATAGCAAAATCTTTCCTTAACATTCTTCGGCCTCCTTGCGATATTGCCGGAAAAATGGGTTTAACCATGCACAAGGAGACTCGCAGCATATCCCGTGCCAAAACAGGCAATCGCGCGTTTTTTCATATTGACAAAAGGGGTCTTGAAATGTATCATAATATGATAGAGTTTTATTGTGGAACCCCTTTTTAAAGGTGCTGCTATGGACTCTCCAAGAAACAGTCCGTCCTGGGAATTCAGATGGCGCATTGTGGCCGTATACGGTGGAATAATGGTCGCGGCCATTATCATTATAGTGGTCACATTTTTTACCAACATTTTCCGTACAACCGAAGAGATACCTTCGCTCGCATGGCTTTTACTGGCCGGGGTATTTATAATCGCCCTTATAGCGACACTCTCAAATGTAATCAAAATAATGGACGCAGTTCAGGATAATAATGCAAAGCTGGAAGTGATGACCGAAGCTGTCAAAAAGAGCCAATCCGTGCTGGCGGAAATCAACAAAATCACCCATCTTAGTGAAGAAGCGAAAGCGATTGTATTCCAGGATGCCAACAAGCAGTTTATCACCGAAACCGTTCTTGAGAAACTCGAGCATCAGGATATTGACGGCGCCTATGACATCATTGATGGTATTACCAATTGCAGGGGATATGAAGAATTGGCTGAGCACCTCCGAAACGAGGCCGACAAACGCCGCGGCGCAACAGACCAGGAACGGATAGAGCAGGCCATAAAAGCTATCGAAAAGCTCTTCGAAAACTACCAGTGGGTCATAGCAAACACGCGGATCGAGAAATTAATCACCGCTTATCCCGACTCCGAAGAAGCAAAAGCAATGCGACAAAGATTAATCGAAACAAAAGAGGAACGCAAAAGAGTATTGCTCAATGCCTGGGATGACGCCGTAAAACGCCATGCCACCGACCGAAGTCTGGAGATTCTAAGGGAGCTTGACCTCTACCTGACCCCTGAGGAAGGTCTGGCCCTGCAGGAAGCGGCAAGGGATGTTTTCAAGGACAAGCTGCACAACCTCGGCATCCAGTTCTCTCTGGCCGTCTCTGGAGAGCAATGGGAAAAAGCCATTCACGTCGGCCAGGAGATTATGCGTGATTTCCCGAACAGCAGAATGTCGGAGGAAATCCGCGGAAAAATGGATGTTTTAAAGCAAAGGGTCCAGTTGCAGGGAAGTTAAACAAACAGTTGATTTTATCTTACTGAAAATCAAACAGCGATTGAGTTTTAATCATCGTCACCTGCTCCGGATAAGCTGCAAAAGTGTGAATGTGCAGCTCACTTCGTCTTGCCTCGAAGTCAACATAGCAAAACGGCTGCAAACCACCGACTTCCAGTTCCGGAAACTTGACGAACACTCCGCGGTTCCGGGCGAACCGGTCGAGGTCGACATAGCTTTGCCGATATAAATTCGGACTCATCTTCTCGACTTGAAAATCGGTCATATAATTGAGCCCCTGGCTCAAAGTGCATTTGTGAGAGCGCGGACCACGGAATTGAAAACGCTCAATAAGGCCGCGGCTTGGAAGCATCTGGCCGGGTATGCTTACCACCTCGGTCAGACAGGCATCCACTGTAAAAACACTGATAACATGAGTGCATCCTGTAACCCAGATCATCGCCTCATATTTGGCGGTCTTTAACCGCCGATTGGCGTAAATCTGGAAAAGCTCCGGATGTAAAGGTCTTTGAAAAAGACTGAATGTCAATTCTTCAATAGCCACATTGATCTGTGGTGATTCCATAATCAAGTTGTCCCAAAATAAAAAACTAACTTACTTTATTAGTGTTATTATACACAATTCTCGCATCTAAATCAAGGACAATATCAGTATTGGTAAGGCCGATTCATGGGCTTATAGGACGATTGTTTTGCAAGTTCTGCAAGCTAAATGACTAACGGGTGTTAAGTTTTGAGAAAAAAAGATTTGAAAAAACAATTGTCCCGGTTAATTTCCACTGCTAAAGAAAGCCGCGTTTATAATTGTCGCAATAATATCATAAAAAGCATGAGTTCCAGCGGTAATTCCAAAGCCACGAATCGCAAAAAGAACGGCAAAATAAACACCGGCAATCGTCCGAAAACCAAACTCAGTCCCGTTAAATGCAGCGCTCAGAGCCAATTGCCCATTCACAAAAACTATATGGTGATGCGCACTAAACAACGCTGCCGAGACAAGAACCGAAAGTATAATCGAGTTCTTATGGCTGAGCCTGAGAAGATCCTGGAACAACAGCATCAAAATGCATATTAAAATCAACCGAAAAACAAGCTCTTCATAAATCCCCGCTCCAATCCCGGTAATAATACTCGCCCACAAAGAATCACTTGTAACTTCACCGCTGTCGGTCTCAGTAGACGCCGCCAGTAAGCTGTTTCCTGTAATTGAAGAACTGTTCAGCACCTTTATGTCGTTATTCGTTTTGTAAATTTCCAATTTCGAATTATGCGACAGGCCTGATGCCATACGATATTGCTTCGCTCTGTTACCGAACCGGCCAATATCATCCTGTGGCTCGGGCGGACTATTCAAAAACAAACTCAACACAATCAAGGGCACGGCAAGCAGAATACACTCAATACCCATCGGGCAAAGGTCGACAAGACTAAATCCCCATGGTTTGCGTGACGATAATTGCAATGCTACTAAAATTACTACAACCGCTACCGGAGGTGCCACCCACGCCAGCTTATCGCTGGAACCCATATATTCAAGCAGGTTCTGCAGCCATACAAACGCCACAACCCGAACCTGAGATTGGTTCAACATATCCGTATTGATCAGAATCGTTCCCACCTCGTAGAAGATGATAAACGGCAGCAGGAAAATTATTGCGTAAATCGGGCGAGATGTCCTATCAAGATAAGAATCCTGCGCGAAGTTAAGCAATTGGCTTGTGCTGTGCCTTTTTCTTTCTTTTATTCGTTTAGACATCTTCTACCATGTAACATTTCTGAGCTTTTGTTCTTAAACATCAAAAAATTAGTTGACTGAATCGTATAAATTTCAGAGAGTTTACTTCAAATGATTTGAAATTACAATAGACAAAGACGGCGACTTTTTCACAAAAAAAATTAGGTCTATGATAAGCGAACAGTTAACCGAAATTTACAAGTTGCTTTTCGACAGCTTTGGCCCCCAGCACTGGTGGCCCGGGCAGACCCAATTCGAGATAATAACAGGTGCGATACTGACCCAGAATACCAGCTGGGCCAACGTCGAAAAAGCAATAGCAAATCTGAAATCAGCCGGCTGTTTAACACCCAAAAAACTTCATCAACTTGACGTCTCACAGCTTGCCGAATATATCCGACCAGCCGGCTATTACAATATAAAAACAAAGCGGCTCAAAAACTTTATAAACTGGCTGTTCGACAATTACGATGGCCAACCGGCAAACCTTGAAACCATTGATACCGGCCAATTAAGAGCCGAACTTTTAGCGATAAACGGAATTGGTTTTGAGACCGCAGACTCGATTCTGCTATACGCTTTCGAGAGGCCAGTTTTTGTCATAGACGCTTACACCGCTCGAATCGCCTTTCGTCACCAGCTAATCGAGCCGGATGCTGTTTACGAGCAGTTACGTGAATTATTTCAGTCGAATCTGCCGGAGGATACGCAGCTATTCAATGAATACCACGCGTTATTAGTAAGAGCCGGTAAAGAATTCTGCAAACCGAAAGCCAGATGCCCCAGCTGCCCCCTCGAAAAATTACCACACAGTCTCGACACTGAATATTTCTAATCCCCCGTATTGCCTCTTAGTCATTCCAACGCTACAGTATCACCCATTCCCGGCCAGGCTCCGCTTCATACAGACGTAATGCAAAACCAACAAAAAAGAGCCCCAGCCCAGGACCAGCAGCGTTATAATAGAAATGAGGTTTATCATGGCACTTAACTGCTTCGACCAGATGATTCCGGTGAAAATCAATAGATACATTATCAGCATAAGTAACAACATTGTATAAACCGGTTTTCGGTAAAAAATCAACCGGATAACAAAGGCAAAAGGTATAATCAATAAAGGAATAAAAAGATTCCTTGCACTAACTGCACGATAGATAAAGGTGACCTCTCGCAATGTAAATTCCGGCACAATTGCCTTGAACAGCATAGATAAAGCCACCATCGCTATAGCCACAACGCTAATCGGAATTACTACTGCAGCGACCGCTGCTATTGTCCCGGCAAACCTTTCTCTTCGGCCCCCCGAAATCAGCATACTTGAGTGCACCGGCAGCCGTATATTCATCACGGCAATCAATGGCAAAAAGAAAAACATAAATGTTGCCGCCGGCCCCATATAACCAAGGAAGAACGACATCAGAATTACCATAATTACAATTGATAATATACTATTCCACTGTAATATCGGCACCACTGAAGCCGCGTATAACGCGCCCCATATATATCGTCCCGCACTGACATAGTCATACCTGTTCATACGGCCGAGAAAAAAATTCTCCATCCTCGGATTCGTGTACTTTTCCAATTTTTCCCACTTTCCGGCCATTCTTATCCGACTGATTTTTTTCATCTTGTCTGGATTCCATGCATCGAAGCCAGCCCACGGCACACTGCAGTAACGTCGCGCCCGGCCCTCATCGCCCAGCCATACCCATACAACGCAACTGCTCAAAACTCCCACCGAAATAACCACAAGAGGATTTTCAATAATTACCCGTTCCAAAACTGTGTGCAGGTCAAAAAACCCTCCTGCGACTATTATCAACGGCAGAAATCCTATGAAAGCCACCGAGTTCCTAGCGGCAAAAGCAAGTCCGGCCCCAAGCAAATAAGAAATCAGACCCGCACAGAAAGCTGAGCAAACCACAAGAACCAATTGCCCCATATTCAAAGAAGGATACACAAAAAACAGCAGCGAGCCAAAAATATTAAAAACTATTCCCACACAAAATACAAATTTCCTCACCATCTTCCGGTGGCCGGGCAGACAATAGGAAAACGGCTTGGACAGGACCTCTAACGGCAGCACAGCCAACAAAAGCCCAATGACAAACGCCAACACAATTAATCCTATAAATCGTCCCTGCCCGGCCTTCGTGTCCCCAAATAACATTGCGATACCTGCAAGCGCAAAAAGAACCACAATCACATAAAACAGCCAGAGACCACGACGCTGATAAAGATGTTTCAAATTGACGGTTAAGATACTCATTTTTTACACTCCGGAAACATATACTTTTTCACCCCTTTGAACTGACAACAATCTTGTATATATCTTCTAGCGGCAGCGTTTCTATCTCAATCCAGCAATCGAGGCTTTTTGCCTGCTCCTGTAATTTCTCTGGCGGACAATCCTGCACAGTTAGAACCGCCTGCCCGTCGCTCCGCTTACAATGTATGATATTTTCAAAAGGCAATTCGGCCGGCAGTTCCTTACCCAGAGCGCTGATACGCACCTGACAAAATCGTTCGCGTAATTCGTCAAAGCTGCAATCCAGCAGGATATGTCCCTCCTTCATTATCACCGCGTGGTCGATGACCTTCTCCACATCGCTTAGGATATGCGAGGAAATGATAATTGTGCGGTTCTCGGTCTGGATAATCTGCAGCAGCAAATCCAGGAACTGCGCGCGTGCCAAGGGATCCAGGGCGGCCGCCGGCTCATCCAGTATAAGCAGTTCCGGCTCAAAACCTATCGCTAAAAGTATCGCCAGCCTTTGTCTTTGACCGGGAGATAAAGACCCAACACGTGCTTTGGTTGATATTTCGAAGTCTTTGATGTACTTTTCTTCAAGCTCACGGTTCCAACTTTGATAATATGCGCTAACATAACTAATTAACTGTTTGACCGTCATCCAGTCGAGCAGTTCACCTTCCTGGTGAACATATCCTATCCGCCCAAGTTCCTCCGGCCCCAGCTTTTTAGCCTCACGCCCGAATGTAATGCATTCTCCTTCATCTTCCAGATACAGTCCTATTATGTGTCGAAGCAATGTGCTTTTGCCTGCACCGTTGGCTCCCAGCAATCCTATTATCCTGTTCGGCTGAATCTGCAGGTTTATATTCTCAAGGGCCTTTATCTTTCCGAATCTTTTGCACACATTTCGCATCTGTACTATTGTCTCTTCGTTATTCATTAGAATGACTCCTTGTTCTTGAATCATATTCTTTATATAACTTAACCAGCATTTCTCCGGCTTTTTCTTCAGATATCTCCAACTGCACTGCCATCACCGCCGCCTTTCTCAAAACCTCCTCCAGAAGTTGTATCTTTGTATGTGCTTTTTTGTCCTTCTTCAGCCTGACTACGAACAGGCCTATCCCACGACGTCTTTCCACTAATTCTTCGATCTCAAGCAGTGCGTATGCTTTGCTGATGGTCATTGGATTAACCCGAAGTTGTGCAGCAAGGTCGCGTACCGACATTAATTGCTCCCCTTCACTCAATTGCCCGGCCATAATCTGCCGCCGTATCTGTTCGATCACCTGCCGGTATATTGGCACTCCACTATGATGGTTGATTTCCAGTAACATATCATATAATCCTTTTTCTGTATTACTGTATTAACTACTTAATACAGTATACAACATAAGCAACAACCGTACAAGAAAAAAATGAAATTTTTTAAAAATTTTTAGAGGATTTAGCCGCCCTCTCTTAAGACGCCTATGTCTTTTGCAGACAAAGACTTATAAACTTAGAAACTGTTGCTCAGACAAGGTGCTGGAAAAATCGCCGGTAATGGTCAACAGTGAAAAGGAGGCTAATCGCCCTTCTATGGTATTCCAGTTTTACCGTATTAAAATATAGACAATACAAAACCATCTTTGGCCAAACTTATAGCCTCTTGACGGACGTGGATTGATAACGGAAAATCTCAGGTATTAAATGAAGACTATCGTAGCATCTAAAAACGAAATCCTGCTTGAAGGGTGATATATCATGGTGAAAAAAATGCTTTGCTTATTGCTGTTGCTTGCCGGCCGGACTGTTTGTGCTCAAACAAGCGATTATTTCAACAGTACCTACGGTGAGTTGCTTTCCAGTTCCACCGAGCAAGTTAGTCTGTGGTGGGCCTCATCCGGCTGGAAAATAAGCCGGGACAAACCACTTCCCAAAGCAAAGGATCAAGCAATTGAGATATACGTAGCCCGCAACGAAGCTGAGGCCGCACAATTAGTAGTTCGCCCAACGGTCTCTTTAAACGGTTTTACCGTACGTACCGAAGCATTAACTGGTCCCGGAGCAGCCGTTATATCTGCTAAGAACATCGAAGTGCTCAAAGTGGGGTACGTCAATGTCACCAAGCCTACCGACAAAAGCTCAGTACCCGGCCTTTGGCCTGACCCACTTCCTCCGTTAAAGGATCCCATCAATCTCGAAGCCAACAAAAATCAACCCTTCTGGATTCGGGTTAAAGTTCCACGCACCGCTCCGCCTGGAACTTATACCGGCCATATCCAACTTGCTGCGGAAAAGTACAATGCTGATGTTACACTTCGCGTTCAGGTATATGATTTTGTTCTCCCAGATCAGATGACCTGCACCACTGCTTTTGGGTTCTCACCGGGGAACGTATTTCGCTATCAAAAGATATCCAACGAAAAACACAAACGCCAGGTACTCGAAAAGTATTGGGCGAACTTTAGTGACCACCATATATCACCATATAATCCGGCGCCACTCGACGGAATTAAAGTGACATGGCCTAACGTTAAGCCGCCGGTCGAAAGTAAATATGCAAATTGGGAGGGTTTGCGCATTGTAGATAATGAAACTCATTCCGGCAACGGAGCACTACTTATCTATGATGATAACCCAAAGAGTAATGTAACCGTTTCGTATAGACCGCTCGTAGAAATCCCGGCAGGCGGTCTGCAGGTACGATTTTGGTATCGTACAGCAGTGCCGGACCATCGCTTCGGCATCGCACTTAATAACTACGACCATAACGGCGAGTGGATGTCCGGTAGAAATAAGGATATGACATTAAAGGGCAACGGCAGATGGCAACTCTTCGAAGCTTTAGTGAGAGATTTTCCGAAAGGAGCCAAGTTCATAAGGCCTATGATAAGAGCCACAACATGGACAGATACCGGGGAACTGACAGGTCTTGTGTGGTTTGATGAGGTCTCCCTGAAGGACGCGACAAGTGGTAAAGAACTGATTGAGGGCGGTGGTTTTGATATTGTAAAACGAACCGAACTTGTTGCACCTCCTGAGCAGTTGAAAGTCAGATTCGATTTCTCGACCTGGGATAAAGCAATGAACCAAGCAATTGATAAATATCACTTTAACTCCTTTCGCCTCAACATACCAGGCCTTGGTGGCGGAACTTTTCATGCAATCCACGAACCGTCTCTGCTGGGTTTTAAGGAGGATGAGCCGGAGTATCCTATCATCCTCGAATCCTATTGCAAACAGATGGAGAAACATCTGGCCGAAAGGGATTGGCTGGTTGAGGCTTATGTTTATTGGTTCGACGAACCAAGCCCGGACCAATATGCATTTGTCATGAACGGCTTTGATAAACTCAAACGTTACTGCCCGCGAATTCCTCGGATGCTCACCGAACAACCCGAATCCAAGCTCGAAGGTGGCCCGAATATTTACTGCGTCATCTCCAACCTGTATCGGGAAGACGCAGCCGAGAAACGGAGGGTGTTCGGGGATAAATTCTGGTGGTACGTATGCACGGGTCCAAAGGCACCCTATTGCACATTGTTTATCGACCATCCCGGAACCGAACTACGCATCTGGCTATGGCAAACCTGGAAACGCAGAATTGAAGGCATCCTCGTCTGGCAGACAAACTACTGGACCAGTTCAGCCGCATATCCCGATCCTGAGCATCCCCAGAATCCTTACGAAGATCCTATGGGCTGGGTTAGTGGATACAGCACGCCCAAAGGCAACAAAAGACCCTGGGGCAATGGTGATGGCCGATTCATTTATCCACCCCTTGCAGCCGCAGATGCCCACCCGGCCGATCCCGTTCTCGATGGGCCGGTGGATAGTATCCGCTGGGAAATGCTACGTGATGGAATCGAGGACTACGAATACCTTGTTATATTGGAAAAATTACTTAAAGCCAAAAAAGACAAACTCACCACAAGACAACACCAAAAATATGTTGCACTCCTTGATGTACCCAAAGCAATTACAAAAAATATGACTACTTTTACGAAAGATCCAGCCCCCATTGAGGTCCGCCGCGGCCAGATAGCTCAAGCCATAGCTAAACTAAACAAAATGTGAGTGAAACTTATCGAGCAGCTTTTTTTTGTTCATTTCTCCTGCCTTACGCCGTGATAGGTCGTCAGAACGTATTCAAACTTTTTTGTTGACCTTGGCTCCAAAATAAGAGTGAACTTGATTGTATCCAGGTCAACCTTCTCGAATTCGCCGAAGTCACCACTTTTTTCCAGCTTCCAGTATTGTGTGGGGAAATTACGCTTAACTTCCACTTTCGCTGAAATATCACGAGTATTTCTTACTTCAATCTTGAATTTGCGGACCTCATCCCAGCCGGATATATTGCGCTTCCTGTCGAACCTGTAGTTCTTCGTCTCAAAATTCATAAGCTTCGGCTCTACAACCACATTGGCTACAGCACCGAGATTAAGCTCAACATCCTCATCAACGGGAATATACTTAAACGAAGACTGTCCCGTATAAGATAAGTGTCCCTGATCATCGGCGCTTCTGTACACTTTTAACATCCCGCCAGGTATCGGTGTTTCTCCGAGCTTATGTTCTTCATCATTTTTGAAACTTAGAAACCGCACCACACTCCGTCCATATCTTTCCTCCTCATATTTATATAGATTTACCACCGGCACTTCATCTACATCGAAACTAATCAACCTTTTTGACCAGCCTGTTGGTATTGTCTCCGTACCTTCAATCGTATATAGAAAATACTCACTCAGACCTTCCTTCTTGATTTCCTTGGGTACTTCAGGAACTGCTATCGCGGCCAATGTAACGACCCTTGCCATTTCTGTCTTCGCCTCCCTCCCACCGCGTCTCGTGAGTCTCTCCTTCAGCCTGACTTCACCCGGCTTGCCGTATGGATACTGCCGTCTCGCAAGTTCTACTATCTGGTCGAGTATATGGACTTTGCCGACTATCAGGCGTGTCTGAGCATTCTCATAGTCTTCGCCGCTGTTGTTGGTAACCCGGACGTATCCCTGCAGGCGCATTGTCTTTTCATTCTCGGTAAGCGTGCCCATATAAAACGCCCGCCAGGACAGGCCGCTGGTCAAATATGTAATCTCTACAGGAACCTTGCCACTTACACCACTTTCAATATTC